>Ga0164295_10002264_pt1 | contig 15927 bp, 15 predicted proteins | sample GEODES006metaG_FD_111798 | JGI IMG/M metagenome (GOLD analysis project Ga0164295, IMG submission 111798) | Oligotrophic lake water microbial communities from Sparkling Lake, Wisconsin, USA - GEODES006 metaG | ecosystem: Environmental > Aquatic > Freshwater > Lake | place: USA: Sparkling Lake... | reverse complement strand
CGGGTTTTCATGCCGCCCGGGTCGGAACCATGGTCGGGTTCGGTCAAGCCGAAGCAGCCGATCCACTCGCCGGTGGCGAGTTTCGGCAGGTATTTCATCCGTTGTTCTTCGCTGCCGAAGGCGTAGATCGGATGCATCACGAGACTGGACTGAACGCTCATGGCCGAGCGGAAGCCAGAGTCGACGTGCTCCACCTCGCGCGCGATCAGGCCGTAGGCCACGTAGCTCAGGCCGGCGCCGCCGTATTGTTCAGGAATCGTGCAGCCCAGAAAGCCCATCTCACCGAATTCGCGCATCAGGCCGGGGTCGAAGGTCTCGTGTCGATTCATATCGCGCACGACCGGCTGCAGACGCTCCTGACAGAAAGTGCGCGCGGCCTGACTCATCAGTCGCTCGTCTTCGCTCAGTTGCTCGCTCAGGAGTAAGGGGTCCTGCCACTGGAATTGGCCTTCAGCGGTGGCTTTGGGTTTCGTGGCTTCCTGCGCAAGAGGCTTGTTCATAGGGAATCTCCAAAAAAAAGCTGCACTGATCCCGGCGGGTCTGCACACCGTAGCCCAGTGATGCGAGTCGCAGGACGACAGAAGTCCTGGTCTGGCTCGCGGTGAGTGCTCGTGGTGAAGCCCAAATAGTGCGCCGCATCAGCTGGTTCGATCAAGGCGCTATTTGCTACCATGGCCGCTCTTTTGCCAACCGTATGCAGGTCTCGTCAACCTGACCCATCTTGCGACAATTCGCCGATGCGCGTCGGGTCTGTACCGAGCCAATGGAGGATGAAATGAAGATCCTGGTCGCCGTGAAGCGCGCCATCGACTACAACGTCAAAGCCCGGCCAAAAGCTGATGGCTCCGGAGTCGAACTGGCCAATGTCAAAATGTCCATGAACCCCTTTGACGAAATCGCCGTTGAAGAAGCTATCCGCTTACAGGAAGCGGGCAAGGCCGGCGAAATCGTGGCGGTCTCGATTGGGCCAGCGGCCTGTCAGGAAACGCTCCGCACCGCGATGGCCATGGGCGCCGACCGTGGCGTGCTGGTCCAGACCGACGACGAAGTCCAGCCGCTGGCCGTCGCCAAACTGCTCAAGGCCATTGTCGATCGCGAGCAACCGGGTCTGGTGATCTGCGGCAAGCAGGCGATTGATGACGATTCCAACCAGACGGGCCAGATGCTGGCCGGTTTGCTGGGCTGGGCGCAGGGCACCTTCGCCTGCAACGTGACGCCTGAAGGTGACACCCTCGCGGTGAAGCGCGAAGTCGACGGTGGCCTGCAGTCCATCACGCTCAAGCTGCCGGCAGTGGTCACCGCCGACCTCCGGTTGAACGAACCCCGTTACGTCAAACTCCCGAACATCATGAAAGCCAAGAAAAAGCCGCTCGACACCTTCGCGCCAGCCGATCTGGGCGTGGATATCACACCCCGACTCAAGACCGTGAAAGTCGCCGAACCGGCGGCGCGTGCGGGTGGGGTAAAAGTGGCCGACGTGCAGGAGCTCGTGGCCAAGTTGCGTAACGAAGCGAAGGTGATCTGAACATGACCGCTCTAGTCATTGCCGAACACAACAACCAGTCTCTGAATGCCGCCACGCTGAACGCGGTGGCTGCCGCCAGCCAACTTTCCGGCGGTTTCGATCTCCTCATCGCTGGCCACAACTGTGCTGCGGTGGCCGATGCTGCCGCGCAGGTCGCGGGCGTGGGCAAAGTGCTGGTCGCCGATGCGCCGCACTACGCGCACGCGCTGGCCGAGAATCTCGCGCCGCTCGTGGTGAGCCTCGCCGGCCACTACACGCACCTCCTGACGGCCTCGACCACCAACGGCAAGAACGTGATGCCGCGGGTGGCCGCCATGCTGGATGTGGCGCAACTGTCCGACATCATTGGCGTCGTGAGTGACGACACCTTCGTGCGCCCGATCTACGCCGGCAACGTGCTGTCGACGGTGCAATCCACGGATGGCATCAAGGTCATCACGGTGCGCACCACGGGCTTCGATGCCGTCGCTGCTACCGGCGGCGCGGGCACCATCGAGGCGGTCGCCGCGCAGGCCGATGCCGGCTTGTCGACTTTCGTGGGTGAAGAACTCACCAAATCCTCCCGTCCGGAACTCGCGGCAGCAGACATCATCGTGTCCGGCGGCCGTGGCGTGGGCAGCGCCGAGAACTTCGCCGTCATCGAAAAGCTTGCCGACCTCCTCGGCGCTGCGGTGGGCGCGTCGCGGGCGGCGGTCGATGCCGGTTACGTGCCGAACGACTATCAGGTCGGACAGACCGGCAAGTGCGTGGCGCCTACGTTGTACATCGCGGTGGGCATTTCTGGCGCGATCCAGCATCTCGCCGGGATGAAGGACAGCAAGGTCATCGTGGCGATTAACAAGGACGAAGAAGCGCCCATCTTTCAGGTGGCGGACTACGGTCTGGTCGGCGACCTGTTCAAGGAAGTGCCGGCGCTCTGCGAAGCGCTCGCGAAGTAAGTCAACGCCAGCCGGCGGGAGAGCGGAGCAATGGAACGAGAGTCAATGGAGTTCGATGTCGTGATCGTTGGCGGTGGCCCGTCGGGCCTCGCGTGTGCGATTCGACTGCGTCAACTGGCGGCCGAGCGCGGGGAAGACCTCACCGTCTGCCTCATCGAGAAAGGCTCGGAAATCGGCGCGCACATTTTGTCTGGCGCGGTGATGGAACCGCGCGCACTCAACGAACTCCTGCCGGAATGGGCGGCGCAGGGCGCGCCGCTCAACACGCCGGTCACCGACGACCGCTTCATGTTCCTTACGCAATCCCGCGCGGTGCGGCTGCCGACGCCGCCGCAAATGGAAAACCACGGCAACTTCATCGTCAGCCTGGGCAACGTGTGTCGTTGGCTAGGGACGCAGGCCGAAGGTTTGGGCGTAGATATTTACCCCGGCTTCGCCGCCGCCGAAGTGCTGTTCCACGACGACGGCTCGGTGAAAGGCGTCGCGACGGGGGACATGGGGCGCTCAAAGGACGGCTCGGAAGGGCCGAACTTTGCGCCCGGTATGGAGCTCCATGCGCGCCAGACCATCTTTGCTGAAGGCTGCCGTGGCTCGCTCACCAAATCGCTTTTTGAGCGCTTCAAGCTGCGCGACGGCGTAGATCCACAGGTTTATGGCATTGGCATCAAGGAACTGTGGGAGGTTCAGCCCGACCGCCATCATCAAGGTCAGGTGACCCATACCATCGGCTGGCCGATGGACACCCAAACCTACGGCGGGTCCTGGGAATACCATCTGGAAGATAATTTGGTCTCGATTGGTTTTGTTGTGGGCCTCAACTACAGCAATCCGTGGATCAGCCCCTTCGACGAAATGCAGCGCTTCAAGACCCATCCGGCGGTGCGCGAGACGTTTGCCGGTGCCCGGCGAGTGTCCTACGGGGCCCGCGCGATCAGCGCCGGCGGCTTCCAGTCCATCCCCAAGCTCACCTTCCCCGGTGGCCTGCTGGTGGGCGACACAGCAGGTTTTCTGAATCTGCCCAAAATCAAAGGCAGCCATACGGCGATGAAGTCCGGCATGACCGCCGCTGAAGCGGTGTTCGACCTGCTGACCACCGGCGACAAGGCCGGCAAGGAAGCGGTGGAATATCCGACCCGTCTGCAGACCACCTGGCTGTGGGATGAACTCTACCGGGTGCGTAACATCAAGCCGTCGTTTCACTGGGGACTCTGGCCGGCGGTCGCTTATTCGGCGCTTGATACCTACCTATTCCGTGGCAAGGCGCCCTGGACCTTCCACCATCATCCGGACCACGAGTCGCTAAAGCCGGCGGCTGAATGCCAGCCCATCGAATATCCGAAGCCCGACGGTGTGCTGACCTTCGACAGACTCTCGTCGGTGTTCCTCTCGAACACTAATCACGAAGAAGACCAGCCCTGTCACCTCACGCTCCGCGACGCCACCGTGCCGACCAAGCTCAATCTGCCGGTGTACGCCGGACCCGAGCAGCGCTTCTGTCCGGCCGGTGTTTATGAGTACGTGGGCGCGGTGGGCGCGCAGGAACTGCGGATCAACGCCCAGAACTGCGTGCACTGTAAGACCTGCGATATCAAAGACCCTTCGCAGAACATCAACTGGGTCACCCCGGAAGGTGGTGGCGGTCCCAACTACCCGAATATGTGAGGGAAGCACTCATGCCCAAAGTCACCTTCGTGCACTTTTCGGGGAGCAGCCGGACCATTGATGTCCCCACCGGCTGGACCTTGATGGAAGCGGCCGTGCAAAACGGCGTTGATGGCATTACCGCGGAATGCGGCGGCGGTTGCGCTTGCGCAACCTGCCATGTGCTGGTGCCGGCCGAATGGGCCGACAAAGTGCCCGCGATCCGCCCGTCCGAAAATGACCTGCTGGAATGCACCGCTGTGCCGCGCACGCCGCACTCCCGTCTGAGCTGCCAGATACAGGTCAGCGACGCGCTGGACGGCCTGACCGTCAATCTGCCGGAACGTCAAAGCTAAGTTCCTCAGGCGCGACGGACCAACGACATGAGCATAGTTATCGTCGGCGCCGGTCAGGCGGGACTGCAGATTGCGGAGAGCTTGCGGCGCGGCGGCTACGAAGGCCGGGTGCTCTTGCTGGGGGATGAATCTTTCGCGCCCTACCAGCGCCCGCCGCTGTCGAAGAAATATCTCGCTGACGACATCGCCGATGAACGCCTGCAGTTCCGGCCGGTCGAGCAGCTCACCAAACAAAACATCGAATTCCGACCGCTGACGACGGTGACCGCCATCGACCGCGACGCCTGCGAAGTGGTGCTCGCGAGCGGTGAGCGCGTGCCCTACGAGGGGCTCGCCCTCACCACCGGCACCCGCGTGCGGCCCTTACCGGTGCCGGGCGCCGAGCATCCAGCGGTGCGCTATTTGCGCGGTCTGGACGACGCCAAGCGCCTGCGCTCGCAGCTCGCCACCGCCGCGCGCGTGCTGGTCATTGGCGGCGGTTTTATTGGTCTGGAGGTCGCGGCCACCGCGCGCCATGCCGGCAAAACCGTGACCGTCGTCGAAACCCTGGATCGCCTGATGGCCCGCGCGGTTGCCCCCGTGGTCTCGGAATACTTCGCCGAACTCCATCGCGGTCACGGGGTGGAGCTGCGTTTCAAGGTGGCGCTGACCGCCATCGCAGGGAATCCGGACGGTTCGCTCACCGCGACCCTCTCAGACGGCAGCACCGTAGACGCAGACCTGCTCCTTGCCGGCATCGGCGTGCTGCCGAATCAGGAACTGGCGGCGGCCGCGGGTCTGGAATGCGCCAACGGCATCGTGGTGGATGAATTCGCCCGCACCAGCGACCCGCGCATCGTGGCCGCCGGCGATTGCACCTTGCTCATCAATCGGCGCTTCGCCGCGCCGCTGCGGCTGGAGTCGGTTCAGAACGCGGTCGACCAGGGCAAGATTGCCGCCCAAAGTCTGCTGGGCAACGCGGTGCCCTATCAGGATTTGCCCTGGTTCTGGTCCGATCAATACGACATCAAATTGCAGATGGTGGGCCTGTCGCAGGCTCACGATTCGCTGGTCGTGCGCGGCGCGCCGGACAGCGCTGCGTTCTCGGTGTTCTATTTCAAGGCCGGCGAGTTGCTGGGCGTGGACAGCATCAATCGGCCTGCCGAACACATGCTGGCCCGCAAACTGATGAGCCTGGGTATATCGCCCAGCCCGGACGCGGTAGCGGATACGGGCTTCGATCTCAAAACACTGCTGCCAGCGCCCTGAGCGCGGCATTTCAATCAATCCAGAGTAAGGGTCGCCCGTTGGCGATCCGCAATGACTAAAAGATCAAAGGGGAACGGGGACCATGCCTAAAATTACTTTCATCGACGTTGACGGCACCAAATTTGAAACCAACGTCGCCAGCGGACTGTCTGTCATGGAAGGCGCGATTAACGCCGGCGTACCGGGCATATTGGCGATTTGCGGCGGGAGCTGCGCGTGCAGCACCTGTCACGCCTATGTCGACGATGTCTGGACGGCAGTCGTGGGTGGCCCGAATGACATCGAAGACGCCACGCTCGATCTGGCCAATGAGCGTAAGCCTTCCAGCCGTCTCACCTGCCAGGTGACGGTGACCGATGCGATGGACGGCCTTGTCATTCACGTCGCGAAAAACGACTGAAGCCCGACGGGTGTGGTGGCCGGCAACGGCCGCCTGCCCACGAGCGCGGATGCCGTCACCCGGTGGCATCTGAGACGTCCAGTAACAGCAAGCGAGGTCTTGCGGGTTGCGCGAGCCTTGCCGGCCGCGGCCCTCGCCAGCAAGGCCAAGCCACCCCCTCTTTAACCGTAAAGACCAAGTCCCAAGGAGTCCGCCATGACCACCATTCGTCAGGATGATGTCATCCGTAGCGTTGCCGACGCCCTCCAGCACATCTCCTACTACCACCCGCTGGACTACATCCAGAACCTCGCCAAGGCCTACGAGCGCGAAGAGTCGCCGGCCGCGCGCGATGCGATGGCGCAGATTCTCATCAATTCGCGGATGTGTGCTGAAGGACATCGCCCGCTGTGTCAGGACACCGGCATCGTCACGGTCTTCGTGAAGGTGGGGATGAACGTGCAATGGGACGCCACGCTGAGCCTGACCGACATGATCAACGAAGGCGTGCGGCAGGCTTACATGAATCCGGATAACAAGCTCCGCGCCTCGATCGTGGCGGATCCGGCCGGCAAGCGTCTGAACACCAAAGACAACACGCCGGCCGTCATCCACACTGAAATCGTGCCCGGTAACGAAGTGGAGATTACGGTGGCGGCCAAAGGCGGCGGCTCGGAGAACAAGTCCAAGTTCGCGATGCTCAATCCTTCAGATTCCATCGTCGACTGGGTCTTGAAGACCGTGCCCACCATGGGCGCCGGCTGGTGCCCGCCGGGCATGCTCGGCATTGGCATCGGCGGTACCGCCGAGAAGGCGATGCTGATGGCCAAGGAATCCCTGATGGAGTCCATCGACATTCATGAATTGATTGCCCGTGGTCCGGCGAATCCGCTCGAGGAACTGCGCCTCGAGCTCTACGAGAAAGTGAATGCGCTGGGGATCGGCGCGCAGGGCCTGGGCGGTCTGACGACGGTGCTCGACGTGAAGATTCTCGACTACCCCACGCACGCGGCCTCCAAGCCCATCGCGATGATTCCCAACTGTGCGGCGACCCGCCATGCGCACTTTGTGCTGGACGGCTCGGGGCCGGCGGAACTCGAAGTGCCGAAGCTCGAAGACTGGCCGCAGGTGACCTGGGCGGCCGGCGCAAGCGCGCGTCGCGTCAATCTCGACACCGTGACCAAGGACGAAATCAAAACCTGGAAGCCGGGCGAAACCCTGCTGCTCTCCGGCGCCATGCTCACCGGGCGCGATGCCGCCCATAAACGCATTCAGGAGATGTTGGCCGCCGGCCAGCCGTTGCCCGAAGGCCTCGACTTCCACGGTCGGTTTATCTACTACGTGGGCCCGGTTGATCCGGTACGCGATGAAGTGGTTGGGCCGGCCGGTCCCACCACCGCGACCCGCATGGATAAATTCACCGACATGATGCTCGAGAAGACCGGGCTCATCGGCATGATCGGCAAGTCTGAGCGTGGACCGGTGGCGATCGAATCCATCAAAAATCATCAGGCGGTGTACCTGATGGCGGTGGGCGGCGCGGCCTATCTGGTGTCCAAGGCCATCCGCAAGTCGCGGGTCGTGGCGTTCGCCGACCTTGGCATGGAAGCGGTGTACGAGTTCGTCGTGGAAGACATGCCGGTGACGGTGGCGGTGGATTCCCAGGGCACCTCGGTGCACCAGACGGGGCCTGCCGAATGGCAGGCAAAAATCGGCAAGATTCCGGTGAAAGTCGCGGGTTAACCGCGCGCGGGGGCGCCGGATCAGATGCCGGCGCCCAGATTCTGCAAGCCGCATTCGCGGCGGTCGAGCACCTTGGTGGGATCGAAATAATCGTCGTTATCCGGCAGGTCGTGCTCGTAGAGATAGTCTTCAAGGTCGAGCCCGGACAAGGCGAAGAACGGCGCCACGCGCGTCGTGCCAAAGGGGCCTTTCGAAACCACACCCAGCGTCTTGCGGAAATCGGTCTGCTCGGCGCGAATGCCGGTAAACCAGACGTCCGGGGCGAGTTCGCGCAAGGCGCGCTCAAACGGTTCGAGCTTCACTTCCTGGGTAAACACCGTGTGACGGGGATCATCAAGCCCCGGCACACCGCCATAGATCGCATGCCGACGGGCGCTCGACACCAGCGGGGTGTACACGCGGAGATTCAGTTTCAGGCGCGCCGTCACCGCTTCGGCAAATTCATAGGTGGCCGGCGTGTTGTAGCCACTGTCGACCCATACGACCGGAATGTCCGGGACGATGCGGGTGACGAGGTGGAGCAGGGCGGCGGCGCGCGGCCGGAAGTTGGTCGACAGTAAGGGGCGGCGGCTATATAGGAGCGCACGGGACACGATGTTTTGCGGCGATAGCCCGCTAAATTCGGCTCCGTCCGCCAGCAAAGTGCTGGCGTCGAGAGTGGCCACAGCGCTGGCCGCCTGACTATTGCTCATGAAAAAACCGCGCGTCGACTGTTGAACCGCCGGCATTATCCGTCGGTGGATGTCGATCGATTAGTTCAATCCGGCATATCGATAGACAGGCTAACCGGCAGGCAATGCGTGCGCCGCGGGCACCCCGGACGGTAGCGGATGCAGTTGCGGATGCAGGGCATGCGCGAGTTGTTCCAGGCTGTCGACGAGGCGCGGACCGGAGCGATTGAAGAAGGCGTTGCCGTCGCTGACAAAAACACGCCCCGCCTGTACCGCGCGCAATGACTGCCAGTGCGGTTTGCTGGTGATAGACGGCAGCTCTGCCAGCGTACGCGCGACCGAAAAGCCGCAGCAGGCGATGAAGATGACGTCGGGATCGGCGGCTGCCAACGCCGCCCACTCGAGGCTGCGCGATTTCTCCCCGGCGGCGCCCAAGACCGGGATGCCGCCGGCGAGGCTCACCAGTTCAGGGTTCCAGTGCCCCCCGCTGAAGAGCGGATCGACCCACTCGAGAAACGCCACCCTTGGCCGCAGTTCGCCGAGCGTGGCGGTGCGCTGCCTGACCGAATCGATGCGCGCCTCCAGCATCAGACAGAGCGCGCTGGCGCGGTCTTCGACCCCGAGCCGCGCGCCCAGCTCGCGGACCGCCTGAAACAGGCTGGTGAGGTTCAGAGGGGCGAAATTGAACTGGCCGGTGCCGCCCGGTAGCTCACACAGCGCGGCTTCCACCGTGTCGCTGTCCACCCCGCACACCGCGCACAGCGACTGGCTAATGAGCAGGGTAGGGGCGAGGCGCTGAATTTGCGCCAAATCGAGCTGGTAGAGCGATTCGCCTGCCGCTAGCGCTGCGCGAACCTGGGCGTCGATCGTCAGGCTGGGCGATTCGTGTTGAATCAGCGTGCCCGAGACCCGCGGCAAAGGGCTAATGCCAGCCGGGAAATCGCATTCGTGCGAAATGCCAACCAGACTCGACTGCAAGCCTAGCGCGCACACCCACTCGGTGGTGCCGGGTAACAGGCTAATCAGACGCTGGGCGGAGCTTGAGCTCATTCGGGGATGTCCTGTTTTGACTGTAGTGCGGTGAGGGAAAGGAGTTCGGTTCGGCCATTCACTTCGCCGCGCAAGCCCGCCACGCCAAAGACCTCGGCCAGCCGCGAGTCGTTCAAGGCGAGCGCAGGTTCCGCGCAGATTACCGCCCGTGCTTTCTGCAAGACCAGTAGCCGGTCGCAGTAGCGCGCGGCAAGCGGCAGGTCGTGCAGTACCAGCAGCACGGCAGCCCCGGCGCGGGCGCAGCCTTGCAGCGTGTTCATCACTTCAAGCTGCGCACGCGGATCCAGCGCGGCGGTGGGCTCGTCCACCAGATAAACCGCCGGCGTACCGGCCGCGAGCCGCGCCAGATGCACGCGCATCTGTTCACCGCCGGAGAGCTGTCTGGCATCGCGACCGGCGAACGCGGTGAGACCTAAGTCCGCCAGTGCGCACTCGATGGCGGCCTCCTGCGCGGCGGGCGCACAGGTCCCGTCATAAGGCCGACGACCTAGCGCCACCACCTCGCGCACGCTGAGCGGCCACAGGAGCTGCGGGTGCTGCGGCAGATAGCCGAGCACGCGAGCGCGTTCGCTGGCCGACCATGCGCCTAGCGACTTCCCCTTGAGGCGCACTTCGCCGCTGCTGGCAGGCACTAAACCAGCCAGCGCCCGCAACAGCGAGGATTTGCCCGCCCCGTTAGGCCCGACTATCCCGACCATTTCTCCCGCCTCAATCTGGAACGAGAGGTCTGCGAGCACCAGACGGTTTGCGCGATGCAGGGCCAGCGCCTCACAGCGGAGCACGCTCATGCTGCCAAGCCTCGCTCGCGCCAGAGCAGGAACAGCAGGAAGGGCGCGCCCAGCAGCGCCGTCACCACGCCCAGTTTCAGTTCACCCATCACCGGCAGGCTGCGGCACAAGAGATCGGCGCCTAGCGTCAAGGCCGCGCCGCCCAGCGCGGAGCAGGGGATGAGGATCGCCGGACGATGACCCGTCCAGGGCCGCAGCGCGTGCGGCACGAGTAATCCCACAAACCCGATGAATCCGGCGACCGCCACGCCGGGCCCCACGCAGAGTGCAGTGCCGACAATGACCGAAGTCCGTAAGCGAGGAAGATGAGTGCCGAGGCTGGCCGCTACCTCCTCGCCGAGCGCCAGCGTGTCCAGACGGCTGCTCGTGTGCAGCAGCAGGAGCAGGCCCGGCATCAGCAGCGGCGCTATCAGCCACACGTGGTTCAGCGCCCGATCGGTCAGTGAGCCCATCAACCAGAACACGATTTCGTAGGCCGCGTAGGGATTGGGCACCAGATTGAGCACTAGCGCGGTGGCGGCGCTGGCCAGACTGCCTAGCGCGACACCCGCCAGAATCAAGGTCAGGGTGCCGGCGCCGCGCCGCGCCAGCGTTAGCAAGATCAGCGTGCCCAGCAGCGCGCCCAGCAGGCCGCCCAGGGGTAAGCCGAGGCCTGCCACCGCGTCTCCGCCGCAATAGAAGACCAGCACCGCGCCCAGCGCCGCGCTGGCAGAGATGCCGGTCACGCCGGGGTCAGCCAGTGGGTTGCGGAGCAGCGCCTGTAATGCCGCGCCAGAGGCGCCGAGGCCGGCCCCCACGAGCAGCGCCAGCAGCAGGCGCGGGAGCCGTATTTCGCGCACGATGAGACTCGCCTCGACGCTGCCCTTTCCCATCAGCACCGCGAGCACCTGATCTGCGCTCAAGGCTGCGGGACCGGTCAGCAAGGCCGCCGCCGACAGGGCCAGCAGGCTGAGTCCTAACCCCCACGTCAAGCCGCGAACTCGCGGGTTCATTCAGAGGCCGCCGCGCGACGCAGGGTCATGACCGCTTCTGCGAAGCTCACGCCGCCACAGGTCCAGAGGTTTTCGGCAACGCGGAGGCGGCGAATGGGGGCGCGGGTCAGCGCCGGATGGGCAAGCCATTCCTCCGCGCGAGAACTCTCGCCAGATGTGCTTGCACCCGTCACCAGAAAGTCCGGCTTGGATAACAGCAATCGCTCCAGCGGCACGAAGCCGCCGGCCCTCAGGCCGTGCGCCGGCGCCAGATCGCGCAAACCCGCAGCGGCCAGCAGGGTGGGGCCCAGGCTGGACTGACCCGGCGTGTGGCCGCCGGGCTGGAGCAGCCAGGCTGTGCCCATCGACGCTGCCTCTGCTGCAGGCAGGCGTGCCGCCAGCGCTTGAGACACGGCTTCACGCCCCAGCAAGCGGCCCAGTTTCAGTAGATTGTGCTGAATGCCTGCCACCGTGGTGGGCGATGCAAAGACTTCGACCTGCACGCCCAGTCGGCGCAGTAAGGACAGGCTGGCGGCCGCAGACGATTCATCGGCGAGGACCAGATCCGGGTGCAGGGGCAGGAGTTCCTCCGCCCGTCCGTGATTGGCCGGGAAGCGGCGGGCTTCGGCGCTCAAGGGTGAGAGTTGGGGATCGGCCGCCAGCGCGGTCAGCGAGACAATGTTTTCGGGGGCGGCGACCGCCAGTAGCAGGAGGTCGGTGCAGAGATTCAGCGAGGCAACGCGTTGGGCGGGTGGTGGCGCCAGCGCGGAGGCGTTGGCGGCAACTGCCAGCAGCAGCGCCGCCATGAGCCTGCGGGCGCCGCTCAACCGGCGGCGCGCCTTGCGCGGACGGCGGCCGCCAGTTCTTCCAGCACAGGGACCGTTTGCGTCCAGGAAATGCAGGCGTCGGTAATGCTCTGGCCGTACACCAGCGGGGTGGCCGACGACTGATTCTGTTTGCCTTCCACCAGATGGCTTTCCAGCATCACGCCACAGATGCTGCGGTCGCCGGCCGCCACCTGGGCGGCGACTTCGCCGGCGACGGTGGGTTGGTTGCGGTGATCCTTGCGGCTGTTGCCGTGGCTGCAATCGATGAGCAGGCGGGTGCCGAGGCCGGCTTTGCTGGTCGCCTCAGCGCAGGCTTTGACCGCTTCGGCATGATGATTGGGGCCGCTGTTCGAGCCGCGCAGGATCACGTGGCAGTTCGGATTCCCCGCGGTGCTGACAATCGCCGAGATCCCCTGTTTGGTGACCGACAGGAAGTGGTGCGGGTGACGGGCGGCGCCAATCGCGTCGATCGCAATCTGCACGCTGCCGTCGGTGCCGTTCTTAAAGCCCACCGGCATGGATAAACCCGACGCCATTTCGCGATGAATCTGGCTTTCGGTGGTGCGCGCACCAATGGCGCCCCACGCGACCAAGTCCGCCATGAACTGCGGCGTGATGACGTCCAGAAATTCAGTGCCCGCCGGCAGGCCGCGGTGCGCCAGATCCAGCAGGAGCCGACGCGCGGTGCGCAGGCCGTTGTTGATATCGAAGCTGCCGTCGAGGTGCGGGTCGTTGATGAGCCCTTTCCAGCCGATGGTGGTGCGCGGCTTCTCGAAGTACACCCGCATGATGATCAGGAGGTCGTTTTGCAGACCTTCCACCACGCTTTGAAGGTGGTCGGCGTATTCCAGCGCGGCTTTGGTGTCGTGGATAGAGCAGGGACCAACCACTACCAGCAGGCGATCGTCTTCGCCCTGAATGATTTTTTCCGCTTGCCGGCGGCCGCGCGTGACGGTGTGCGACGCGTGCTCGGTAAGGGGCAACTCCTCCAGCAAAATGGCGGGGGGGAGCAGTGGACGGTAGCCGACGATCCGGGCGTCGTCAGTGACCTCGAACATCGTGTGTCATCTCCAGACTTGCAGCATCAGGGTTAATCGCGTCCCGCCGAGGCGGGCGGCTAGTATAGCCATTGGCGGCCAGCCGGCCACGTTGAAGCGCTTATGAGCTTATAAGGCGCTGCCTAACTGGAAGCAGGCCAGCGCGCCGAGATAGCCCAGCGATGTCATGTAGACCCAGGCAATCGCCGGCCACTTCCAGCTGTTGGTTTCTCTGCGCATGACGGCGAGGGTCGACACGCACTGCAGGCACAGCGCATAAAACACCATCAACCCCAAGGCCATCGGGAGCGAAAACACTTTACTGCCATCGGGATGACGGGCGTCTTGCAGGCGATTGATGAGTCGTGCTTCGCCAGCGGCGTCGCTCGCTTCCACGGCATACAGGGTTCCCAACACGGCGATCACGACTTCGCGGGCGGGCAGCGAGGCGACCACGGCGGCGGTCACTTTCCAGTCCCAGCCGAGCGGGGCAAAGGCGGGCGTAAGCGCCTGGCTCATCCGGCCGAGGTAGCTGGCCTCCATCGAGGGCGCTTCCGCGTTTGGGCTATCACCGGTGGAGGTTCTGGGAAAAGCACTCAGCACCCATACCACCAGCGTGACGCTGAAAATCAGCGTGCCGGCGCGGTGCAGAAAGATGCGCGCTCGCGCCAGCAGTTTAAGGCCCAGCGAGCGCAGGCTCGGCATCCGGTACGGGGGCATTTCCATCAAAAAGCGGCTGGTGGATTCACTTTTGCGCAGTCTCGTCACCAGATAGGCCGTCACGATGGCGCCTAGCATGCCCAGCAGATAAAACGCCAAAAGCACCAGCCCCTGCAGGTTGATGAAGCCGCCGAGCCAGCTGTGCGCCGGCACGAAAGCGCTGATCAGCAGCGCATAGACCGGCAGGCGTGCGGAGCAGGTCATGAAGGGCGCGGCGAGAATGGTGGCCAGACGGTCGCGCGGATTCGCAATCACCCGTGTGCCCATAATGCCCGGCACAGCACAGGCGAAGCTGGACAACATCGGGATGAACGACTGGCCCGACAAACCGCACCAGCGCATGAGGCGGTCCACCAGAAATGCCGCACGTGACATGTAGCCCGAATCTTCCAGCAGGATGATAAAGGCGAAGAGAATCAGGATCTGGGGCAGGAATATCACCACGCTGCCGACGCCCGCGATGATGCCGTTCACCACGAAGTCAGTGAGTAATCCTGGCGGCAAGCTGTCTCGCACCTGGCCCGAGAGCGCCCCCACACCGCCATCGATGAGGTCCATCAAGGGCGTGGCCCAGGCGAAGACGGACTGGAAGACCACCGCCATCGAGAGCACAAAGGCCACCGACCCCCATAGCGGGTGGTTGAGATAGCGGTCCAGCGCTTCGCGCCAACCCGTGCGGCGCGCGCTGCGCTGCTCTACTTCGGCCAGCACTTTGTTGATCCAGCTGTAGCGGTCGCGCGCTTCCAGCGTGGCGAGGTTGCGGCCCTGCGCCAGCGCCTGTCGAGTCGCTGCCAACCGCTCGCGCCAAGGCTCGCCTGCCCGATCGCACAAGCGCTTTTCGGCATAGCCCTGTTCATCGATGAGTGCGCGCTCCACTTCGGTCGCGGCGGCCGCAACACCAGTGCCTGCCAGTTCGGCAACTAGCGTCTGCACGGCTGCTGCCAATGCCGGATTGAGCCGCAAGGAGGAGGGCTGTGGTGCGGTCAAAGCCTGTTCGAGCGCGCCTTTCAAGGCTTCAAGACCTTCGGCCTGGCCGGCGAGTACGGGGACCACCGGGCCGCCGAGCAGTTCACCAAGGCGGGTCAGGTTAAGGCTCACGCCCTGCCGTTCGAGCAGGTCGGTCATCGATAGCGCAATCACCACCGGCAGCCCGATTTCCAGCACCTGACTGGCCAGAAACAGATTCCGCCGCAGATTGGTGCCGTCAAGAATCAGCAACACGACGTCAGGTTGGCCGACTTCAGCGACCCCGCCCATCAACACATCAACCGCGACCATTTCATCCGGCGACTGCGCGGAGAGTGAATAGGTGCCCGGCAGGTCGACCAGATTGACCGTACCAGAGCGCAAAGTCAGCGTGCCGGAGAGATGCTCGACCGTGACGCCGGGGAAGTTCCCCACCCGCTGGTTCAGGCCTGTGAGCGCGTTAAACAGCGTACTTTTGCCGGTATTCGGATTGCCTAGCGTTACCACCACGCGGCGTGGTGTTGGGGGTGCTGGCTGGGTGGTCATGTCGGCTCCGGGCTGACCAGGATGAGGTTGGCTTCTGCCCGCCGTAAGGACAGGGCATAGCCCATTACCGAGATTTCGATGGGGTCGCCGCTGGGCGCACAGCGCAGGATTTCCACACTGGCGCCTTCAATCAAGCCCAGTTGCATGAGGCGTTGGGCGAAGGCGTCTTCCTGCACGAAACCCGCGACTAGTGCGCGGCTGCCCGCAGCGAGGGAGCCCAGCGGTACGGCGTTCATGGCAGCAGATAAGACAGCAGGCGTCGCCGCAAGGAAGTGGGCGCGGCCTCGACATAGATGTGCTCGGCGTCGGCCCTGGTTAAAGCCCAGCGGCTGTCGTCTACCAGCACCAGCAGCGGATCGCCGCCGCGCAGTACCGTGAGCGTCGCGCCGGGCACCAGACCGCGGGCCGCAAGTCTTGCGATGAGCGCCGGTTGTGCGCCATCGATATCCACCACGGCCGCGGTCTCGCCATGGCGCAGGGCCGCCAGCGTCTTGGTACCGGATGGGAGTGCGCTTACCACT
>Ga0164295_10002263_pt1 | contig 15929 bp, 16 predicted proteins | sample GEODES006metaG_FD_111798 | JGI IMG/M metagenome (GOLD analysis project Ga0164295, IMG submission 111798) | Oligotrophic lake water microbial communities from Sparkling Lake, Wisconsin, USA - GEODES006 metaG | ecosystem: Environmental > Aquatic > Freshwater > Lake | place: USA: Sparkling Lake... | reverse complement strand
CAACCCCAATTTTTACTTTATAATTTTGATTGATTTATATTTTAAAAATTAATTATAAAATTTTAATTTTATAATGAAAATATTTTTTTTAAAATTTATAAAAAAATATAATTAATAATTAATGTTTAATATAAAAATGATATAATTTTAGTGTATTTATAAAAAAAAATGAAAATGTGTTTATGATATGATTATTTTAAAATGATTTAAATAAATGATTTTTAAATATATGTTCACTATTAATTCTCTTCTCCATCATTAATTTTGGGGGCTAGATAGTATTTTAAACTGCCTAAATTTTGAATTTTGAATTCGACGCACAAAGGGGTATCATTAGACAAATACAATAAAACTTGATTGCTTAAGCTTGATGCTTTATTGAATAGATTCAAATATCTAGTTTATTTAGGAAAACCTGAGAGCAAATGATAGATTGACTGGTTGGTCTACTTCTAAAATGACTTAATCCTCTTTTTTATCGTCTTCTTTGGCGTTTAAAGTTATAGACCCCTTGCCATTTTCGCCGCTGATTGAGAACTTGACCTTATCTTTGGCAGTTTCGATTGTCACTTGAATTAATACTATAAACTGGTTTCAGAGAGGCTCGAAAGCTCCCTACAGATTTTGGTAAATTCGGCGCTGGATAAGGTGACTACAGAGCTATATTCTGTATCGGGTATTCCTAACTGTTCAGAGTCGAGTTGCAAAAGATTAAGATTGAACTCAGAAAATCTTTCATTTTCTATATAAAATTAAACTACTTTGACCTTCAAAAGTAAATCTGATAGTAGAAGGTTCTTCTTCTGCCTGTAAAGTTATTGTGTCATCGTTCCCCGCGCATTTCAGAATTTTAGAAAGATTTTCTATGCTGAGCCCTAAATCTATACGAGAATACCCAGAGTTATTTGTCTGTCACATCTGAATTACTGAAATCCAGACTCTTCCAAATTGAAAGAAACCAATGCGACATGAGACGAGTCCATGGCTTACATAGAGATTCCCGAGCTTGAAACGTCTAAGTTTACAGATTTGACTAGCTCTTTGATAGCGTCAACTATCTTTTTAAGAACGTTTCCTTCCGCTAACCTCGCTTCGAACATTTAATTCTAAATTTAATTACTCTCAAAAATAAAATATTTATTATTTATAATATTATAATTTAGATGGGATAAATTTGTGAAGGAATTAGAACCAACCGTCAATCACCTTAAGTCTCTTATTTCTTATTTAGAATAGCTTTATGAAATTTAATCAATTCTATATAGAATAAAATTAATCTGTTTATCAAAATTAAGCCACCAACTTAGACAATATTTAATTTTTTAAAAATAAGAGCTCAAATTGTTTTGATTAAAATGATCCTACTTATAATCTACAAAATTAAATAATTTAGGTTTTATCATTAAATATACTAATAAATACTTTTTTTAAATATCATAACAAAGTTTTTTATTTTTTTTATTCATTTAAAAAATGACACATATCCGACTAATAATTTTATATATTATTTTTTATAACATAATATATATTTAAAATTAATTTTAAATTCAAAAATTTTAAAAATTTACACAAAATTTTGAAATAAAATATGGTTAAATATATTAGATATAATTTATAATATAATTAAGTATCATAGTTATTATATATTACTTATAATATTTTGATAGTTATAGTAAAGATTGGATTAAAATTATAATTTTTAAATATATTTGAGCATGATTGCATAAAAAATATTAAGTTTTATAAATTTTTAATGAATTAATGTTTTGATTATATCATAAAATAATTTAAAATGTTTTCTAATAAATAATGAAATAAAAAAAATAGGCAAAAGAAAATGAAAATTTAGAATTTTTAATTTAACATTTAAATGATGAAACATGTTTAGCTTTTGAAATTTCAATGGATCATGCTTGGGCTTCTGATCCTTAAAGCATAGGGTCTTTATCGACCATGTTTCTAATGACTTTTTTTGTAAAATAATAAGAGACTTCTTTTAACAGGGAGGAAAATACTGAACATCATATAAATCTATAGCATTACTTTGATATTTTTGAACAAAAAGATGTGATTTAAAAACTAACTAATAATTTGAAAGAATAGGTTTGCAATTTTAACTTTAATTTATGAAAGTATATTGATAAATTAGAATTAACAGTATTATTGTTAGTTTTTATATGCGAATAAAGTCATTAACTATCAGATTCACAAAAAGAATTAGTTTTCTATTCAGTTTTACCCTTCTTAGGAAATCAAGAAGGCAGTAAGTTAGCTTTTAGAACTGCGGTTTGCTACATTTGTAAAGAATTATTAAGGTCTTTACCCGTTTTATCTGGAAAATTCATGACTAACTAAATAGCAGTTTAAGCCCTTGTAGAATTCACTAAGTCAAATGATATTTAAACTAATTATGAAGGTAATCAAATACAATATATATTCATCTTTAACAAAATTGATTCAAAATTAAATTTTACTTTTAGTCTAATTTAAACTTTAATTTCAAAATATTGTATTTAAAATTTATGAATTTTATAAGAATTTTCTAAAATAAAGTTAATATTTATTTTAGGTTTATATTTGATAGAATGCTTGATTATGGAAAATTCAAGAAAATAAAAAATAAACATCAATAACTGTAAAAAACTTTATTAACTTAATATGCTGAGCGGCTTAAAAGCACTACTTCAAAAAATATAAGATTCTATAAATAAATAAAACTAATAAAATATTAATAAAGATATAAAATCTTTGATATTTCAAAAAGCTCTTTTAATTCAAATATCTTCTTTAATATAATAGTATGGAAACAAATGATATTAATTATATATTAAAAAATAATTTATTTAATAATTAAACAAACAATTTTACATATAATGAAATTCTGATTTTGAATTAATAAATTCAAATCTAAATATTAATTTTTAACCTCTCTAAATTCCACTAGAGAATAGTCTATTAACCATACTAAACATCCCTTTATGCTGGAATAGGACACACTTTCATGTTTAAGTTTTATCATTTTTAGAGGTATTTTTAAATCTAGAAGAATAATAAATATTCTCATCAGAATTAATAGAGCTTATAAGAGGTTCACAGTACCTGTAACCGGAATGTCAATAATAAAAATTAAAAGTTTTTATTTGATTAATTTATTAAATATAAGATTATGTAAATAATAATTATATTTTATAATAAATTATTTATTGAATAAAATTTGAAAATAATAATAATGTTTAGATCTAAAAAACATAATAAATTATGAAACTTATTTTTTAAAAAATATAAATTCAAATTAATTTATATTTGAGCATATCTTTAATTAGAAATGACTGAGAATAAATTAAACGCATTAGAATGGGTTTAACTGAACCACACAGGGCAGGCACCGTCGGCTAGGTCTGGACACACGATAACCGGAGTTGGAAAGTTTTCCATCATGTTCGGAGGAATTGACTAGTCCAGCAAAAAGAATGGAAAGATCTTTCCAAACAATCAAGTTCTTTTCATTTATAAAGGTCTATACCGTCAAAATGCAGAAAGACAACATTGAATGGCGGCAGGTCCCTTGCGGCGGAGATAATCCCCTCGAAAGGACCAATCATGCTGCATGTGCCATTAGTCAGGATAAACTTTTCATCTTCGGAGGATTTTACACATCCAATCTAAGATTTAATGATGTTTACATTTTAAAAACAAGTAAAATATCAAATATTTCAAAATTTAATCTCTTAATTTTTTAATTAAAAAATCAAATATTTTTTTAATAAATTTTAAAAAATTCAACTAATTTTTCACAAATAATTTTAAATTTTAATACTTGAAGCGTTTAAATTAATAATTAAAAGGTGATTTCAACTGGTTTTAGCCCGCAAATCAAAGATCAGGAATGGAGCCTAAAAATACTGAGTCTAAGATCGGTGCTCCGGAACCTAGAGCTAATCACAGTGCTAATTTTTTCAAAGAGAAGGTGTTTATTTTTGGAGGACACGGAGGGGTGGGTTACCAAAGAACTTCATACAATGATGTTTACTATTATGACTGTGAGACCTCTGAATGGACGAAAGTTGAGATTTAGGGGGGACAAGCCCCGGATCCAAGAGGGGGACATAGTTCCATGGTCTTAACGGAGAAAGAACTTCTTTTGATCTACGGAGGGTGGTCCAGTACAGGCTAATTTGCGGATGTGCATGCCTTCCATTTGGTAAATCACAACTGGATTAATCCCGATTTAAGTCACGAGATTCCGAGATGGTACCACTCCTCAATTTGTGTTCCCGCCATTCCATCGTGGAAATTCTTTGTGTTTGGAGGCTCAACCGGACAGTTCGCCGAAGGGGAGAACAGAACCTTAAGCAGACTCAATGATGAGATCTTTTACTTGGACGTCCCGGACCTCAAAGGCCTTAAATGGAATAGCATCCCTATAAAAGGAAACTCCCCAAAGGGGAGAGAAAACGGCGCTATTTTCTGGGACGCCAATGATTTCAGACTTATCCTTTTCGGGGGGTGGGCAAACACCTGGTTGCAAGACTCATGGTCTTTGAAAGTGAATCTGATAACAGGCCCCCCGTACGCAATTTATGACATCCTGCCAAACAAAGGTCCCCTGACTGGAAAAACCAAGGTGACGATTTACGGAGACGGATTCAAAGACAATAACATATAAGTGAGATTCGACTGTGGGAAGAGTGCTCCCTAAGAAGTGACGGCCCAATTTGTGTCCCCGAACCAACTGGTGTGCGAGACGCCTGCATTTGATCAGGTGCAAAAGCCGGCAGTGGTCACTCTGAGCATCAACAAGGGAGACTACACGATCACCTAGTCGATCTTCACTTACTACCTGAATACGGTTGCAGAGCAGTGCATTGCCTTTGGACCGGGCATCTACACGGACAACGCCGCCAATTATATGACCATTTTTGTGATTCAGGCCAGGAACAATAAGAGCTAAAATAGACAGAGCGGCTCGGATGTGTTCGATATCACGATTTCACTCCCCAAAATTGAAGAGCCCGTGATTCCTAAGAAGAAAGTGGAAAGCAATAATGCAGAAGACGAACCTGAAGTGGAAGTGGTCGTCGAAGAGAAGAAATACACCCTTGACTACCAGTTGATAGACAATGACAACGGATCCTATACTGTCAAGTACAAGTGTGAATAGGACTGCGATAACTTGAAAATTCAGATAAAATACAAGAATCAGAACGATGAGTTACAAGAGATCAGAGGAAGTCCCTTTTATGCAGCCCATAAAGTGGGCCTTCCCGCCAAAAATAATGAAATGTCTGGAGCGTCATTGATAAACCAAATGTAAAACCAAGTGAAAGACATCGAGAACTTCATTTCAAAGTCTAAAAACGACATCAATATAAAGAATAGAAACATCCAAGAGGATGTCCATGAATTACTCTCCGTCAAAGAATGTCTCTAAGTCATTCAAACCAGAAAATAAGAGTACTTTTTGAAACTAGACATGATTGAGCAGTGTTTGAAGAGGTTCAAAGAGGAGGGCATAAACAAAGACGACGATTTGAAGAGGACACTTGCAGTCAAAGAAAGCTGGAACAACCTCTAGAACATGGCTGTCACTGTCGAGAAGGACATATCCAGCTAGGTCAAAGCAGAGTCCGACAAGACTAAAGACAATCTCATCAAGTTCGAGGAGAATCTCAAAGAATACTATACAAATATGAAGAAAGAGAGCTTTTATCAATTTAAAACCGGGCAATAGGCCAGCCAAAAGAGGTTAGGAGAAGTCCAGACCAAGATTAACGAATTTCAAAAGGATCTTGATGACTTCCAATCCATTTCCACCGTGTTCGGATTCGGGGAAGAAACCAACGGTTCGAAAAAAAATATGGAAATCATAGTAAGTGAACTTTCAATAGTCAAAAAATTATGGGATCACATTAAAAAGTGTGAAGACATCTTCGACTCTTATCTAAAGAAATAATACACCAAAATAAATCCTATGGACATGGACGATGAAATCAAAGGGCTGAGGAAGAACCTTCTTGACATTAAAGGAATCGATAGAAAGAGTAACACCTTTTTGGGCATCAGTGAGGACATTAAGAAATGGGCAACTTTCATGCCATTATTAAACGAACTTAAGGATCCAAGCATGGAAGTCGAGGACGGAAGGCACTGGGCCAAAGTCAGAAAATGCGTCTAGAAGGATTTCGTTACAGATGACAGTCTGCAGATCCAAACCATCTGGGACCTAAAGTTGTTTAATTTCAAGGACGAAATAGAGGACATTACGGACACTTCCAAACAAGAACTAAAAATGAGTAAGCAGATAAAAGTGGTGGTCACCAAATGGAAGGAGGTGCAGTTCGAACTTCTCAAGCACAAAGACACCAATATTTCCACTCTGAAACTGCTGGAAGAGAACTTCGAAGCCCTTGAGGAGCACTAGCTTTTGGTCAATAACATGTTGCTCTCTAAATATGTGGGTTACTTCGAAAAGGAGGTGGAACAGTGGAAGTAGGACTTAGGAGCCATTTACGACGTAGTCCAGCTCCTGATTGAGGTCTAAAAGAGTTGGAGTTTCTTGGAAAATCTCTTCATTGGTTCTTAAGAGGTGCAAAGGGAACTCCCCAAAGAAAGCAAGTAATTCGAGATCATCCACGAAGAAATGCAACAAATCATGGCTCTCGGCTGTCAAGTCAAAAACGTTCTTAAGTTTTGCACCACGAAAGACATGCTCAAAAACCTCGAGAATCTCGAGAATAGACTTAAGGTCTGTGAAAAAGCCTTAAATAAATTCCTGGACGATAAGAGATGTGCATTCCCTAGATTTTACTTTGTTTCGGTGAATGACTTACTCGACATTTTGTCGAACGGTTCTTCCCCTGAGAAAATCAACCGACACATGAGCAAGATATTTTAGGCAATCGATTAGTTGGTGCTTAAAAATGAGGGCGGCAAAGGCGACAGACCCACGGCTGTAACCATGATAACCTGTGTGGGACAAGAGAAAGTCGATTTTACCAAGCCTCTAAAACTAGAGGGAAAGGTGGAGATTTATCTTTAGGAAATTATCAAAACGATGGTAGACACTCTCCAGACTTTGTGTCAGAAATCCTTATAGAACTTTGCGAGTATGAATAACCGAGAACAGTGGCTCAAAATGGATCCATCATAGGTTACTCTTGTCATCAATTTCATCATTTGGTGCAAAGACGTGGACTCCTCCTTCACCGCCATTCAAAATGGGGATCTCGATTCCATGAAGACATTAGCCAAGAAATCGAAGGCGGAATTAGTAGGCCTTGTTAAGATGGTCCAAGGGGATCTTGACAGAAGTCTTAGATCTAAAGTCATGTGTATGATCACTCTAGACACACATAGTAGGGACATCATGGACAAACTTATTGTAGAAAACGTCAGGAAGGCAGATGAATTCTAATGGCAGTCGCAGCTCAAATTCGTCTGGAGCAAAGAAAAGTAAAGTGCATAGGCCCACATTGCAGATGCCAAATTTTGGTACACCTATGAATATCTGGGGAACGGACCAAGACTCGTTATCACTCCTTTGACCGATCGTATATACGTCACCGCCACTTAAGCACTGCATTTGTGTCTTGGATGTGCACCTGCGGGACCCGCCGGAACCGGGAAGACTGAATCCACTAAAGATCTAGCCTCTGCACTTGCAAAGGCAGTTTACGTCTTCAACTGTTCTCCAGAGATGAACTACGAATCTCTCGGGAACATCTTCAAAGGACTCGCCTCATCTGGAACATGGGGGTGTTTCGACGAATTCAATAGACTTGTGCCAGAAGTGTTGTCAGTGTGCTCTGTGCAGTTTAAAGCTGTGTGTGACGGAGTCAAAGCGCATTCACCCAGAATTATTATTGAGGGAGATGAAGTTAATCTCGATAGGACATGCGGAGCTTTTATCACTATGAATCCCGGATATCTGGGGCGATCTGAGCTGCCAGAAGGGCTTAAAGTTCTTTTCAGACCCATTACGGTCATGGTCCCTGATTTGGTACTTATTTGTGAAAATATGCTTATGGCGGAAGGGTTTGTAGATGCCAAGATTTTGGCGAATAAATTCTTCACTCTATACATGCTCTGCAGAGATCTTTTATCCAAAGCGGATCATTACGATTGGGGACTCCGTGCGATTAAGTCGGTGCTAGTCGTGGCAGGTACTTTCAAAAGAGCGGAACCCAACATTTCAGAACAAGCCATTCTTATGAGAGCCCTCAGAGATTTCAACATTCCTAAAATCACGGCCGCAGATAACGATATTTTCTTCGGACTTCTAGGAGATCTCTTCCCAGGCATTATCGCTGTCAGGAAACAGAACTTAGAATTCGAAGAAAAGATTATAAAGACCTGCATTGAAACTAAGTTATTCCCCGAGCCAGAATTCATCTTGAAAATCGTCTAGTTGGGAGAGCTTTTAGAGATTAGACATTGCGTGTTCGTCATGGGTCCACCAGGAGCCGGAAAGACTCAAACTTGGAAGACTTTGATCAAGTCAAACGAGAAAATTCAAAAGAAAATCGACTACGTGGACATCGATCCCAAAGTGTTGCATTCGAGAGACCTTTACGGGTACATGCTCCCTTCAAAAGAATGGAAGGACGGTCTACTGTCTAAATTGCTAAGAACGTATTCAGAAATGGAGAGTACCAATCCCAAATGGCTGATCCTTGATGGAGATTTAGACGCTAATTGGATCGAGTCTATGAATTCCGTCATGGACGACAACAAGATATTGACATTGGCTAACAACGAACGTATCCCTCTCAAGTCACACATGAGGATGATCTTTGAAATCAGGGATTTAAAGTACTCGACCCCTGCAACCGTGTCCCGGGCGGGTATTTTGTACATCTCCGACGACTACGGCCATCAGTGGAGGAGTTTCGTCAAGTCTTGGATAGACCAGAACTACGCCGGCGAGAAAGAGACCGGCCCCAATCTGCAGAAGTTGTTCGACAGATACATTGAACCCACTTTGAATTACATTAAAAAGGCCTGCAAATTCAACGTGCCCGTGACCTAAATCTCCATGATCGTCTCCTTGTGCAGAATTTTGAAGCCCCTTATAACTGCTGACTGTAAGAACATCGAATACATATTTGTGTTCTGCTTGGTGTGGGCCGTCGGAGGAGGTCTCACTGAGAAAGACGGAGTAGACTATAGAAAAGAGTTTTCAGGGTGGTGGAAAGGCGAGTGGAAGACTTCGGTCAAATTCCCTTAAAAAGGGTCTGTTTTCGACTACTATGTCGACTAGACAGGAGACCAAATAAAGTTCGATGAATGGTCTAAAAAAGTTGAAGTCATAGATTTCGACACCTAGAAGAACCACCAAATGCAACAATTTGCAATCCCGACCAGAGAAACCGTCTCCACTAAAGAGTTCATTAACAATTTCATAACAGTGCAACACCCCTGTTTGATCATCGGCTCTGCCGGAGCGGGCAAAACCCAATTGGCAAACGACATAGTCAGATAGATTTCCAGTAAATACCCAGAGAATTACGCCTTTACCAAAATCAACTTTAACTTCTACACGGACTCCACATATCTTCAAAACATGTTGGAAGCACCCCTCAAAAAGCTGGCTGGGAAATAGTACGGACCGGGAGGCAAAATTCGAATGATATACTTCGTTGACGATCTTAATATGCCTTAGCTGGATCCATATAATACCTAGACTTCAATCGCACTTTTGAGACAACATGCCGATTACCAACATTGGTATGACGTAGGCAAATTGGCGATCAAAGAGATTGTCAATTGTCAACATCTTGCAAGCATGAACCCCGCCGCAGGGTCCTTTTTCGTGAATCCAAGATATCAAAGACATTTCTGGTTGGTGTCCGTTTCCATGCCTGATAATGAGTCTTTGTTTATAATTTATAACACATTTTTACAAGGCCATTTAAAATACTTCAAGCCTCAGGTTTAGGAACAGGTGCCCAGTTTGATTAAATCGGCTTTGACTTTGCACTAGGCCATCAGCGTGACTTTCAGGAAAACCGCGCTGAATTTCCACTACGAATTTAACCTGAGACACATATCGGGTGTATTCTAAGGACTGTTGATCGCCTAGCCGACTTAGTTTTAGACAGCGGACAAGATCGTGCAGCTGTGGATCCACGAAAGCGAGCGAGTGTACGGGGACCGTCTCGTATCATTAGATAACCTGTTCTAGTACAAGTAGCTGATGTTCGACCTCTTGAAAAAGAGTTTCAGCAAATTTAACTTCCAACGCTACTTCCAAGCGAGCAACCCCGAGAACCTGATATTCTGCAACTTCGTCGCGGGCATTGCCGGAGACAGGAGTTACGATTTGATGCCTAATGAGAAGTTGGAGCACCATGTCACAGAGGCCCTCAAAGAGTATAATGACAATAACGCCTTCATGGGACTCGTCCTGTTTGAAGACGCCATTAAACACGTCTGCAAAATCACGAGGATCGTCTAGGCCCCTGCAGGACACGCTTTGTTGGTGGGGGTCGGAGGTTCCGGAAAACAGTCCTTGTCCAAATTGGCCTCCTATATAATGAACTTCGCAACTGTGGCAATAACCATCAGTGCTACTTATAACATGAACGACTTTAAGACCGATATTTTGTAATACTATTTCAAGGCTGGCATTAAAGACGAGGGACTGTTGTGGCTATTTACCGAAGGGCAGATTACCAATGAAAGATTCTTGGTTTATGTAAACGATTTACTGGCCTCCGGGGAAATCGCGGATCTCTACACCACCGATGAAAAAGAGGGCATCATCAATAACGTGAGGGCCAAAGTCAAATCCGACAATATTGTGGATACGAGAGAGAACTGTTGGCAATGGTACATCGACAAGACCAGGAAGAACTTGCACATGTGTCTGTGTTTCTCTCCTGTCGGAGACTCGTTCAGACAGCGGGCCAGAAAGTTCCCGGCCCTTGTAAACTCCACTGTGATCGACTGGTTCCAGCCATGGCCTTATGACGCACTTTTGTCAGTGGCCAATAGTTTCTTGGCGGAAGTGGATCTGGGCGAAGGCAGTCTAAGAGACTCGATCGTTAAATTCATGCCCTAGTCATTCACGGTTGTCAATTAATTGTGTACCTAGGTCTTCGAATAGGAAAAGAGGTACATTTACACGACCCCCAAATCCTTCTTGGAGCTCATCAAACTCTATACTTCCATGCTTGCCGAAAAAAGGAAGAATCTCGAGGAAAGTAGGGAGAGGTACGAAAACGGACTCATCAAGCTAAGGGAAACTGCCGAACAAGTAGAGGAAATCGAAAAAATTGTCAAGGTTAAAGGTGTCGAAGCTGAAAAGAAGAAGAATGATGCCGAGAAATTCGCTGCTATTGTAGGAGTTGAGAAAGATAAGGTCGAAAAGGAAAACGACAAAGCTAATATCGAAGCGGCCACTTGTGGTAAGATCAAAGAAGACGTTTTGTTCAAAAAAGAGTCGACAGAAAACGACTTAGCTGCCGCCATTCCTTTGGTCGAAGAGGCCAAGAAATCCCTTCAGGGGATTCAAAAGAAGGATTTCGGAATTGCTAAGTCATTCTCCAATCCCCCAGGAGGGGTGCCCGAGGTGTTTGCGGCAGCGATGTACTTAATGGCCAGTCATTGGAACGACGCCATAGAGATTGATAAGAATAAAAAACCCAAGTCTGTTGAGTGGAAAGCCGCTTTGAAATTGATGAAAAGTCCCGAAGAGTTCTTAATCAGACTGCAGGAATTCGGAAAAATTGTGGACGACAATTTGGTCGTGCCCAACAACGTAAAAATTGTTAAAGAGCTGTACATTTCAAGACCCGATTTCAACGTTGAAGCCATGGAACAGAAGTCAGGGGCCGCAAGGGGCATTTGTTCCTGGGTCATTAATATTGTCAAATATTGGGAGGTCATACAGTAAGTAGAGCCCAAAAGAAAAGCACTCGCAGAGTCTGCCGAGTAATTAGAAGCCGCCACTATTAAATTAGACGCAGTCAATAAAATTGTGGCTGAGTTAAAAGCCTCATTGTAAAAATTGATAGATGAATACAACGCTGCAATGGATGAGAAAAACGCGGCCCTAAATGAGGCAGAGAGGTGCAAAACAAGATTAGACCTCGCTTAAAGACTGGTAGCCGCTTTGGGTTCAGAGAACGACAGATGGGCAAACGCAATCGTTTAAATTCAGAATGACTTGACTTTAATCGCAGGGGATGTACTTTTGGCCTCTGCCTTCATTTCATATACTGGTCCTTTCAATAAGAAATTCAGACAAATCATGATAAAGAATAACTTCGAAAAATACTTCCTAGACAATAAGATTCCCATTAGTCCAGATGTGAACCCGGTAAAGACGCTAACCGATGAAGCTACGGTGGCACTATGGAACATGGATCTGTTGCCTTCTGACGCAGTTTCAACTGAAAACGGCACGATTCTTACAAATTCTGAGAGATACCCTTTGATCATCGACCCTCAGCTATAAGGAAACGTGTGGATCAAAGAAAAAGAAAAGAAAAACAAACTGAAATGTCTCAGACTAGGCTCCAAGAACATCAACAGAGATCTCGAACAGGCAATCGAATAAGGGTGTTCGGTCATGATCGAAAACATGGACGAAGCCATCGACGCCATATTGATGCCAGTCATTTCGCGTTAGTTTATCATCAGGGGTAAGAATAAGATAATGAAATTCGGAGGGAAAGACTTGAACCTGCACGCTAATTTCAAGCTGTTTTTACACACGAAGTTGTCCAACCCACATTACCCTCCGGAAGTACAGGCCGAAACCACGCTCATTAACTTCACTGTGACGGAAGATGGTCTTGCAGACCAGTTGCTGACACTAGTCGTGGGCAGAGAAAGACCTGATCTCGCAAAGAAAAAAATCGAGTTAATCACAGAGTAAAACGATTTCAAAATTAAACTGAAAGAATTAGAGTCGGACCTTCTGTTCAAACTGGCAAATGCCAAGGGAGATATTCTAGACGATATCGATTTGATTGTCAACTTGGAGTACTCTAAAAAGATTTCGACTGAAATCGCCGTTAAAGTAGAAATCGCCAAGAAAACTGAAAAGAACATCAACGAGTCGTCTGAATTCTACAGACCCGCTGCCTTGAGAGGCTCTCTGTTTTACTTCCTTTTAACGGACATTTGCAGGGTTCATAGTTTCTATAAATTCTCTTTGGAATCTTACATCGTTGTTATAAATAGGGCCATTGATCTTATCACTGAAAAAAGATAGAAGAAAATAGAAATTGAGGCTAATCCCGACGAGGAAAAGAAAGAAGAAGGCGAGTAGAAAGAAGGCGAGGTCAAAGAGCAACAGTAAGTTGAGAAAAATGATGAGCCTCAAGACAATGAAATCGAGCCTTTGAGTCCAAAATCTCTGTCAAAAAGAGTAGATAAACTTATCGACAGCATAACCTACACCTCGTTCCTATATACCAGAAGAGGTCTCTTCGAAAAGCACAAAATCATAGTAACGACTATGTTGACCTTAAGAATTCTGATCAGACAGGGAAAACTCAATGAAAGTGAAGTCGCACATTTAATCGTGGGTAAAATGGACCCTAATCCGGGATCAATGCCTGAAGTGACCAGGACCTATTTGAATGAAACTAATTGGGCCTTGTGCAAGGCGCTCGAGCAAATCCCGTACTTCCACCAGAATAATCTCTGCAGCTCTCTGGACGTCGAACACCTGCAATGGAAGAGATGGTGCGATCAAGAGAAGTCTGAAATTGCAGATTTGCCCAAAGCATTCAAAGACATAGCTGTGTTCCACAAACTGCTGCTTCTAAGGGCTCTGAGACCTGATAGAATCCTGTCCGCCCTAACGATCTTCATTTTCGACGTAATGGGGGAGCCCTATGTCGAACAACAGCCTTTCGACATCCATGAAACTTACAAGGAGAGTAATGCCACGACGCCTTTGTTCTTCGTGCTGTTCCCGGGATGCGATCCCACTCCCGACGTAGAAAGAGTGGCTGCCACTTAAGACATCTCTATTCTAAACGGAAGGTTCATCAATATTTCCATGGGCTAAGGCCAGGAAATGAGGGCCAAAAAAGCACTGTTTGATTCTGCCAGAGACGGCAATTGGGTGATGTTGCAGAACGTGCACCTTATGCAATCCTGGCTCATCGGAATTAACGGTCTCGAAGGCTATTTGGAAGAGATCTACAAGACCTGCCATCCGGGATTCAGATGTTTCATTAGTTCGGAACCTCCTTCCATGGCGGACATGAATATAATTCCCGAAAGCATCCTCTAAGGAGCAATTAAGGTGGCAAACGAAGCCCCTTAGGACCTCAAAGCTAATATTAGAAGATCATTTGCACACTTTTCACAGGCGACAATAGATAAATCCCCGAAGCCGAACGAGTTCAAAGCCATCCTATTCAGTCTATGCTATTTCCATAGCATGATTTTGGGACGAAAGAAATTCGGGACTTAAGGGTGGTCGAGAGGATACAACTTCAACGATGGGGACCTCACTATTTGTGCGGACGTCTAGCACAATTACCTGGCCAAATGTGAAGTGGTTCCATACGACGATCTAAAATACATTTTCGGGGAAATCATGTACGGGGGCCATATCACAGATGCTTGGGACAGAAGAACCAACAACACTTATCTACAAGTACTGATAAAACCAGAACTTTTGTAGAACTGCAATCTGTCTCCAGGATTCAAGTCTCCAGACCCTACCAAATTTGATTACGAACAGTATAGAAACTACATTGAAACCAAACTGCCGATTGAATCTCCGGTTTTGTTCGGACTTCACCCCAATGCCGAAATTGGATATCTCACAATGACTTGTGAAACTATCTTCGAAACCATTTTAAGCGTACAGGGAGGAAGTTCAGGCGGCGGCAAAAAAGACTCTGGAGTCATGGGCATCCTAATGGATTTGAAAGCCAGATCTCCACCAGACTTTAATATCTTTGAAATCACCAATAAGATCAAAGATAAAAGTCCCTATGTGGTGGTCGCCTTGTAAGAATGCGAAAGAATGAATCTATTACTATTCGAAATCAAATCGTCTTTAGAATCTCTGCGCCTCGGACTCATCGGAGCTCTGAATATGACCGAAATCATGGAGGCCCTGGCAGTAGCTCTGCAGTTCAACAAAGTGCCCGCAATGTGGGAGAAGTCAGCATACTTTTCAAAGAAGCCTCTGTTGTCATGGTTCAACGATATGATCGACAGAAACATCTAGCTGTAACAGTGGACACTGAACTTGGAGACCCCTTTGAGCGTCTGCATTTCATATCTTTTCAACCCCATGTCTTATCTCACAGCTATCATGCAAACCACTTCCAGAAAATACCTACTACCCTTAAATAACGTAATTTTTCATTTATTTATAGATGAAACTGCAAACCACTGTGACCTAATTGAAAGGCGTCGAAGATGTCAAAGCCTACCCCGAAATTGGAATGTTCATCCACGGGCTCTTCCTAGAGGGAGCTGCTTGGGAATTGGGCAATCCAGGTCAGTCCGGCTATCTCATCGACCAAAAATTGAAAGAGCTTCACCCAAGACTGCCCGTCGTAAATGTCATTGCAGTAAAAACTGAAGACTTCTTGACTGTGGCCTAATACACCTGTCCAGTCTATGTTACAAGTTTAAGAGGACCCACCTTTGTTTTCTCTGCCAATTTGTAAATGGAAAGCGAAGAATCAGATCCTAAAAAATGGATCTTAGCAGGAGTTTGTCTTTTAATGACCGACGACTGATATTATAGAATATCTGATTATTTTATAATTTAAAAATTAAATTCAATATATTTAATCACTATCTTTCTTTATTATTACGATTCAAATTAATTAAATTATTTTATTATTAAAATTATATAATATAAATTTTAATCAATAATTAAACTCTCATTAAACCTTATATTTAATTCTCAAATTTTTGGGGTTGGGGTTGGGGTTGGGGTT
>Ga0164295_10002260_pt1 | contig 15939 bp, 19 predicted proteins | sample GEODES006metaG_FD_111798 | JGI IMG/M metagenome (GOLD analysis project Ga0164295, IMG submission 111798) | Oligotrophic lake water microbial communities from Sparkling Lake, Wisconsin, USA - GEODES006 metaG | ecosystem: Environmental > Aquatic > Freshwater > Lake | place: USA: Sparkling Lake... | reverse complement strand
TCAAATTAAAGTCTTTACAAGAAAAGTATGGATCAGGTATCAAAAATGTATTATCATCATTCCATCTTTTACAAAAGGCAAATAAAGGTGGAAATTTTATGCTTAGATTAGTCGCTAGAAATGCAATATTTGAATCAATGGTATCAAATTTAAAACCATCGGCGTGACACAAGATGAAATAGTATTTTTTCTTTCGCAAAATTTTGTGTATGTGTTTCATCCAAAATTCAATTATGCATAAATGATAGGCGTGATGATTTGTTTCTTTGACATTGCATACAAAAATATATTTGTCGTCGATACCAACTCCTACAGTGCGTTGTGGCAATTCAGTAATATTGCTATTAAATTTTAAATTAAATTCTTCAACGGAAATACCCAGAGTTTCAACTTTTTCGTCTAGACTAGTTGTTTTTAAACAATCACCTTTATTTCTTTCCACTTCAAATTTCCAAGGAACTTTTAATAAACTAGCGTTAAACTCTTTACCGCAATTTTGTCTTAATTGATTATCAATGTTTTTAATGATTCCAGTTTTTTGTAAATGTTTTATAATTCTTTTGGCCCCTTCTAAACTTGTTATGTAACCATGACCCGAAGGACCTAATCGAATGATATCTAGCTCCGAATCGTTTTTAAAATGCTCAATCAATTGCATGCAAAAGTCTTTAAAACCTGGATCCAATTGTACGCTATCTTCGATAAAACAAATGTAACTAGTTTTTTCTTTGACCTGTTCAACCAGACATTTATACTTTGTCAAAAAATTTGCTAGTGATCCATAGGTGTTATAATCTAGATTATAATGACGAAGACCTGATTTTTTTAATTCTTGTTTTGTTTCTTCTTCATTAAATCCATTAACTGCCTTGAAAACTTGTAAACTTGGCAAAATTTTCTTATTACTGTTGAGAATATTTTTGCGTTCTTGTTTAGACAATGTTAAAATATAAAATTTCATAGCATCGTCATTATAATACTCTGTCGAATAAGAATTTAACAATGTTTTATACATTTTATTTAATTAAACAATAATTTGTAATAAATTTTTCCGAAATAAAAAGGTATTTTAAAAGTTTTATCACTATCATTAAATACTTGATAAACCGTCCCGTTTGGAATCTTTTCCTTTGTTTGAAAAAATTGCTGTATTAGATTTGCGTGAACAATCAAAAAAATCGTTTCATTATTTTCAAAGCTTTCTTGATTATATTGCAAAAATGTTTCAATACTTCCAGATGTACACTTGACAGTATTTTTGTATAAACCATCACTAAAAGTCAAACCTTTTTGATAGATCAAATTTTGAAAAGGTAAACCAAGCTTGGCTATTTTTTGTTGTTGCAAGGTTGGACTATCCAAGGGATAATTGCTTCCTTTACAAGTGCGATGATCTGATACTTCTTTCAAATGATCTACGACAAAGATTTTTTGATTGGGAAATAATATCAAGGCTGTTTCTTGTGCGCGCACTAAAACTGAAGTATAAACTGACAAATGTTTTGTTTTTATAAAACGCGATAAAAAATTTTCATCTTTTGATGCCTGTTGAATACCGAAAGGTGTCAAATTTGGATCGTTAAATAAATTATACTTGTTTGGTAGCTTTGATGCGTTAGTTTCAGACTGCGCGTGGCGGATAAGATAGAGTTCGATTTGTTTCATTTTTATTAAATGTCATGCAAAAATTAAAAATAAAACCGATATTCCAGGTATTGAAAACGAATAGGTCTTCGATAGAGACGCAAATGTGAGATTTGTGGTAAAGGTGACTGGATCGTATCGTAGATTCGAGTAGGAGTCGTAAACATTCTTTCGTGAAAACGATTAAAGTAGTGCCATTGATCTAATAAATCATCATCAAAACGACGAATCGGTAATAAAGGTACTCTCGCATCGAACCATTCAAAATCAAAATCATCATATGGTAATTCGGTAGTTAGATTTTGACGACAATACATGCAACTATTAAATTTTTTCTTGTACTCTTCGAAACAAGCAGGATGTATTTCAAATTTACATTTACAATTATATATATTCTCTTTGGTGACAACATTCTCATCGCATTCTAGACATACCAGACAAGTTTTGCTCATTTTATAATAAACCGTAATTTTTATTATAAAATTCAATTTTCATCTTTATCTTAGACTGGTTCATTCGCGGAATCTTCATCCAACTGTTTCTTTGACTTTATAAATATTTGAATTTCTCCAATAATGCCAATTTTAGAAGTCATTAGCAATGGCATATTCTTTTTACAATGTATATTCAAGTTGACAGCTAACCCAGCCGTTTTCAAAATTCTAGACAACTGTTCCGTATCATAATCCTCGGAAAACTCTTCATTATCATCATTATTCATCTTTTGAGCTTCGGTATCTCCCAAAATAACTTGTCTACTGTATACACTTCCAACATTGCATAAAAATCCAATCGTATATTTTTTCGCGGCAATCGTAATAGTATTCGACATGTTGAACATGTCTTTACACATTTTACTAAATTCATTCGATGATACCAAAATAGAATGCTCATATTTATCGGGTAAGGCTATTTCTAAATTTTGAATGTTTTGAATCTTTACAAAACTAATTGTCAAACGGGAAAAATCCTTGGGCACAATTTGAATTCCAAGATCCAAGCTTTGTTTTTCTTCAATAAAAAGTACTAGCTGGTCTCGTTTTTTAATCGATTTCAACATTTTATAAAAATGATTCATATTTAATCCAATATTTAGCACTTTGCTTTCTATGCTATCAGAAAAGTAGTAAAAATTGAAATTTTCAGATTTTAATAAAATGTCAATAAGAGTACGACGATTACTATCCATCATCCGCAGGCTGATACCCTTGGAAGTGATTTCAAAACAAGCAGTTTTAATTACATTGTGAAGCAATTCTGTCAATATTTTAAATATATAGGCATCTGTTGTTTTACATCTAAATAAATAAGAGGTATTATTTTCCATTTTTTTTTAATTAACTTGTCTTTAAATTTATTTATTTTTTTTTATATTAAAATTTTTGTGAAATCAGACCATACAATGCATAAATTAAAACTAGTAATATAAATAAAACGCACACACAAATAATTATGATATAATTTTTATTATATCTGCTTGACAGGCTAGAAACATCAATTTGTTCAATTATTTTTATAATTTGATCACCAATTGTTTTATCAATCATAATATTAACGACTTGGTGTTCACTGCTAAATAAACTAGGGACAAACTCAACTTCTGATACAAAATATTTTGGAGTATCAAAGCAACAACTTATATCAATTCGAGTGACTAATTTGTCAACATTATTATTACCCATTTTAAGTTGAGGTAATTCTGAAAACACCTTTTTTGCAAAATTTACAATTTCAACATTGTCCGGATGATCATCCATATTTACAAAGATGGATTCGAATGATTCTTTACTTGGTAAATATTTAGTACGAATTGTATATTCGTATTTGTCTCCAACAAAGTAGTTTCTAAATTCGTAATTTTCAGCCAAATATTTCACATAGGGTTGAAAAACACATCCGTCATACAGTGCAGAAATTCTTTCCAAATATTTTACAATTTTGTACTTTTGAGTGTTTTTGTCAAAAATCTCAAAATCAATCTTTTCTTGTCCAAAGATCGGTTTTCCAATAAAAGAGTTATCATCTCCTCGTTTCATATCCAACACTTTTTTGACAGCTTCTTTTGGATTCTTTTTAAATTCTTCAGAAGATACATAAACCATCGGTAACACATTAATATTTTTTTCTCTCAAATAATCATAATACTTGTTCTTATTGTTGATAAAATTTTGAAAAATGTAGGGAGGATATACATTCGGTAGCATAAATGTTCTTTTCATTTCATTAAATTGACTATTGGATAGTATATGAAATGCTTCCAACATATCAAAAATTAACAAGAATACAATATCACATCGTTTAACTTTTTCAAATATATGTCGATCATTTCCCAAAATATATTCAAAAATATATTGCTTGTAGGTATCTTTCAAATAATAATAAATCGAAATATCATCCGATACCCATTCCTTATTTTTAAAATCAATAATAAATTTTGAATTCACATTTTGTAACCAAGGTCGTTGATCATTGATTGGAATTAGCTCTTCTTTGATTAATTCTTCGTTTTTATAAGGAGTAATAATGAACCCAATCTTCATTTTATTAAAAATATTTTATTTTTATTTCTCTTGATTAATTTCATCTGATGGAATAACCTCCAAAATTTTATTTCTCAACTGATTACAGGAGAAAACTTTATTTGGTTTGTCATACATAATTTTTTGTTCAAGTTGTCTATTCGATTGTATTAAATCTTCAACATTCCACATATATTGAACGTCAGACCAGCCATGACTTGTAATTACTTTATTGTTTATCATATCTTCAATTAATGCCCAATGAATTGATTGTCCTTTATGTTGACAAACATTTCCGTTACAATCAACATCAAATGGAACAAGGATAGGGTGTCCTCTTGCAATAATTTCTTTTACTGTTGAAGCGTCCCAATGATGGTAAATACGGAATCCACAATAAATAAAAGAAGCCAACTCACCAAGTTCAATCACTGAACCAATAAGTCCTTGATGAAAAAATCCGGCTTCTTTTGCAATTTTTTGCAAACAAAAGTTTTTCTTATCAAAAGGTTTGATTTTAATACCATAAGCATTCAAGACAACAGCCAATGCATACAATGAGCACGATGGTTCAAGTTGTATCATTTCGTTAACATTTGTGCCTTCTAATAAATACTTTTTTGCATTTTTAATATTTAATTGCCAATCTGACAAGTCAATTTTATTATCATCAACGTCTTTGATATCAGTGCGTTTTAAGCATCTTAAATACGGATTTTGCATTTCTAATTATATGTTTTTTATTTTTTTTGCAAAATGATGTTACAAAAAATTTCCAAGGGTTAAATTAGAAAATGCAAAATTTTTTAAATAACTTGGAAAACTTGACTAGTACTAGTGAAACACTAATTAGCTTGTGTTTTATTGAAAAATCATTATCAGAAACATTGTTATATTTAGACGACCTATTAGCTAAAATTCAAAAAATTGGAAATTCCAACAAGAGAAAAAAGTTGAATGATAATTTGTACAGATTAATCATGTCTTTGAAAAATAGAAACCCAGAATTAGTTTGTTCCACTTTATATTTTATCAATGATGAACAAGTACATTCTTTGGAACTTACCAGTCATCAAATATCCCTATCCAAGGAGTATAAACTTGTGAATCCATATTATAAGTCTGGTGAAAAATTTGAATGTGCCTATTTTTCTGATTTTTTCCTCAATGAAAAGTTTTTGGTATATATTCAATTACAGAAACTTAAAGTAAATGCGAAACAATGGACATTGACCAAAGAAAAATCGTGGACGAAAGATCACAAGGACGATAAAGAATTAGAAAAGTATCTTGAAGAATTGAAAATCAAATTTGGTATTGTTTACATTAATGGATTCAATTCGACCACTTTTAATCCACAATGGCTTGTCAAAATGGATACTCATTATTCAAGAAACGACTTTTTTGTTTGGGTAGAAAAAAATAAGCAATTAAAGCATCATTTAGCCTTAGAAAAAAGATTGAATGATTTGCAAAATTCAAAGACCAATTTAGACTTGTATCTATTTGGAAAGCTAAAGCAAGACATTTTGCCTGCGATTGAAAATTATCAGCTCAAAGAATTATATATTGAACGCAAAAAATTAGAAAAATTAAAAACTTTTGTCGAACCTGAAGCACTTAATTTTACCATTATTCCAATCGATAGTATAGAACGAGGAGATGTTGGTGATCGATTTATTCAAGATTACAATGGATTGATGGGCATTCGATATTTTGCCTAAACTTTTGGTTTGGCAATAATAAAATGATCTTTCGCTCGTACAGAAGTTTGCAAAATATTAAAATTTTTACAAAATAGATTCATATTATCTTGCAACTGATCATTGACTTGATCGTGATACAAGTAAATCAAAGACGAATCATTTTTACAGATTCTGTTCATTTGATGCATGACTTGCTTAAAATCTTGAGAAGAAATTTCTTGAAACACATTGGAAACAAAAAGCAAGTCATATTCTTGGGATGGAAGTTTAGAGCGCCTTATATCATCAATTCCAAAGGTAAGTGATGGATTTTTGTGATTGGCTTTCAATATTTTAAATTCGTCTTTATCAATTCCGGTAACATCAATTGGAGATTTTTTTAATAATTGATATATTTGATTTGTGGATTGACCGATTCCGCAACCAATATCTAATATTTTTGTTGGTATTGAATTGTGTTGAACGAGATGAACCGGAGACAATTTGGAAATAATTGGATATTGATAACGTAAAAGATTAATAAAGGGATATGAAAAAATAAGAGGAATATATATTACGAGCATTAAAAATCTCATGTTTTTATTTTGAAAAAATAAAAAAAAAGTCTTGTATAAAATAATGTCAGATAATGCCTGTGCTGCCGCAGTAAGCAATTTTCCACCTGGACCAACAACTGCAGAAGAATTTAACCAATTAACAACTAAATTAGCTGCAACCAATGAAAAAGCAATTCAGGATTCATTAAAAAATATGAATATTGGACAATGTTCGTATACAAACACTGCAACCAATTCGACTGCTGTTGTTGTTACACCAATCGGAGCTGGTGGTGCCAATGTAAAAACAAGCCAGCAAAAAGCTACTGGATGTGAACAAGTAGCACTTCAAGCTCAAATGTCCGTTGCATTAAATTCAAACACGCAGTGCGCGTTAAGTTCTACTCAAAGTAGTATTGCTTCGAGTACTTTCCAAGCCAATCAAATTAACATTCAATTAAAAAATATCCAAACAACTGGCAAAGTCAATTTAACAGGAGAACAAGTAAACAATACCGCAGCCAAGGTATTTAATTTTGCGAGTAGTGATGTTACTTCAGCAATGACATCTTCCATGGAAAATACGGTGTCAAGTTTTGCGAAATCGCTGCAATCCACATCAGAAGCCATTTCTAAAGGGGCTTTATTACAATCCAACCCGACGGGACAAAAAAGTGTATCCAGTCAGGTATCAGCGGTTCAAAATCTTGCCAATTCATCTTCCATTTCTAAAATTGTATCCGATACAATTTCCAACACAGTGCAAAACAATGGAACTACAATTATTGTGGATGGTTTAACTGCTTCAGAATTAAATCTAGACCTGAAGCAAATGAATGTAAATACATATGTAGTTCAAAGTATTGCTAAAAATGTTTTAAAAGCAGCTTTTGGTTCAGAAATTGCTTCTGCTGTTGCTTCAACTGCAGAAAATGCTCAAAAAGATGAAAGTGCAACGGGTATATCGCCTTCAAAAGAAACAAAGCAGAAAAAAAGCAAAAAAGGAGCAATTGGTACATTTATGGTAATATTACTTGGAGCCGCACTTTTTGGTACGCTTGCAAGTGTTATGCCGTGTTCATATGGCACATTTGGTTATTACGGAATCGTTGGCGGCGGAGCCCTATTTGGAATTGGATTTTTACTACTAATGATTGGATTTATTTTCCGCAGTTTGAGAGCAACCGGAAGGAGATTTATGATTTTAGGTATTGCATTTATGGCTGAAGCTTTTGGTTTTGGATTTTTAGCTGTTAAAAATTGCATTGTTGGCTAAAAACTTTTTCTTGGCAATCATAAAACATGTCAACCTCGACAAATTGTAATAATAATACGACCCAACCAAGCTCTTCGATTGAAACCTTGGCTTCTACTCAACCTTTAACAATTGTAAATGCTTTAAAGTCGCTCAATCTAGAATCATGTTATTTAACACCAACTGGAGAATGCAATGCTAGTGGGTGTTCCAATACAATACAAAGTAAAAGTTTAATCAATTGCAATTGTCTAACTTTTTTTGCAAATATGAATGCTGGTGTTTATACTGGATTAACTTGTATCATGAATACTGCTTCTGCAACAACCAACGCTATTGCTACATCCGCTCAAACAATTAATTTTAGTATCGTGAACCCTGGAGATATTAGTAATGTAAAATTAGAAACAAATCAAAATGCGACAGCCAAGGTGACAACAATGACATTAACAGACACTTCCAATCAAGATAGTTTGGCAAATATAAGCGGAAAGAGTATTTTAGCGATATTGGCTCAAGCTAGAAATAATCCTAGTCTATTTGCAGATCCGGTAAGTCAGAAACTCATCAAGGCGTTTTCAGATTATGTTGCAACAGATCCTGAGGCATTATCCGCTAATGTTCATAAATCAGTTGTATCAAAAGTTAGTGCAATGACTCAGGTCACAGCAACAAGTGAATCGGTAATCAATATAATGATTTCCAACTCTTCTTGGTCACAACTTGATGCAAAATTAGATCAATCTACTTGTATAAGTATAATTGCACAAACAATCGCAACTGGAGTTGTCAAAAATGTTACAAATAATGTCTTGACAAAAGTTTTAGGTACAACACTTGCAGAACTACCAATGTTATGTAATCCAAATTATAATCCGAATTCTACACCTGTTCCTTCGACAGATGGAAATCAAGGATCCGCATCTCCAAATGCATCTACTCCATCTTATACTCCGGCACCAAAAAAAGGTGGTAGTAAAATAATAATCATTATTATTATTGTAATAATATTGGTTGCAATTATCGTCGGTGTAGTATACGCCAACTCCTAAAATTATTTTTATTCAATTTTGGAATAAAAACTGCGTGTCAAAAATTTTACTTTTCTTGTTGTTGGGCTTTAACAGATTGTTGTGCAGTGCCGGCAATGGTACCAGCTGCCGCAGCTTGTTTTAATAAGCGAGCTGCTTTTTGTTGTTGAGATTGAGCTTGCATAACAGCGTCTACATTAACAGGAGAGGGATCTACTGCCGCCTTTTGTACTGCAGTTTGAAGATTCTTTTGAGTTTGAACTACAGCAGCTTGAGCAGCTTGTTTGGCATTTTGAACAGCTTCTACAGCTTTTGCTGTTTTTTGTTGTTGAACTTGAGGAGATACACCTTGATTTGCAGTGGCTTGAGCAGCATTCGCCGCGGCGGTTACTGCTGCAGGTACTGCAGCTTGAGCTGTCAATAATTCAGTAGAAACCTGTTGTCCATTAGTTTGGGCAAGTACCTTTTGAGTCTGGACTTGGGCATCTTTTTTGATATTGTTAAGTTGTTGTTGAGTCGCTTGACGAGCTTTTTGAGGCAAAGCTTGGAGAACATCAGGTGTTAGTGGCATGGGTTCATGTTGATTCAAGGTGTTTTTAATTACTTGCATAAAGCTTTTTTGCTTTTGTTCATAATCATTTACCAATCCCTTAATCACATCAGGGGGTAAAGTCTTTAGTCTTTCTACTTGGACATCGGTAAGTCCAGCTTTTTTAAGCTTATTTTCAATCATTTCAAGATTGAATCCCATCACGGTTTCTACAGCATTAAGGATAATCGCTTCCTGCTTCTTTTGTGCTTCTTTTTGGATGTTGTCTAATTTTTGATTGACTTGGCTTGATTGACTAGCTCCCATTTTATCAGAACAAGAATAAAAAAAATTAAAAATAATTTTCAAATTTTAAAATTTTTGGTTTTTGTTTATCACCCTTTTCAAAAATTTTGTAATACTCGGGTGTCCATTCGTGAATAAACAAAATTTGATTTTGTTTTTCAAACATTGTTGTCACATCCATCGGGTGTTCAGGAGGAAGATCACCAAAATAATAAATTCCCTTCCAAATGTAACCTTTATTATTAGGCATTTTTGCCAAATTTTCACGCATATAACTTGGCACAAAACCATCCATACGGCAAAGCCAATTCCATTCTCTTTTCATTGCATTTTCAGCTTTCGTATCTGCCCATCGATCAGGTTCCTTGTATTGTGTTGCAGTTACTTTTGGTTTACTTACCACTTCTTCAACCACTTCAGTTTCTACAGATTCAATATTAAAGTTTGCAGCTTCTTCTTTTAGTGATTCAATCTTTGTTGTAAACTTGATAACGGATGCATGAACAGCTGGCTCTTCGACGCCTTGTTTTGTAAGTAGAGCGATGGCCTCGTCTTTCCATTTTTCTTGGTCTTTAATTTGTTGCCTTAATTGTTTCAAATTTCGATTTTTTGCTTCCATAATTTTTGTTCAAATACTGTTTCTTGGAAATAAAAAATAATCTACATCAATTTTAAAAAAAATTTTATAAAAATTTCAATATGATTCAGTTATTGATTATTGAAATATAGAATCATCCACCATCAGAACCATAATGGATTCAAATGTTTGAATACAAGTTGATTGTAATATTTTTTTAAAATACCAGAAATTTGATTTAAAAAGAACAAAGAATACAGTTAAAATGTCAAAAACTCAAATTTACCCTCTAACTAAACGCCCTCAATTAATTGATTTGAATGGTGAAAATGTAAACTTCAAGTTGGATTTTCAAGTGAAAGCCATCAATCCGGAACATGAATTCCAAGCCATTGTATTAACACAAGAGCAATTAGACTCGACTGACATTAACAAGCTTGAAATGAAACAAGCTAAAGGGGTTATTAGTGGAAATATTGTAGCCAACAACAACAAGTATCAAAATTATTTTCTTGTTCTCAAAAAAACAGACAATACTCCAGAATTTAATGTTCAAGTTGATATTGTATTAGAGCCTGTAGAACCAGTAATTGAACCTACTGAATTTACACCTGCTCCACAAAATGCTAAAAAAGTAGGTATTATTGAACAAGCTATCGTAGAACAATCTGCTCCTAAACCTTTTTATAAAAAACCCTGGTTTGCTGTTTTTGTGATTTTGGTGGCTCTTTGTCTCGGATTTTTCTTGTACAATTATGTCTATCTTAAAAAACCATTTTTATATTGGAATCAACCCGCTGTTAGCGGTGCTCCTTTGGCTGCTGCCGCCGCTACCCTACCTGTTGTTGCTGCAGCCACCCTTCCTAAAAAACAAGTAGTTCAACAGGCTCAACCAGTTGCAGTAAACCAAAAATCGGTAGAACCAATTACCACATTGCCTGAAACCATTTCCAATCCCACAGAAACGAATTTATATCAAAAGTTACAAGAGATTGCCTAAAAAAAAGGAAAAAAAAAAACAATTCTATAAATAATAAAGATGGCCACTCCCGTTTCAGATCCTTACCTCAGATATTTAATTAAAAATAGACTACCACTACCCAACAGCGTAAACACTTTTGTCGATTTGTTAACCCCTAACGAATATGATTGCTATTGCTGTGAAAAAGGTACAATTGCTGGTATAACTCCATCTAATTACTTGTTATATACAAAAAACTATGTTAATACCAATGTAATAAATGGTAGCTTGACAAGATCTTTTATTCCGAATTAGGATCGAATTTTTATTTGCCAAGTCACAAATAAAAATAGTTTAAATGCTCACATAATCTTATCAAATGGAAGACAAAGTATTTGACACAATTGTCATATCGGGTGGAGCCTTGAAAGGATTTGCGTTGCTCGGGGCTCTTCAATGTTTAGTAGATCAAAATAAATTGCTTCAAGTCAAAAAGTTTATAGGTACATCAATTGGTGCAATGATTTCTTATTTAATGTGTATAGGTTACACACCAATTGAAATTATGGTTCATTTATGTAAAAATGATTGGATGAATAAAATGGCCAATTTTGATATACTCAAAGCCGTCAATGGAGGAGGAGCCTTGTCATTTTCAATAATTAACGAACTGTTGGAAAAAATGACCATTGAGAAAATCGGAAGGCTTTTGTCCTTGGGAGAATTACATCAGACTTTTGGTAAAGAGTTAATTTGCTGTACCTTTAATTTGTCAAAACAAGATATTGAGTTTATTAATCCAATTGATAATCCAGAAATTCAATGCTTAATTGCATTAAGAATGACTTCTAATTTGCCAATCTTATTTGAACCTTTTCATTATAATTCTTGTTTTTATGTTGACGGTGCCGTCATTTGCAACTTTCCATTATTCAAAGTTGATTTAGATAAAGATACTGCCATTGCAATAAAATTCAAATATACAAATAAAGAAAGTCTAGATTTTTCACCGAATAAAAAAGCATTCATGTCTTATTTGTATGATTTGATTGTTATTCCAGCTGTATATATTGAAGATCATTTAAATAAACAACATTTACAAAATTGTAAAATCATTGAAATGGATGCAACCAGCCTTTCAAGTTTAAATTTCCAAATGACCATGAACGATCGTCTAGAAATGTTTTCAACTGGGTATGAAACAACCAGAGTTACTTTAAATTAAAAACTTTTTCCAATATTGCCATTCTAATGTAAATTCCGTTTTTAACTTGCGTGAAATAGACAGCTCTAAGATCATTGTCTATTTCTGTTGATATTTCAGTTAATCTTGGCAATGGATGCATTACAATCATTTTTTTTTTTGCTTTTTCCATTAGATTTTTATCTACACAGTAATCTTTCATATCAAAATTCATCTCCTTTCCATTTTTTCTTTCTAATCGTTCTGTTTGTATACGAGTCACATAAAGTACATCGCTAATTGATATTGCCTCTTTCAATGTAAAATTATATTGTTGTTCATGATGTACTTCTTTAATCAAATCTTCAGGTATTTCTAGACCTGGTAAAGCAATATATATCAATTTCATTTTTGGAAACAATTTCAATAATTGTAAAAGAGAATGTATTGTCCTGCTATTTTTCAAATCACCCAAAAATGTTATTGTTATTGTTTCTCGGTCAACACATTCTAAATCGATACCAAAATTTTCTAGTTCTGTATATATTGTAAAAATATCCAACAATGCTTGTGATGGATGCTCATCGTTACCATTTCCCGCGTTTATGATTGGAATATTTGATATTAGAACTGCTTTTTGTAATGCTTCTTTGCTTGAATGTCTCAACACAATTACATCACCGAAACAAACCAAGGTTTTAATTGTATCTTCAAATGATTCACCTTTTTCAATACTAGAGTCTTTCACTGACAAATTTATAACATTACAACCTAATTTATAGGCTGCAGCCTGAAAAGAACAGGATGTTCTTGTAGAAGGTTCATAAAAAAGATTGATCAAGGTTTTATTGAATTGTGGTAGATTTTCTTTTTTTTCTTTTATTTGTTTCGATCGATTGATAAAATCTAAAACATTTTGTAGAGTTAATTGTGTCGTGCTAATAAAATGAAACATTTATTTTAATAATCATTGTTGAATCATTAAATAAATCAAAAAAAGCGTTGTTCTTCTAAAGTTGCTTGCATTGATGGATTCAAATTTTTTTTAATCCACATTTTGATATCGTGAATGGAATTATTAGTTTTTGGTCGAAATGAAGTCAATAAATGAGTAGGAGTGCATTCCCATTCAATCCATTGAAGCAAATCAATCGCAATTGGATCTTTTGGAAAAACAGTTTTCAATCTAGAGATAATAAATCTCAATTTATCACGAATCGCTTGTACACGAGCTTCTTCTTCTTTTTCTTCATTGATTACCTTCATCTTTTGCTCCATTTCCAACTTTTCAATTTGCTCCGACATTTGCAAATCTTTTTCATACATTTTTAAACTTTCCGCAATTGCTAGTGCAACTTGTGGATCATCTTCATAGTTATTATTACTAAAATTTTGAGTGACGGATACATTTGCACCACCGCTAATAAGCTGATCAGTTACAGATTGATCAAAAGCACGAATATTATCCTGATGATTATCCATTTTTATTTTATTTTAAAATAAAATATCGTGTTTCAATTTTCTAAAACTTTCTTTTATTTGCAACAATCCGAGAATAAACCTTATCTTGGATACGCTTTGTAATGTCTTGTTTTTTTAGTTGCTTACTAATTAATCGTGTCAATGGATGCGGAGTTAATACCATTGATTTATCAAGATGACGATAAAGATTCGGAAAATGACTAGTACCAAAAACGCAAACTATCATTTTTATTTCTGGATGTTTCGCTACATACTGAGAAAGTCGAGTGATAAAAGCTCTATCTCTTATTGCGCGTAAATTTGTTTTGAGTTGAGCAACAAAACGCACTCTTTCTACTTTGTTCATTCTTGTCATTTTATGCAGCAACTTGATAAATTTACCATCTTTACAGGGTGGAAAGGTGTCGTCAAGTAATTTTGCAAAAGCACCAATGGTATTTTGTATAAAATTTTCAAAAGTATTATCACAAATTTTGTATGGTGCTTCACTAACCAATTCCATAAATTTTTGAAAAGTGTCTATACCACGGGGATTGACAGTTGCAATGCTTTGTAATATTTTCGTCATGTAGGCCTGAATTGGCCCTTTTAATTTATCGTGCACCATTGCAAGGATATCCATTTTATTTGTCATTCTCATTCGTTGACAAAGATGCTCAAAATGTGTTGGATATGCTTGAATATACGGCAACACCTCAAGAAACACGCTAATAACCCAAGGACAAGATAATGTAAATTCTTGTGTGAATTCACTTATTGCTGGCGATCTGCCTAATTGCCTGGGGTACGATCTTCGTAAATTGGTAAATAAACCATGTTCGAGTCCAGTAGATTCGGTTACCATTAAAATTTCTTGTGGACGAAAACCCGTTATTAAATCATTTAAAAGTGGTAAAGTATATTTGGTAATATCTTTTGAGTGTTCTTCAAATAAAAGAATTACGGGAACTTTTTCCATTCGTCGAACAAGAATTGGAGCCAATCGTTTTTCAAATTGATTCATTTATTAAAAAAATTTTTACAATTCAAAAATTGATTAATTTTATTTTATTATCGTTATTAATAAAAGTGTCCTGTTAGCTCATCGGTAGAGCAACTGATTGCAGCTCAGTAGGCAACTGGTTCAATTCCAGTACAGGACTTGGTTTATCAAGAAAACATTTGCTTTTCTTGACAAGCCGCCATTAAATTTGTATAAAATTCATAATATCTTTCAAATCCTTTTGGAAGGTCATATTTGTAATGATGCTGTAGATCTTGATTTTGCAGCATCGCGCAAGTATTAGTTCCCTTGTTCTTTCGAATTGGGGGAACAATTTTGATGGGATCTGTTCCAACACTTGCAAAACTTTTATTACATTCGGTTTGTAATCCTATTGAAGATGAGGCCTTTATTGGCTGAATATGAACCAGTGGTATTACTGGATGTGATATCGGTTGCAAATATTCCATTCTTTCAGTATCAATTTTATCTTTAAATTCATAAGGAAATGACCATCCAGCTCCGTTTTTTAAATTTTTGTAGTATCGCCCTCTATATTTCTTTGCAATTTGTGAAAAAAATTCATCCTCTTTTTCAACTTTAACATACTGTACCCTTTTATATTCTTCTTGTTGTTCTGTTTGCATTTTTATAATTCTCCGTGTATCCTTTTAAATGTAAAAAATGATTTAAAAAGAGTTTGTATAATTATTATAAAAATGGAACAACTCATTGATCAATATATTCAAACTAGGAATAAAATTTCTGAATATACTGCAACACAGGATTCTCTCAAAGAGAAAATAAAAGCAAAGCTCAAAGATTTGCCAGACAAGTCTTTTTCTAAAGATGGTAAAAAGGCGAGTTTAAAAACACAAATTCGATCTGCAATTCAGAAAACGAATATACCAGCGGAAATCTGGGAACAATACTCAGTCTCGACTCAATACGAAGTATTAAAGGTTGAGAATAATTAGTTTTATTTCGCTGTCGCAAGTATTTCTTTAATTTGCTCGTTGGTCAAGTTTTCTTGTCTGCTATAAAAACCATATCTTCCGTATTCAAGGTTGCAATTATCTTTATATTCAATCGGTAAAGATGTCAATAAAATTACATCTTTTTCCATCAACGAATCTAAAGATTTGTGTATAAATTGCAAGTACGGAGTCAAGGATATATTTTTGACTCTGTTGTTTTCTTTGAAATGTAGATAAGGACCATACGGTCC
>Ga0164295_10002257_pt1 | contig 15955 bp, 10 predicted proteins | sample GEODES006metaG_FD_111798 | JGI IMG/M metagenome (GOLD analysis project Ga0164295, IMG submission 111798) | Oligotrophic lake water microbial communities from Sparkling Lake, Wisconsin, USA - GEODES006 metaG | ecosystem: Environmental > Aquatic > Freshwater > Lake | place: USA: Sparkling Lake... | reverse complement strand
TGAATCCGCCGCTCGCCGAGTCCGCCCAGCGCCACCAATTCCAGCGCCTCCTGCACACGCGCTTCGATTTCGGCCTTGGGTCGCTTCCGTTCCTCCAGGCCGAAAGCCACGTTTTGCTCCACGCTCATGTGCGGCCAGAGCGCGTAGCTCTGGAACATCATGCCCGTGTCACGGCGGTGTGGCGGCACGCGCGTGACCTCCTGGTCATCGAAGTAAATGTGCCCGGCGTCTGGCTCGTAGAAGCCCGCGATGTGTCGCAGCAGCGTGGTCTTGCCACAGCCGCTCGGTCCGAGCAGGAAGAACAGCTCGCCAGCCTGGATTTGCAGGTCAATGCCACGCAGCACCGCCGTCCCGCCGAAGCGCTTGGTGAGACTTTGAATCGTGATGGTGACCATGGCAGGAAGTGTAGCCAGCGTTTCTAACGTGCCGAGCGGCGCAGTGCAAGAAAGCTATCAATGACCAATGACGGAATGCCCAATGACGAATTTCGCCTTGCAAGCCATTCGGGCTTCGACATTCCGCTCGTCATTGGTCACTGTGTCATTCGTCATTCACCCCATGCTTTCCGCCTTCCAAAAAGACGACGTCTTGCTCGCTGACATCCAAGCTGCAAGTGGCGACGACTTGCATCTCTGGTGGCTGGGACAGAGCGGTTTCATGCTCAAGCAAGCCGGCGCTTTCGTCCTGATCGACCCTTACTTGTCGGACTCTCTGACGCTGAAGTATGCGAGCACTGACAAGCCGCATGTGCGCATGACCGAACGCTGCATCGCCCCGGAACGGCTCGGCTTCGTGAAGCTCGTCCTGTCCAGTCATCAACACACCGATCACTTCGACGAGGCCACGCTCTCAGCGCTGGGTGACTACACCCTGCTCACGCCCGCAGCTTTGGAAAGCAAAGCAAAGCAACGCCTGCCACGCGAGGGCATCGAATGGATCGGCGTGAGCGAGCATGATCACATTGAGCGCCATGGCTGGGTCATCCGCCCGGTGGCTGCCGCGCACAATGACATCGTGCGAGACGAAATTGGCCGCAGTCACTACCTTGGCTTCATCGCGCAGCGCAACGGCATCACGATCTATCATAGCGGCGACACGCTGTGGCATGAGGAGTTGCTCCCCTCGCTGCTCGAACATCAGCCCGACATCGTTCTGGTGCCCATCAATGGCAACAAGCCAGAGCGGCGAGTCGCGGGCAATCTCAATGGCACTGAGGCCGCCGCGCTCGCCAAGGCTTGCGGGGCCAAGCTCGCGGTGCCGCATCACTTTGACATGTTCGAGTTCAACACCGAGTCACCGGACGAGTTCGTTACGGCTTGTGCAAGGCTCCATCAGCCTCAGCGCGTGCTGCGCTGCGGCGAGCGGCTTAGCCATGCTTTGCCATGAGATAGTGCTTCACCTTGCTCTGCCGTTGTTTCACGGTCAGCGGTGGTAAATTCAGATGGAACAGATGTCGCAGCGTCTTGCTGTGCTGCTTGAGCACTCGGGCGCATTCCTCCTGCAAATCCTTCCATCGCGACCATGGATGCGAGGGGGCGTGGGTGATGTGTCGGATGAGGCTGATCCACTCGACATACGCACGTGCCACGTCTCCAGCGGCGACACCCTCGGCCATGTCACGCGAGCCATTCCTGGCCTTGTTCAGTAGGGCGGAAAGCACCTCGCACGCGCCCTCGCCATAATCCACGGGGAGGCCATTGATGAGGTAACCGTTGTGGCTGACGAAGCCATACACCGCGCGGCAGGCCGCGCCAAGGCGCTCGCTGTCGCTGTAGCCGATGAGTTCAAAACGTGAGCCCGCGCGCAGATTGGCCATGTGCATGACCATATCCCCCACCCGGTAGCTGTCATCCTCCAGAGCGGCGGCAATCGCGAGACCTTCGCCGTGCTGGAAGAAGCTGAAAATCTCACCGCGCTGCGTCGGCATGCCGGCGGCGTCAATCAGGCCCAGCGCGCGCCAGGAGTGGATGGCGGATCCCGGCTTGGGCTGCAGATTCACCGGCTCCTGGCTCTCGTCTTTGATCTCGATCGCGGTGGCGCTTCCGCGCGCCACGACACGCTCCAGAGGCTGAAAGATGAAACGTCCGTGGGCATCTTCATAGGCAGGCACTGGCACGGAATCCAACACGAAGCGGGCGAGGATCAAGCCCTCGCGATTAACGAAGCCGATGAAAGTGGGCAGCAGCTCAGGCCTGGCGTTGCCACCGGAGGCGGAGAAGACGGGAGCGAGCTTGCGAGCGATCTTGAGCAGGTGCTTGTGGCTGAATTCATCCAGGGACAAATCATCCACAGCGCGCCCGATGTTCAGCAGCTTGCGCAAGGCCTTGGTGGGGAAGAAAACCTCGGATTCCTCGGCCACGGGCTGGCCCAGAGCCATCTCCAGCCCATAGCCAGACTTGCCCTTGAACACGCGCGAAATCCCCTGCCCCAGACTGGCCACAAACTTCGATTCATTGAGCGCCAAGACTTGCCGGTCTTGAGTCACCAGCCACACGTCCGACATCGGCACCGTGCGCACGCGGTGATGCCGCTTGGTCTCCCACTTGCCATCGGCGTTCAGCACCTGCTCATCCATGGCTTCCAAACCGAAGATCGCCTTGCCATCCTGCACATGCACTCTTTCAAAGGGCGACTTCGGCGCCTCGGCAACCTCCAAGCCCAAAGGCGGCGGAACTTTGGCAAACAAGCGCTGGGCGAAACGATTCGCTGCGATGAAGGGCGAGTCGTTGCGCAACGCAGCGTGCTTCATAACACGAATAAACATGGCCCACGGCAGCAGGCTGCTGCGATGCAGACGCGCAGGCCGCGCATCATGCAACGACGAGCTTTGCGCGGTGGTGATGACATAGCCGCGCTCGTCCAAACCACGGCGTCCCGCGCGGCCAAACATTTGCAGCAGTTCATCAGGAGCGAGCGTCTGCTCAGAGCTGCCGTCATGATACTTTGTCGCGGCCACGTGCACACTGCGCACGCTGAAGTTGATGCCTGCGGCCAGCCCCATGGTGGCCACGATGGCGCGCAGTTGCCCAGCCTTAGCCAGAGGCTCAATCACGCCCGCACGTGCCGCATACGACAATCCGCTGTGGTGATAAGCGATGCGTCTTTCGATCAGTGATGAAAGTTCACGCCCACACACCGCACGCTGCTCCGGGGTGAGGGTCAAAGGCTCGCCCTGCGGCAAGTCATTGGCCAAGGCGCGGGCGATGCCTTCCGCTTCCTTTCGCCGTGGCGTGAAGATCAGCAGAGGAGCGAGATCCGCCATCAGCACGCTGGCCACGAGCCGCGCCCACCAGCCCTCAAATTTCCGCGCCATGTGCGTGGGCAGTTGTTCCAGGGGCATCTCTTCCAGCGGCACGGGACGAATCTTGGACACCACGACCTCGACCTTGCGCCCCAGACGCCGCATCCATTCGGCGATGTCGTTGGGGTTCGCCACGGAACCGCTGAGCAGCAATACGCGTGTCTCGGTGCCCGCAAGCGCAATGGCACCCTCGTAACTCGATCCGCGGCTATCGTCCGCGATCATCTGGTATTCGTCGATGACCAGACAGGCGGGGCCTTCACCACGCAGCAGCCGCTCCAATTGCGTCTCCAGCGTGGCGACCAAGATGGGCGCATGAATGTTTTCCGACAGGTCACCCGTCGCGATGCCCACATCCCAGCCCTTGTCCTTCCACTCGGCAAACTTGTCATTGGCCAGCGCACGAGTGGGCACGGTGTAGACGGCCTGGCCCTGCAAGCTGCGCGACTCGTGCAGCAGCTCGAAGACATAGGTCTTCCCCGCACCCGTGGGCGCATCGACAATGACATCGGCACCGCTGCGCAGGTGATCCACCGCCTGGTGTTGCCACAGGTCGGGGAGTTTCAGGTGCGTAGCGAGGGATTCAAGCATGGGCCGCCATACAGACAGCGAGGATACGCGTGCTCAAGCGCAAAGGCGGGCTGGCAACCGGATGCCAACCATTCATTTCTCTGATTTGTCGGCGGTCATCAATGCCTCGACAAGCTTGTCCGCATGGGTCTTGCCAAAGTCGGGCATCCTCACGCTGAGGTTGGTCCGCGTGGGGGAGTGGTCACCGTGCAGCGCCCGTCGCAAGGCCTCAGGCGACAATTTGGCCCCCACCCCGTCAAGCGAGGGCGGAAACCGGTCGGGACCTGGGCCAAAATAAGCCGCCCGCCCATCCTCCGGCCCACCCTTGTGCGCACGGTCGTGACAGGCCACGCAGTTCAAACGCAGCATCTGCCAGCCAAACCGTTGCGAGGCGGTTTCAGGCGGTGGATCGCTGGCCTGGACATGAATCAACCCCAGGCCCAGGGCGCGCTGCTGAAGCCCATTGAAATCGAAGCGAGGAATGCCGGGAGTGACCGTGGTGGAAAGGCAGCTGGATTCGCTGCCTGGATTCAGTTCACGCAGCGGCCGCGCCGGCTTTGGAAGCATCGGCTGACCGGTGCTATGGCAGTTCGCGCAACGCAGGTCTTGAAAGGCCTGTCGGCCGAGTTCCGCAGTCTGGCCGGTGATTTTCAGGGCGGTCCGCTCGGCCGCTTTCTCGGCACTGCGGTCGATGTGCAGATACGCGGCCACGTCGGCGGCCTCCTGCTCTGTCAATCGAAGCGAAGGCATGCGCCCTGCCGGACGATCCGACAGAGGATCGTGCAAGAAGCGGCCAAGCGCCTGGAATTCCCAGACATCGGCCAGAGCCAACGGGCTGGAGGTCGTGGACAGCGGTTCGAGGTCGGCCGGGGAGCGGATTCCGGCTGGCAGGTAGTCCGTTGCCGGTTGATGGCAGGCCACGCAGCCGACCGTGTGGTAAAGCGCCCTCCCACGGTCAGCATTGCCCGCTGGCATGGGCGGGATCGTTGCCCGCAAGCCTGCCAGGTAGCGTGTGATGGCCTCGGCTTTCTCAGCATCGCCGGGCGCACTGCTGAACAGCCCGGGCATCAAGGTGCCCGGCTTGCGATGCTGAGGGCTACGCACCATCCGCCACAGCGTGTCCTCATCAAACCGCGAGCCAACCGCCTCCAACCGCGGTCCGGGATGGGGTGCGAGCCGGGTCTGCCACCCCGGAGGCGCGGCGTGGCAGGCCGTGCAGCTGAGTTCAGCGATCAGCAGCAGACCACCGCGAACCAGAATTTCATCGGGATCGACCGTGAGGTAATACCCATCAAAACCCGCGACTTGAGGATGCCGGACCGGCTCGGTTTGCAAGGGGTGCGGCCAAGCCAGGCCGGGCCCGAGGCAAATGCCCAGCCCAAGGAGCCGGAGCAGACGAGACATGAGAAAACCGAAACGCACGTTGCATGAAAAGCACGACCACCGGGGAGTCAACGTGAAGCACTCGTCGAAGCCTGCTTAAACTCGACTTTCTACTATGATTTCAATGCTTAATCCGCTAAGATAAACTTATATTTACACAATCTATGCGCGTAGAAGCCAAGACCGAGGAGTTTGAACTGAGCGATGTCGAAATCGAGGCCATGCTCGACGTGGGCTCACCGCGTCGTTCGACGCCGGCCTGGGAGGCGCCCAGCGTGGCCGAGCTTCAACCCGGGCTGCCGCAGTTGGAGGTCATTGAACTGGTGGCGCGTGGCGGCATGGGAGCCGTTTACAAAGGCGTGCAAAAATCGCTAAACCGCCACGTGGCCATCAAGGTGCTGCCGCCCGACATGGCGCGGGATCCTTCCTTCGCCGAGCGGTTCAAGGAGGAAGCGCTGTCGATGGCCAAGCTGTCCCACCCGGGCATTGTCAGTGTGTATGACGCCGGCAAAACCAAGGATGGCCTGCTGTATTTCATGATGGAGTATGTGGAGGGCACGGATGTCGCCCACCTTATCCAGCAGGAGCACCGGATCGAGCCGAAGCAGGCGCTGGAGATCACGGTGGCCGTGTGCGAGGTGCTGGCCTACGCCCACGAAAGCGGTGTCATTCACCGTGACATCAAGCCTTCCAACATCATGCTGGACCGGCACCAGCGAGTGAAAATCACCGACTTCGGTTTGGCCAAGCAGACCGAGGAGACGCGTGATGAACGCCGCACCCGCAGCCGGGTGGCGATCGGCACGCCAGACTTCGTGGCCCCCGAAGCGCTCACCGCCGGGACCGTGCCCGATCATCGCGTGGACCTCTATTCTGTGGGCGTCACTCTCTACCAGATGCTGACCGGCCAGATTCCACGCGGAAGCTTTGCCTTGCCTTCCGCTGTCGTCCCCTCGGTGGACAGCAGGGTGGATGCGATTGTGGACCGCGCCATGAAAAGTGACCGCGACCTGCGCTACGCCACCGCCGTTCAGCTTCGGACGGAAGTTCTGGCTGTGCTGGACGCCTCAGCCTCAATTCGTTCAACGACGACACCGCCGTCCAAGCCATGGCTGGCGTGGGCCACTGCGGCGGCCGCAGTTATCGTGGCCCTGGCAGTGATTCCGTGGCAAGCAAAGAACACCGCTACGCCGCCAACGCCACCCAAGTCCCCCTTGGTCTCTGGCGACGCGCCGCCTCTGCCACCAGCAGAGTTGAATGTGCTCTTGAGCGCCCTCCCCCTGCCGCCCTCTGAAGTGATCTGTGATTTGCCGCGCGGGCGTTGGGCCGGCTTGTGTGCGACGGAGGAAGAATTCCCCAAGGTCATTCAGGGGGAAGACCGTTGGCAGCGGCTGCCCACGAAGACCTTCATTCCGAAAAAAGCTGACGGGTTGAACTGGGGCGTTCGGGCCACCTTCCGCAACACGTCAACAGAGGACCCGCCCCAGCTCGTCGCCCGCAACTCTCACACCGCCAACTACCATGCTTACATCAGCACCGGTGGAAAAGAGCTGATCATCCAGCGCTACGATGCCACGCAGCCCTAGGAAAACCGCTACACGGTGCTTGCCCGCCTTGTTTTGCAGAAGCCGTTGCCGCAGGACCAGCCCTACACCTTGGAATTCTTCGCTATCGGCCGTCAGCTGGTGGCGCGGACTGGTAGTGGTGAATTCGTCCGTCACGTGCTGCCCGCCATCGGCGAAACCGGGCGCTTCGGTATTTACGGCGCTGACCTGGATGACTTCCGAGACGTGCAATTTCTTAATCTCGACGGTTTGAATGCGCCCGACTCGCTGAAACTGGCCCGGTTGAGCGATCAAATCAAGCTGCCTGCGGTCCATCCCTGAGGCAGGTTTTCCAGGGGCTTGCCTGCTGCAGGCCGCGCTTGGCAGGTGAAGGCGGCGTGGTTAAAAAGTAAACATCTCCGAAGTAGTTGCGTTCTGGCTTCGACTGCGCACATTTGCATGTGCAGCCTCCCAGAAACGGACAGTTCCCGACCACGCACTGGACGTTGGTGGAGCGCATCCGAAGCCCCGACACGGCGATTGTGGACCGCGCCCTCAATGACTTGTGCGGACAGTATCACTACCCGCTCTACTGCTACATTCGTAGACGTGGGCATGATCACCATGATGCTCAGGACATTTTGCACGATTTCTTTGCCAAGCTGCTGCGGTTGAATTCCCTGGGGGGAACGACGGCTGAAAAAGGCCGTCTGCGGGGGTTCCTCTGCGCCGCTTTGCAGCACTTTTTGATCAACTGGCACCGGGATCACCGCGAGCAGCAAACGGAAGTGAGCATGGACGGCCTGGACCAACTGGCCAAGGCTGAGGAGCGCTACTTGCGAGAGCAACTCACCGACCAAGACACGCCTGACCGGCTGTTTGCCCGCAAATGGGCGCAGCAGTTGTTGACGCGGGTGCTGCTGCGTCTGCGCGACGACTACCTGGCACGTGGTAAGGAGGCGTTGTTCACCGCGCTCAAGCCCGTGCTCATCAGCGGCGGCAGCCTGCGCGATGAGAACTCCGCCAAGCTGGCCTCGTCGCTCGGCATGACCGGTGCCGCGCTGCGAAAAGCGCTGGAGCGCATGCTCGATGACTACCGCGAACTGCTAGAGGAAGAGGTGGGTCAAACCGTGGACGAGCCCGCCGAGGTCGAAGAGGAGATTAACGAACTGCAAAACGTCTTCCGCCAGCGCTCCTGAGTTGTGCTGTTGCTGATGGCGACACCGTTCCGAAACCGCTTAGGCCGAGCGCATCGAGCACCAAGGCTCCTCGGAGGACACGTCCACGATGCCGGGCTCATCGGCCTTTGCAGGCGAGAGGATCGCGAGGAAGACCAGCTTTTCGTCAAACGGATTGTAGGTGCCGTGCACCTCGCCCATGGGGATGAAGGCGATGTCGCCCGGGCCGAGGATGCGCTTTTCCTTGCCCACCCATTGCTCGGCTTTGCCACTGATCACGTAAATGATCTCTTCGCGCGTGGGGTGGCAATGGAAGGGATGGTCGCGCCCTGGTTCCATGTTGGCCCGCACCAGCATGAGGTGCTCGTTGTTGACGATATCGCCCCGGCATAGCCACTCTTCGAGCGTCCAGGGCGAAAGGAAGTCCACCTTTTCGGCGGCGGTGACGAAGCGGCGGCTGGTAATGGAGTCGGACATGGTGAGCCTCACGCTATCCACCGCCGCCATCAGGCGCAACCTGGGACGTCAATTCAATCCGGTCATGAACCTGATCGAAAGGCACATTGTTGCCGGCGGTTTGTGCTGGTCCCAGACAGTTCCCTCACCAAAAAAGAAGCCCTGGCCGCGCGTCGCAGCCAGGGCTTGATCGCTTTTGCTCCGCTGATTAGCCCACCTTGTATTCGGTGTCTTTGTAGACGCCTGGTAGGGGCACAGGATACTTGCCATTCGCATCGGCTTGGATGGGGGCCGGGCCGTCGAGCGTGAGCTTGTCGGCGTTCGGGGCAAACTCATGCGCGCAGTTCAGCATCTCGTCATACGTGATCTCCTGGCCGGTGTGGGCGGCCATGCGGCCCATGCTGGTGACGACGCTGGCTTGGACGCCGCGCTCCAGTTCGTTGTAGGGCTTGTTGTTGCGGATCGCGTCCATGAAGTCTTCCCACTCGAGGTCGTAGGGATTCGGCTCCGGCTGCTCGGCCATCCACAGCACATTCGGCGGCAGCACCATTTTTTCCACCGGACCGTCCACCATCTTGCCGGTCTTCGGGTCCTTGATTTTCTTGGGCCGGGGCTTGGCCAGCTTCACCGGCACATGGCCTTTGATGATCATCGAGCGGGCAGGCGTGTGGCTGGCGCTGGAAACGACCGCCATGCCCTTGGTGCCATGCACGTAGGTGGCGAATTCGTTCTGGCAGCCTTTGATGTTGCGGCCCTCAAAGAAGAGCTTCGTGCCGTCGCCCCAGGTGTATTCGCAGGAGTAGTGATCAAAGTTTTGGTCCACGGCGATGCCGCGATCCGTGCGTCCGCCGCTGGCCCAGACGGTGTGGGGAAACTCGTTTTTCATCCAGCAGGCTTCGTCGATGTTGTGAATGAAGAAGTCGCTGAAGCTCCCACCGGACGCCCAGAGGAAGCTGTGGAAGCGTTTGATCTGCCATTGTAGCTCGCTGGGCTCTAGATTCACATCCCGAGGATCGCTGAAGCAGGTGGCCACTGGCTCTTGCATCCGGTAGGCGCGGGCGAAGAGAATCTCGCCGATCTGGCCGTCCTGAATGCGATTGAACAGTTCCTGGCGACGGCGGCAGTGGCGGCACATGAGACCGACGGCGACCTTGATGCCCTTCTTCTTGGCTTCCTCATTCAGCGCAAGCAGGCGCTTCGCCGTCGGGCCATCGGCAGACAGCGGCTTCTCCATGAAAATGTTGATGCCTTTCTCGATGGCATACTTGAAATGCACCCAGCGGAAGGCCAACGGCGTGGCGCAGATGGCAATGTCGCCCGGGCTGAGCATGTCCATGGCTTTTTTGTAGGCGTCGAAGCCGATGAACTTCGCGTCTTCGGAGACAGACATCACATCCGGGTGCTTACCGCTGAGCGCTTCGAAGCTCGACTTCAGCTTGCTCTCGTTCACATCGGCCATGGCGACCAGTTTGATCGGGGCCTTGAGCTTGGTCTTCAGCGCGTTGTCAGCCGCGCCGGAGCCACGACCACCGCAGCCGATGAGCACCGCTTTGATCGAGTCACTGCCAGCGGCATGAACATTCGGAATGTTCATGCTGCCAAGCACAGACAGGCCAGCGGTCGTTTTGGCAGCGGTCTTCAAGAAATCGCGGCGCGAGGAGGGGATAATGAGGTTGTTGTTGGAGTCCATGGGTGGAAAAGTTATCAGTGCTAGATCATGAGTAACGGAAGGAAAGAGAGCGTTGCTTCAAGGAATGCCAGTCCAACTCACACCAACCTCCGTGCGGGCTAGCGGCTTGAGTTTGGCAATGTCCTTCGGTTCGGCGGTCACGACACCTGCTAGGCCTTCGATGCCAATGCTCTTGCCGATCATGACATTGTTCTCCCAGGTCCAGCCCGGCATCTCGCTCAAGGGAAAGACGAGCTGCTTCTTCGGTGAGATAAACACGTTGTCCTTCACCATGCAATCCCGCGGCGGCAGCGTGGCTTCCTTGCGGCTGCCTTCCCCAATGCTGAGTGTCTCCTCGCAGTCGATGGCGGTGTTGCCGATGAGCTGGACGCGCTTCACCTCGTAGTAGCCGTTGGCAGGTGAGTTGGGAATGCCCTTCATGAACGTGAACGCGCTGCGGTAGTCCTCACCCTTCAGGTTCTCCAGGTAGTTGTTCTTGATGACGTGGTCCTCACCAATGATCCTCACGCCACCGGTCATTTTCTTGCCATTGCCGATGAACACATTTTTCTCCACCACGCAGCGGTGCGCATGGCGCAGCGTCAGCGCGCCTTCGCACTCCAGGAAAGTGTTGCCCGCGAAATGGTTCTCATTGCTCTTCACCGAGATGATTTCCCCCTCGCCGTTGCACTGGTAGAAAAGATTGCCCACCACCTCGCAGTGCGCGTTCAAGTGCGCCGACTCGCTATCGCCAATGCGGATCGTCTCCCCACCATTCTTGCCCAGCTTCTGACGCTGACCGAAGTAGTTGGCCCGGAAGACATGCTTCGCTTCCAAGCCTTCTTGCAGCCAGACCACCGCCGTCGTGCCACCCGTGGTCTTGCCTTCAAAATGGCAGCGCTCGATCACATGCCCGGTGCCATACACCGAGAGGAATCGCGCGGTCTTCTTGCCCAAATCGATAGGTTGTGCCTGCGTCACCGCGCAGTTCCTCACCACACAGTCATAGGCCAGCTCATCCGAGTCCGTGCGCAGCTCGATGACCTCACCCGTGGTTTGCCCGGGATCGCGAAACCAAAGACCTTCGACTACGATATGCCTGCCCGAGATTTGAAGCCGAGAGTTCCCGGTGAAGATCGTCTTCCCCGGCACTGCCGCCTTCACGGTGATGGGCTGATCCTTCGTGCCCTCGGCCTTGAACTCCAGATCCGAATCCGCCCACAGGCCCTCGGCCAGGACCAAAACATCCCCGGGCTGGAGTTGCTTTTGCACGGCGCGAAACGCCGTCGGGTCCGCCACTGGCAGGTCTTTGGCCGCCAGAGCTGAGGTGGTGATCAGGAGGAACAAGGATATGCGCAACGACATTCGTCCGGTTCTAGCGACTCAAGCGCGGCATCGCAAGTCTGGCGAATTTTTTGGTTAAGATGACAAAAATTGTTGGATGGATCGCAAGATGCTGTCAGCGAAACCGTAGGTTGAATTGAATCCAACAACTTCCCCACATGAAAATGCACCCCCTCTGCCAAGGCAATCACGCGGACCTCACCGCGGGTCAAAGCCGTCGTGACTTCCTCCAGCTTGGAGCGTTCACTGGTCTTGGACTGACCCTCCCGCAATTGCTCAAACTGCAGGCTTCCATTGTGATGCACGGCGTCGAAAGCTTCAAGCCCATCGCCGACTCGGTCATCCATATCTACCTGCCCGGCGGCATGGCCCAGCATGAATCGTGGGATCCAAAGCCCTTCGCTGCGCCTGAATATCGTGGCCCTTACAATCCGATCAAGGGTGTGACCGGCGAATATGTGGGCGAGAAGTTCGCCAACATCGCCAAGATCATGGACAAGATCACGATCATCCGCTCCATGACCCACGGCGAGGCCGCCCACGAGCGCGGCACGCACAATATGCTGACAGGCTACCGCCCCAGCCCGGCGATCAAGTTCCCCAGCTTTGGTTCCGTCGTCTCCCACGAGCAGGGCAGCCGCAATAACCTGCCGCCCTACGTGGCCGTGCCCAATGTGTTCGCCCCGGAGCAAAACTCCGGCTACATGAGCAGCGCTTACGGCCCCTTTGCCCTGGGCAGCGACCCGGCAGACAAGAATTTCTCCGTTCGTGACCTGCTCGCGCCCAAGGATATCGACATGAAGCGTTTCGACCGCCGCCGCAGCCTTCTCGGCGCTGTGGACGAGCACTTCCGCACCATTGAAAAGAGCGATGCGCTGAACGCCATGGACAGCTTCTACCAAGCTGCCTATGGCTTGATCAGCTCCAGCCAAGCTCGCGAGGCGTTCAATCTGAGCGCTGAAAAGGACAAGCTGCGCGACGAATACGGCCGCAACACCGCCGGCCAGCGCTTCCTGCTCGCCCGCCGCCTCGTCGAAGCTGGCGTCCGCATGGTTTCCGTGAACTACGGCGGCTGGGACCACCACAGCAACATCAAGAGCGCCTTCGACGGCCAGGCCCCGAACTTCGACATCGCGTTCGCCCGGCTCATCCGCGACCTCGACGAGCGCGGCATGCTGGACCGCACTCTGGTCATGGTCAGCTCCGAGTTCGGCCGCACGCCCAAGATCAACAGCACCAATGGCCGCGATCACTGGCCGCGCGTGTTCTCGGTTGCCCTCGCTGGCGGTGGTATCAAGAAAGGCTTTGTTTATGGCACCTCGGACGCCCTCGGTGGCGAGCCCGACACCAATCCGGTCGGCCCAGAAGACCTTGCCAAGACCATGTATCGCCTCATCGGCATCAATGGTGAAAAGCGCATCGTCGCCGACGGCACCCGCCCAATCGACATTGTCAATGGCGGTCGCATCCTGGATGAAGTGATCGCCTGATCCTTTGTGTTTTGAAGGTTGAGTCAGAGGCGGTGCAGGGCGACCTACACCGCTTTCTTCTTGTAAACGGGGAATGCAAAGCAAGGCGATCCGGCATCGTTTAAAGAAGGCCCATGCGACGTGCCCTGCTCTGCCTTACCCTTCTGCCTACCCTCCCGGCCTCGGCCGCGATTGACTTCGCACACCAAGTCGTGCCCATCTTGAAGAAGCACTGCGCGGAATGTCACCTGGGAGAAAAGAAGAAGGGCGGGCTCAGCTTGAACACAAGGCAGGACACCCTGACTGGCTCGGAGAACGGGTCGGTGGTGAAGCTGGGCAAGGCAGACCAAAGCCTGCTGATCGAGGTTCTAACCTCCACCGACGAAGATACGCAAATGCCGCCCAAAGGCGCGCGAGTCTCGCCAGCCGAGATTGAAATCCTGCGCCAGTGGGTCAACGAAGGCCTGGCTTGGGAAGAAGGTTTCAGCTTTGGCAAGAGTGGTTATGAGCCGCCGCTGAAACCCCGCGCGGTGACTTTGCCCGCGCCCAAAGCCGGACGTGACCACGCCATCGACCGAATCATTGATTCGTATGTGGCTACGCATAAGCGCCCGCCACCCGCCGCTTGTGATGACGCCACCTTTGTGCGGCGCGTTCATCTGGATCTGATCGGGCTGCTGCCTTCCAAGGAAGTGGTGCAGAGCTTCACCGCCGACACGAACCCAGCGAAGCGCGCCCGCCTCATCGAGTCCGTGCTCGCCCGCGATGTCGATTACGCCGAGCACTGGCTGACAATGTGGAACGATCTTCTGCGCAACGACTACGTCGGCACTGGCTACATCGACGGCGGTCGCAAGCAGATCACAAACTGGCTGTATCAGTCGCTGGTGAGCAACAAGCCCTTCGACCAGTTCACCCGCGAATTGATTGCACCGACGAGCGACAGCGAAGGCTTCATCAATGGCATTCAATGGCGCGGCAATGTGAATGCGAGCCAAGTGCGAGAAGTGCAATTTGCACAGTCGATCAGCCAGGTGTTCTTGGGCATCAACATGAAGTGTGCGTCGTGCCATGACAGCTTCATCGATCGCTGGAAACTCGACGAAGCTTACGGTCTGGCCGCGATTTATGCCGAGCAGCCGCTGGAGATCAACCGCTGTGACAAGCCTACGGGCCGCATGGCCAAGGCGGCGTGGATCTTCCCCGAGCTGGGCAGCGTTGATCCCAGCCAGCCGAAGCCTGCACGCCTGAAACAGCTGGCCTCGCTGATGACACATCGGGACAACGGCCGGTTCACCCGCACCATCGTGAACCGCCTGTGGCATCGCCTCATGGGCCGGGGCATCGTTCACCCGGTCGATGCGATGCACACCGAGCCCTGGAGCGCGGACTTGCTGGACCTGCTGGCCAATCAGTTCGCGGCCGACGGCTACGATGTGAAGAAGATGCTCACCTTCATCACCAGTTCGCAGGCTTATCAAAGCCAGAGCCATACCGCCCAGGAGGAGCCGGACAGCGCCTCCTTCGTTTACGCGGGTCCCCTCGCCCGTCGCCTCACCGCCGAGCAGTTCATGGATGCGGTGTGGCAGCTCACCGGCAGCGGGCCTGGCAGCTCCCATGGCTCCGTCTTGCGCGGCAAACCGGACCTCAGTGTGAAACCTGGCGCTGAATGGATCTGGAGCAACGACACGGGCAACGCCGAGGCCGGTGACACGATCACGCTCCGTAAGGTGATCAAACTGCCCCAGGCAGTCAAGCTGGCCAAGGCCGTGGTCACAGCGGACAACGAGTATCAGCTCTACATCAACAACAAGCTGATCGGCAGCGATGCGGATTTGCTGACTGCCGAGACCTACTCAATCACGGGCAGTCTGCGTGCCGGGTCGAACACGATCCTCATCGTGGTGAAGAATGGTGGCAGCGGCCCCAACCCGGCGGCGGCTTACTCTGAAGCTCGCTTGCAGTTCGCCAACGGCAAGGAGGAAACCATCATCACGGACAACACCTGGCAGTGGACCCGCAGCGTGCCGAACCCCAAGGGTGCCTTCGCTGCCGCACCCAATGACTGGCAGCCCGCCGTCGCGTGCCGCAATCGCCAGACCTGGGATAGCATTGCCAGTCGAGCCATCCACCGCGCCCTGAGCCAAGGCGGTGGCGCAATCCCTGAATATGTCCGCGCCTCGCTCGTGACCAGCAACCTGCTGATGCGCGCCCTCGGCCGGCCAAACCGCGAGCAAATCGTCACGGTGCGCCCCGAGAACCTGACCACCCTGGAAGCCATTGACCTGGCCAACGGCAATCTACTTGCTGGCTACCTGAAGCAAGGAGCGACGGCCTTGGCGACGAGGCACACCCGCATTCAGGAACTGATCCAGGAGGTCTTCTTGCGTCTGCTGTCCCGCCCCGCCACCCCGGCTGAGATAGCGGTGTTGTCCGAAGTCTCAGGCTCCACGCCCACCGCCCAAGGCGTGGAGGACGTGCTATGGAGCATTCTCTTGCTGCCAGAGTTTCAGTTTGTGAGGTAGAGCGAGGCGACGAGGGCGTCTTGCCATCATTCATGAGGGGAGGACAATGCCATCTCTCCTTGCATCCCCCGCACAGCACGGCTAGTTGCGCGCCGAATTTGACCCCACGAACTACCCTTTGATGAGAGCAATCCTGGCACTGGAAGACGGCAAATACTTTGAAGGCGAATCCTTTGGCACGGCCGGCACGGCGACTGGCGAGGCCTGCTTCAACACTTCGATGACCGGTTACCAGGAGGTGCTGACCGATCCCAGCTATCGCGGCCAAATCGTGGCCATGACCGCGCCGCAGATTGGCAATTATGGCATCAATTCGCTCGACGATGAGAGCAGCCAGCCGCACGTGCGCGGCTTCGTGATCGAAGAACTCAGCCCGGTGGTGAGCAACTGGCGCGCGGAGACCGATCTCGATTCCTATTTGAAGCAGTGGAAAATCCCCGGCATCCAAGGCATCGACACTCGCGCTCTGACCAAGCATCTGCGCACTCGCGGGGCCATGCGCTCCGTGATTACCAC
>Ga0164295_10002256_pt1 | contig 15957 bp, 14 predicted proteins | sample GEODES006metaG_FD_111798 | JGI IMG/M metagenome (GOLD analysis project Ga0164295, IMG submission 111798) | Oligotrophic lake water microbial communities from Sparkling Lake, Wisconsin, USA - GEODES006 metaG | ecosystem: Environmental > Aquatic > Freshwater > Lake | place: USA: Sparkling Lake... | reverse complement strand
TTCTATTTGTGTTTTTTTGAGTGGGCCGCCAGTCCCACGAAGCGTCAGAATAAATCCAAAGAAAACTAAATAGGTCACTGCATCTAATGAAAAGAGCCTGGTAAAACTTGCTGGATCGTTTATCTCAACTATGAATGAGCTAACAACTCCACCGAGCCCAAGTCCCAGGTTTAACATCATGAACTGTAGGCCGAAAAATTTTGGCCGAAAATCCTCACTTACCATTCGCGCCATCATTGTTGTTTGCGTCGGCCAAATCGCTGCATTGCCTAATGACGACAACGCGCCAACAAGTACTGCTTCACTAGTGGTGTCAACGAATGCCCATGAGAGCATGGCAACGGCTTCAATCAAAATCGCAATTAACATGATTCGGCGTGGACCGAATTTATCCACTAGATGACCGCTTATCGGTGAGAAGGCAAGTCCAGTAATTGCCATCCAAGACAAAATTAGTGATGCAGCAGTTAAGGAAAATCCTCGCACTTGATTTAAGTAAACGATCAGAATTGGCAGAGTTAACCCGCTGCCAAGTGAGTTAAAAAGTGCACCAGCGAGAAAGCGTTTAACCTGCGGAGTGGAATCTCGCAGTTCACGCATTTCATGCTCCTCGAATAAATAAAATGAATAAGTTGAAATATGAATGAAAGAAAACAATAAAAAGTGGAGGTAGAAAAATCTACCTCCACTTAATTTGTGGAGAATAGGGGACTCGAACCCCTAACCCCTGCCTTGCAAAGGCAGTGCTCTACCAATTGAGCTAATTCCCCGATGTGTGTAAAACCGTAAACCAAAATCTACTCTGAAGTAGCCTGCGTCCACAATTCTTGCTCGGCCTTACTGCTTTCTATTTTTTGGTAAATTACGTAACCAGCAATTGCTAACAATGCTAACGAAAGTAATTTCTTCATTACGTATCCCTTTCAATCTTGCGGTTCTTACGTTTCTTGCCTTGCGTGGGCCCAGGTGGACTTGAACCACCGACCTCTTCGTTATCAGCGAAGCGCTCTAACCAAGCTGAGCTATAGGCCCGAATTTTGTTGCATTTTTCGTACTTTTGCACCTAATTGACGGCACAAGTTAAGAGGTTACCTCAAAGCTGGCTTTGACCCAAAACGGCGGTTCCTAGCTGCGATCAGTAAATGTCCATTCCCGACCACCCGTGAAACCAACGCTGAGGTTGTACAAAACGGCATACAAAGAGGAAAGCACACTGAGAAGGGTAATTTCTATAGCTGAAATCACCATGGTTAAACCAATTAATCGACCAAGAGAGAGAAAGCTGATACTCGCGCTATTACTACCGGCAGCGTCATTCCAAAGTCCAGTGATTGCTTCGAACACACCAGCAGCTGACAGTGCGCCCCAAAGTAAGGTAACTGCGACAAGTAATACTCCGGCAATGGTTACCCCAAGCATGAACGCACTTTTTGCGGCGGACCACGGATCTATGTGTGTCAGATGTAGGCGCACAGTTCGCGAACCCCCACCTTGGTCATTGGCTTGGGACATCTCTTGAGAGGAGAAAGTTTTAGCTGGCTCTTGGGCTTTTTTTCGTTTATGTGTACTTCCAAAGTAATGCCGTTTAGTTGGCTCATCGTCATTCAGGTCCATATCTAGCTCGGACATTTAAACCTCTTCCCCTTGTGTCATAGTATCCGCAGCCGCGTCTACTTCTAGTGCGTCTTCCTGGTCTGCGACGTTATCTGGAATTTCAACACTTTCTAACGCAGCCAATGCGGCAGCTCTGCTCCGCGCTACCGCTACCACTTGTTCATCATCACCGACTTTCATGAATGAAACACCCATAGTGTCTCGGCCGGCAGCACGGATCTCATCAACGCGGGTTCGGATCACAACACCATTGCTGGCTATCGCAAATATTTCATCTTCCGCTGCGCAAATCAATGCACCTGCTAACCCGCCACGTTTTTCAACTAAACGCATGGCTCGTACACCTTGAGTGCCGCGTCCTTTCGCGTTCCATTCTTCAATTGAAGTTCTTTTAGCCCAACCACCTTCAGTTACGGTAACTACGAATGAATCGGGCGTGGCTACTTCCATCTTTAATAGGTAGTCGTCTTCCGTTTTAAATCTGATTCCAATCACGCCACCCGCTGTACGACCCATTGGGCGCAAAGTTGCATCATCCGCGTGACAGCGAACTGAGTAACCCATCTTTGATACCAACAACAAGTCATCTTCGTCGTTGACGAGTTGCGCTGACACCACGCCATCTTCATCACGAATTGTGATTGCAACTAGGCCAGTGCTTCGAGACGAGTCGTAGTCCGTTAAGCGAGATTTTTTAACGACTCCACCACGTGTTGCCAAAATCAAATACTTCGCTTGTTCGTAATCACGTAGATCAAGAACTTCAACTACGTGTTCATCAGGTGCAAGTGAAAGTAAGTTCGCGACATGTTGACCTCGTGCATCTCGGCCAGTGTCGGTTAATTCATAAGCCTTTACACGGAATACTCGACCTCGGTCTGTAAAGAACAATATCCAATGATGAGTTGTAGTGACAAAGAAATTTGTGATTACATCGTCATGTTTAAGTGCCGCGCCCTTTACGCCTCGGCCACCCCGCTTTTGCGAGCGATACAAGACAGCCTTCGTGCGTTTAATGTAACCATCAGCAGATAACGTGACCACGATCGGTTCAACGGCAATTAGATCTTCATGTGTTACATCATTTTCATCTGCAACTATTGTGGTTCGTCGTTCATCGCCGAACTTGTTAACAATTTCTGCAAGTTCTTCGCTGACTATGCTTCGTTGGCGAGTCTCATTAGCCAAAATATCTTGATAATCAGCTATTTCTGCCATCAATTTGTCGTGTTGTGCTTGGAGTTCGTTGCGCTCAAGTGCAGCTAGTTTGCGAAGCTGCATATCTAAAATAGCCTGAGCTTGGATTTCATCAATTTTTAAAAGTTTTATAAGGCCAGCTTGCGCGACCGAAGCAGATTCAGAAGCCCGGATAAGAGCGATTACTTCGTCAATGCGGTCTATTGCTTTTAGCAATCCGATGAGAATATGTACCCGCTCTTGCGCAATTCGTAAGCGATAAGAAGTGCGCCGTTGAATTACTTCGACTTGATACGCGATCCAATTTAGTACGAATGCATCAAGAGTTAATGTGCGCGGAACGCTATCAACTAGTGCCAACATGTTTGCGCCAAAATTATCTTGCAGTTGAGTAAATTTAAATAAGTTGTTCAGTACAACTTTTGGCACCGCGTCGCGCTTCAGTACTACAACAATGCGCATACCTGTGCGGGAGGAGCTTTCATCAATTAAGTCGGCTATTCCTGTAACTTTTCCTTGCTCTACAAGTTCAGCTATGCGCTCCAATAAATTGTCTGGATTAACTTGGTAAGGCAATTGCGTGATTGCGATGATTGTTCGACCACGCTTATCTTCGGTAATTTCAGTAACAGCCCGCATTGTGATTGAACCGCGACCTGTTCGGTATGCGTCTTGAATCCCACGGTGGCCAACGATTTGCCCACCTGTTGGGAAATCAGGACCTGTGATGCGCGCTATTAACGCTTCCAGAAGTTCTTCACGAGAAGCGTCTGGATGTTCTAATGACCATTGCACACCTGCTGCGACTTCCGTTAAATTGTGCGGCGGAATGTTTGTTGCCATGCCTACGGCAATTCCAGATGAGCCGTTAACTAGGAGATTGGGAAAACGAGCCGGCAAAACAGTTGGCTCGAGGTTTTTTCCGTCGTAGTTTGGAACGAAGTTAACGGTGTCTTGGTCAATGTCGCGCACCATTTCCATGGCAAGAGACGCCATTCGGCATTCGGTGTACCGAGAGGCAGCTGCCGAATCATTACCTGGAGATCCAAAATTTCCTTGACCTTGTACTAGTGGGTAGCGCAGTGACCATGATTGCGTTAGTCGAACTAATGTGTCATAAATTGCACTGTCACCATGCGGGTGATATTGACCCATAACTTCGCCAACCACGCGGGCGCTTTTGTTAAATGCCCGATCTGGTCGATATCCACCGTCATACATTGCATAAATAACTCGGCGGTGAACTGGTTTTAATCCATCGCGAACATCAGGTAACGCGCGCGAAACTATCACGCTCATTGCATAGTCAAGATATGACCGCTGCATTTCTACATTAAGGTCTACAATTTCGACCTGGTCATAGGGTGAGTCGTTTATCTCAGTCATTAGATGTCCAAAAACCGTACGTCGTGCGCATTGCGTTGAATGAAGTTCCGTCTGCTTTCGACATCTTCACCCATCAATGTGGAAAAGAGTTGATCTGCTTGAGCTGCGTCGTCAACTGAAACTTGAAGCAGTACTCGGGTGGCTGGATTCATAGTGGTTTCCCATAGTTCATCAGCATTCATTTCACCAAGTCCTTTGTAGCGCTGGACGTCTTCAGTCTTTAATTTTTTGCCTGCGGTCAAACCAGTTTCAATTAATTCATCACGTTGACGATCTGAGTAAGCGTAGCCAGGTGCTTCCCGAGACCACTTAACTTTATAAAGCGGAGGCTGGGCCAAATAAATAAAGCCGCCATCGACTAGCGGGCGCATGTAGCGGAATAAAAATGTAAGTAACAAGGTACGAATGTGTTGTCCATCAACATCAGCATCTGCCATCAAAATTAATTTGTGATATCGCAATTTGTTGATATCAAATTCGTCTTGGATACCGGTACCGAATGCCGAGATGATTGCTTGTACCTCGGTGTTTGCCAACACTCGATCGATTCTTGTTTTTTCAACGTTAAGAATTTTTCCTCGAATTGGTAAAATTGCCTGTGTTCTAGGATCACGGCCCTGACCCGCAGATCCGCCAGCTGAATCTCCCTCAACTATGTAGACTTCACATTCGGCTGGCTGATTACTTGAGCAGTCTTTCAATTTTCCAGGCAAGCTACTGCTACCGAGCAGACCTTTTCGATTGCGAGCTAGGTCGCGAGCTTTTCGCGCCGCGAGTCGGGCGGTTGCTGCTTGTAATGATTTACGAGCGATGTCTTTTCCTTGTGCCGGATTTTTTTCAAACCAAGCAGCTAATTCTTCATTGACTACTTTTTGCACAAATGTTTTTGCTTCTGTGTTACCAAGTTTTGTTTTTGTTTGACCTTCAAACTGCGGCTCGTGCAACTTAATTGAAACTATTGCGGTTAAGCCCTCACGGACATCTTCGCCAGAAAGGTTTGTGTCTTTTTCCTTAAGGATGTTCCATTCCCGCGCAAACTTATTCACTAGTGAAGTTAGTGCGGTTCGAAATCCCTCTTCGTGTGTTCCACCCTCAACTGTGTTAATCGTGTTAGCAAAAGTGTGAACTGACTCTGAGTAGGTTGAGTTCCACTGCATCGCAACTTCAAGGCTTAAACCACGCTTTGAGTCCTCTAAGAAAAATTCCACAATATCGTTATGGACTGGAGTTTTGCGAGTGTTTAGATATTTAACAAAATCAGTAATTCCACCTTCGTACATATAAGAAACGTGGCGTGGACCTGCTTCTTTAGGTTCGCCTGTTTCTTCATCAAGAATTACGCCAGTTGCTGGACGTTCATCAGTCAAGCTAAGCGTTAGGCCTCTATTTAGAAATGCCATTTCTTGGAATCGGCGAGATAGAGTTTCGAAATCGTAAACTGTGGTCTCAAAAATATCGCCGTCTGCCCAAAATGTAATTGTGGTTCCGGTGGTGCTTACTTTTTTGCCCTTTTTTAGTGGAGCAACTGGCACACCGTACTTATAAGACTGAGTGTGAGTGAATCCTTCTCGGCCAACTTCCACATCAACTTTTTTGGACAGTGCGTTGACTACGGACACACCAACACCATGTAATCCACCAGAGACTGCGTATCCGCCGCCGCCAAATTTTCCGCCTGCGTGTAAAACAGTTAACACAACTTCTACTGCAGGTTTTCCTTCAGAAGGCACGATGTCAACTGGAATTCCACGGCCGTTATCGACAACTCGAACACCACCGTCGGACAAAATTGTTACTTCAATATGAGTGCAGTGACCCGCTAACGCTTCATCAACTGAGTTATCTACTACTTCGTATACCAGGTGGTGAAGTCCACGCTCACCAGTTGAGCCGATGTACATACCAGGGCGTTTTCTAACTGCGTCCAAGCCTTCAAGGACCTGAATGGCGCTGGCGTCATATGACACTATTGAGCCTTTCATCTAGCATTTTTGGCACTTGAAGGTCAGACCCTAATTGGGAGTTTTTCAGGCACGCTATTAATTCAATTCTATTACGTTTATTGAGTTTTTTGTATTTAGGGTATTACCCGTAGGTGTCCCTTGGGCCTCGTCCTTTTACGCTTCGTACACCGTGTTTCCAAGAAGGCGCAGTTGGTCCGAGAACTTTAATTTCACTAATTCTTCCTTGACCAATTTCGTTTCCTAACCGCTCCAAGATTGTTGGTAAAAGTAGGCGAATTTGGGTGGCCCAAGCGCTTGAGTCGGCCCGTAAAAGTAAAGTCCCAGATTGCCCACTTGGATCCAAGTTAAATGACTCAATAACTACGTGGCTAGCGACATCATGGCCAACAATTAAACCCCATTGACCTTGAAGTTTTCCGGTCGCAACTTGTAGGTCCCAACCTTTGTTAATTATTAACCTTTGAATTAATCCTGACAGCATTGCAGGATCTCGTTCGTCTGGGCCAGCTCCACTTCTTTGCTCATCATAATTTGGCGAATTTGTCCGACGGCGAACTGGGCTAGAGGTGGCGCGCACCCTTGCCCGACTCAATAACGAGCGCAAAAACTCTTGTTGGGGTTTTTCTAACACAGTGTTAATTATCATCCAATAAAAGCTGATTTGAAAGCAATACTTTTGGAACATCCTCTAAAACCGCTGCTGTGATCAAAGTTTGTTCAACTCCAGAGATAACTTCAATCAACCTAGAGCGTCGTTTCTCATCCAATTCAGCAAACACATCGTCGAGAATCAAAATTGGATCATCATCATGAATACGAAGAGCTGTAAAAATTGAAAGTCGTAAAGCAATAGCAATTGACCAAGATTGCCCGTGTGAGGCATATCCTTTTGCCGGCATGTTGCTTAACAGAATTTCTAGATCATCTCGATGAGGACCCACAAGTGTTACACCACGTTCAACTTCATCTTTAAAACGTTTTTCTAATTGTGTTCTAAATTCGTTCGCTATATCAGTTATTGATATTGATTTATTAGGCAACCAACTTGAGGCATAGTTAACAAATAGCGGTTCGCTATCCCCACTAATAATGTTTCCAAAATTTAGAATGTGTGATTCAAGTTTTTGTAAGTTTTGTAGTCGTGTTGAGACTAACTCACTTCCGTGTGTAACCAGTTGTTCGTTCCATGCTTCTAAGGTGGCTCTGGCTGACTCTGTTGGATTTCTACGGCCTAATGATTTAAGTAAAGTGTTTCGTTGTTTTAAAGTTCTCTCATACTCACTTCTAGTGTTAGCAAATTTAGGAGATAAAGATGTTGAGAACTCATCGATAAATCGCCTACGTGTTGTGGGTTCTCCTTTTATTAAGTCAAGATCTTCCGGAGAAAATATGACAGTGTTAATCAAACCAAGAATATCTTTGGGCTTAGTAAGTACTGCGCCGTTTAAGATCACTTTATTTACACCAGGGTAATTAATTGTGAGATCTACTTGCGCTTGCCGATCATGCTTAATTACGGTAGCTGCAACATTTGCAGTTGTTAGTCCACTCCTAATTAGTGGTCCATCTTGCGAAACTCGATGGCTGCTAAGGGTAGCTAAGTAGTGCACCGCTTCAACGATATTGGTTTTACCGCGACCATTAGGTCCCACGATAGTAGTTGTGCCAGGCAAAAAAGTAAGGTTTAAATCTTTATGATTGCGAAAATTAATTAGTGAAAGTTTAGAAACTTGCATATTTTACTGTTGCCGAATTGGCATCAGTAAATATTTAAAACTGTCATCGGCTGGGGCGCCAAAGTCACTAGCGCCAGAAATCACTGCCGGCCGAATTGGTGTAGTCATTGAGATTACAGATATCGAAGAGTCGATAGCGTTTAATCCATCGAGTAAAAATTGATAGTTAAATGCAATTGTTAGTTCGTCGCCAGTTAATGTGCACTCGATGGATTCTTTCGCCTCAGCGAGCTCCCCACTACCACCGCCGCCAGTAATTGTTGCCTCACCATTTGTGAACGTGATCCTAATTGGTGCTTCTCGCTCAAGTACGAGTGAGACTCGTTTTACTGATTCTGCGAGCGCGCTGGTACTAAGCTGCGCAACTGTGTTGGACTCAGCTGGGAGTAGTGTGCGATATTTTGGAAAATCTGCCGCTAACATACGGCTTGTTGTTTGTCGGCCTGAGCCTTCAATTCCAACAAGTCCTTCATTACCAGTTGCGAATGCGAGTGATATGGATTCACTGTGTGCCAAGGACTTTGAAGATTCAGCTAAAAATTTTGCGGGGATTAATGCGTGCGTGCTTAACGATGTAGAAATTGGCGACCAATTTAATTCACGTACTGCAAGCCGGTAACGATCAGTTGCGGCCATAGTTATGGTCGATCCATCTACGTCAATTTTTACCCCGGTGAAAGCTGGCAAAGTTTCATCGCGTGAGGCGGCTATAGCTACTTGAGAAATCGCACTAGCAAAGTCTGTTCCAGAAATATTGCCACTTATTGATGGCATTGCTGGTAGGGGAGGATATTCAGCAACCGGCATTATTGGGATGGTAAAGGTTGATCGGCCACAGGTAATTTGTGCTCGATTACCAACTAGTGCGAAATCAATAATTGCTGACGGTAGGGATCGGGTGATGTCTGCTAGTAGTCGCCCAGGAATTAAAACTGTTCCAGTTTCAATAACCTCCGCCGTTAAGTTAGCGCGGGCGCTTACATCTGCGTCACTACCGGAAAGAACTAACCCTGATTTATCAGCCACTAAATGCATACCAGTTAAAATCGGCTGTGTTGATTTTGTTGGAAGGGTGCGTGAAGCCCATGCCACTGCCTCGGCCATTACGTCACGGTCTACTTGGAACTTCACTTACAACTCACCCTCTAGTGCTTAAAAATCTAGATCCCTTATCGTGCCACGTCTAACTGACTAATTACACCAACTCTAATTACGCTAATGTTTTTGCTTTCCTACTAGATTATTCATCCACTAGTTTCCCCACAGCATCGGTCAACCTTAAACCTGGTTATATATCTTTAGTAGTAGTAGTAGGTACTGTGGATACTGTGGATAACCCTTAAAAACGTTATTAAATAACACAATATAAAAATTTATATTGTGGATAAAACCCAGTTAAACCAGCCAAACCAACTAACACATTAGGTTTTCCACAGGCATCCACAGAACCTATAGTTAAAAAACCAGTTATCCCAGATTTAATCCACAAAGGCCAATTAATCAACCAATTTAAGTTAAAGATATCCCCAGCTTGTCCACATTGTGTATAGAAGTTTCAGATGTTACTGGTGTGACTACTTTAAAAGTTACAAAGTTCGTGCTTGGGCTTTAATACGGGCTGTTAAATCACTTACCTGGTTATACAAACTTCGTCGTTCAGCTATTAGTTGGCGAACTTTACGATCAGCGTGCATAACTGTTGTGTGATCACGACCACCAAACTGCTGCCCTATTTTTGGAAGCGACAAGTCTGTGAGTTCGCGACACAAATACATAGCGATTTGCCGGGCATTAACCAGGACTCGCGACCTACTAGGACCAGTTAAGTCATCTAACGTAACACCAAAGTAATTTGCAGTTTGCGCCATAATTAAACTCGCGCCGATTTCTGGACCAGCAATATCGGAAACTAAATCTCGTAAAACTAGTTCTGCCAACTCTAGGTTAACTGGTGTTCGATTTAAGCTCGCAAATGCTGTTACTCGAATTAACGCACCCTCAACCTCACGGATATTCGTAGACATTCTAGATGCAATAAATTCTAAAACTTCAGGAGGCGCATTTAATTTTTCTTGCGCACTTTTCTTTCGCAAAATTGCAATTCGAGTTTCAAGGTCGGGTGGTTGAACATCTGTAATTAGACCCCATTCAAATCTTGAACTCATCCGATCCTCAAAACCTTGAAGCTGTTTTGGAGGCAAGTCAGAAGTAACAACTATTTGTTTATTGGCGTTGTGCAACGTATTAAATGTGTGAAAAAACTCTTCTTGAGTTTGAACTTTCCCAGAAAGAAATTGAACGTCATCAACTAATAAGACGTCAACATCTCGATAACGACGTTGAAATTCTTTTGCCTTATCGTCTCGGATTGAATTAATGAATTCGTTTGTAAACTCTTCACTGCTGACATAGCGAACTTTAGATCCAGCAAACAACGTTCGGGTGTAATGTCCGATCGCATGCAACAAGTGGGTTTTCCCAAGTCCAGACTCACCATAAATAAATAACGGGTTGTATGCCTTGGCTGGTTGCTCTGCAACCGCCCGGGCGGCTGCGTGTGCAAATCGATTAGATGATCCAGGCACAAAAGTGTCAAATGTATATTTTGGGTTCAACCTACTTCCTTCTTCGGAAGTTCTAGGCGCCGGTGCGGGTCCCCGAGAAGCTTGAGGTGGTAGGGCTGGGTTGGGATCAGAGCGCAACCCAACTTTCTCAATGTCTGCATATGTTGAATCAGCTAAATCATCAGTAGCTTCATCATCAAGATGTGGCGCAATCGTCTCATCCACTGTTACCGCGAGGCGCATCTCGCGGCCTAAGGTTGCCGAAAGTGCGTCACAAACAATTGGACTTAACCGGCTTTCTAAAACATCTTTAGTGAATTCGTTTGGGGCTGCTACTAGAGCAGTGTCTCCCACAATTCCAAGCGGTCGAGTCAGGGTTACAAAAGCTCGCTGCTGCGGTGTCAGGGCGCCCGCAGATAGTGACTCTAAAGTCTTTGTCCAAACATCGTTTAGATCTATGTCGTCCAAGGCACACCCACTTTCAAATTCTGACCTAAATTTAAGACAACTGAGAAAACCGTAATTTCAGTGACTTAACTAAACTTTGTTCGGTTCCCCACAAGTTGCAGAATTGTTCGCCTGTGGATTGCTCAGGGTTAGCAGACTATTGCCTGTGGATACATATTGACAAGTTGTTTTCCACAGGAACTTAGGGCGGAATCTAGTTTGACCAATACGAGCAGTTGCCCTTATCTTTAGGTAATTAACAAGTAGATCGATAAGTATTTCGTCGAATGCTCGCGAGCGTAACCTCTCGCGGACATCCGATGGCTAATCGCCCAAACTTTATTTCTTGGAGTGACAATCATGTCAAAGCGCACCTACCAACCAAACAAACGTCGCCGCGCGAAAAAGCACGGCTTTCGTAATCGCATGAGCACCCGAGCCGGCCGTGGCATTCTTGCCTCTCGCCGCGCTAAAGGCCGCGCTAAATTATCTGCTTAATTTTCCAAGCGATTTAATCAACATGCTTCCGGCCTCGGCAAGGTTGCGTAAGTCATCAGAAATCTCAGCAGTAATGAAATCTGGTACAAGGTTTTCAGCAAAGTTGGTGGTATTGCACGTGGCTCTCGGTACATCTGGGCAATCAAAGGTGGCTTTTGCTGTAGGTAAAAATGTAGGCAACTCAGTTATTAGACATCGAGTAACTCGGCAATTGAGACACATAGTCTCACCAGAACTAGGTAACTTTCCAATTGGCTCCCACGTGGTTGTTAGAGCGCTGCCAGCAGCAGCTACCGCAACATTTACTCAACTCACAGAAAATCTCAGGTTTGCTATGGCAAAGGTTCCAAACCCATGAACAAATTAGCTCTAATAGGAAAGCAAGTATGGAATAAAACCTTTGGACGAATTCTGGTTTTTATCTTGGTGGCATTAATTCGAAGTTATCAAATCTTATTAAGTCCTCGAATTGGGCCAGTGTGCCGTTATTACCCAACGTGTTCCCATTACGGTTTAGCAGCAGTAAAGGTTCATGGCGCATTTAAAGGCAGCGTGCTCACAATTTGGCGGATCTCACGCTGTCACCCATGGGCGGCTGGTGGGGTGGAATATATCCCAGAAAAAGGAACTTGGACGAGCAAGAAAAAAATTGAAAATTCAACTAATAACAATAGGCAGGTTGCAGGCGTATGAGCTTAAATCCATTGGTTTGGTTAGAAACTTTAGTTAGCTGGGTGTTAGTGAGTTTTCACTCACTAACTTCCTCGTTCTTTGACACCGATGGTGGGTGGGCGTGGGGACTTGCCATAGTTCTACTCGTGGTTTTAATTCGAATAATTTTGATTCCGTTATTTGTAAAACAAATCAAAAGCCAGCGCAACCTACAGATTATTCAGCCACAAGTAAAAGAAATTCAAAAAAAGTATGCAGGCGATCGTGAGCGGCAATCTCAGGAACTCATGAAGCTTTACAAGGAAACCGGTACCAACCCACTTGCAAGCTGTTTACCAATTTTGGCCCAGGCACCAATTTTCTATGCGCTTTTTGTGGTGCTTCAAGGGATAGCACAAAGTAAACCAAAAGGTGTTTTGACTGATCAATTAGTCGAATCGGCGCGCAATGCCACGATCCTTAATGCTCCGATTTATGGCACGCTCATGAATCGCAGTGAGACGGCGGCGCCAAGCGCAACATTTTGGGTAACCATGATATTAATCATGTTGATGACGGCAACAACCTTTCTAACTCAACGGCAACTAATCGTAAAAAATACGGCGCCCGATAACCCAATGGTGAAGCAGCAGAAGATTTTGCTTTATGTATTCCCTATTATTTTTGCTGTTACCGGTATCAACTTTCCAATCGGTGTATTGCTTTATTGGTTTACCACCAACGTTTGGACTATGGGACAGCAGTTCTATGTAATTCGAAATAGTCCGCAACCGGGAACTCCTGCTTTTGAGGCCCTGGAAGCTCGTCGCGCTAGTAAAAACGCCCGCAAAAATCCGCAATCTATTGTGGAGATAGAACCACTTCCAGAAACTAAGGCAACTCGCCAGCAACCAAAAAAGAAGCCAAAAAAGAAGCGCTAACAGTTTCACGTGAAACACACCGATGTAACTTAAAACATCTCACAAATACTTACCCGAAAAAAACTTCCTACTAAGAAAGGTCACAACATGACTGAAAAACTTTCACTACTTGAGCAAGAAGGCGAAATCGCCGCAGATTACCTCGAGGCATTATTAGACATTGCGGATTTCGACGGTGACATTGATATGGACGTTGAGAACGATCGAGCCACAGTCAGCATTGTGGGAGCAGACCTAAACCAATTAGTTGGAGAAAAGGGTGCTGTCCTCGAGGCACTACAGGAGTTAACTCGACTTGCAGTAACTCGTGAGACAGGTGAACGCTCGCGTTTAATGCTTGACATCTCTGGTTATCGAGCCGAAGTTAAAACCAAACTGGTAGAGGTGGCTAAAACTGCTGCTGCCAAAGCTTTGGAATCTGGCGAAGAAGTTGAGTTAAAGGCTATGAATGCATTTGAGCGCAAAGTAGTACATGACGCAGTTGCTGAAGCTGGGGCAAAAAGTATTTCTAAAGGCGAGGATCCAAAGCGCCGGATCGTAGTGCTCCCTGCCTAGTTTCATGTTTCACGTGAAACTAGTATCGAGAGATTAAGTTTTTGAAACCTATATTTGAGGCCTTTCCAGAGTCTGCCGAAAACCTTAATCGATTTGCAGTTTGGTTAGCTGGCGCAGGTGTAGAGCGAGGATTTTTAGGCCCGCGAGAAGTTGATCGAATTTGGGATCGGCACATTGCTAACTGCGCAGTAGTTGAAGAATTAATCCCAGAGAACGCCAAAGTTTTTGACATAGGTAGTGGGGCTGGATTACCGGGAGTAGTTCTGGCCATAGTGCGCCCAGATATTCAAATAGGACTTATCGAGCCACTAATGCGTCGCTCACAGTTTCTAGAAGAAGTAATAGCTGACTTAGGTATAACGGATCGAGTTAAAGTTATCCGCGCTCGAGCAGAAGAATTGAAAGAATTAAGTGCCCCAGTTGTAACCGCCAGAGCAGTGGCGCCACTTGGCAAACTACTCACCTGGGCGCTACCACTAACTTCTAAAGGTGGTCAGATTTTAGCCATGAAAGGAAGTTCGGCAGCTACTGAAATAGCAGATGCAGCGGACATTCTTAAAAGCCGCAAAGTAGAAATCTTGCAATGTGGCCGCGGTTTAGTTGACCCGCAAACGACAGTGGTTCGGATTACTGCCTAGTAAATCTCTGGCTGTTTGCTCTACGCTTAGACCTCTAAACAAATTATCAATAAGTAACCAAATAGGTTGGCAAAATGTCTAACACCGAAGAAGAAGAGACTCCTTTAGCAAGCGCTGCTGCGGCAGCAGTTTTCGTGCGCCGTGGGTTAAAGGGTTCTTTTGCTAAACCTAAAACTACGCGAATCATAACTATTGTTAATCAAAAAGGCGGGGTAGGTAAAACTACTTCGGCTGTTAATTTAGCCGCCGCCATGGGTCTTGCCGGACTCAACGTATTAGTCATCGACCTAGATCCGCAGGGAAATGCCAGCACTGCTTTTGGCATCGATCATTACGAAGACGCAAGCGGTTCCTTTGACGTTTTACTTGATGGCGCTTCAATCGCGGAAATGATAAGTCCAGCCCAAGGTTTCGATTCGCTATGGGTTTTACCAGCGACGCTAGATCTGGCTGGCGCAGACATCGAATTAATAACCTCAGTTCCAGAACTAGAACGGCCATTTTTGTTAAAGGTTGCCTTAACCCAATTCTTGGCTGATCACGAGATGGATTATGTCTTCATCGATTGCCCACCAAGTTTGGGGCTTTTAACTATCAATGCCTTGGCTGCCGTTCAAGAAGTATTAATTCCTATTCAATGTGAGTTCTATGCACTAGAAGGTGTTCAGCAATTACTGCGAACCATCGAATTCGTGAAGGAACGGCTAAATCCAGAGTTGGATGTAAGCACAATCTTGTTAACTATGTACAATCCGTCAACAAATTTATCTACTTCAGTAGTTGAGGAAGTTCGTGGGTATTTTGGAAGCAAGGTTTTAGACACTGTAATTCCAAGATCGACTTATGTTGCAGAAGCACCATCATTTGGTCAGTCAGTTATGACTTATGACCCAGGCTCAACTGGGGCGGTCGCCTACTTGGCGGCGGCTCGCGAAATCACCGATCGTAAGTGGAAGGGGTAATTTATGGCTAAGAGACAAAGTTTAGGACGTGGCCTTGGAGCACTAGTTCCAGATGTTTCACGTGGAACTTCGACAAAGAAGTCGGCGGTTAATTCAGCAAGAAGAACCCCAGTCGCCCCGAGTAAATCCAGCAAAAAAGTCTCAGCATTGCCACCAAAGCGAGCTGCATCAAAAGGAAAAGTTGCGGCTAAAACCGCGTCTTACCCAGGTAAGCCCGCAACCACAAAAACGGGCGCTGATAGTTCGCAAACAAATCAGCCACAACCAATCGCGGGTCTAACCTTTGCCGAATTACCAGTGCGATCTATCGTTCCAAATGCACAGCAACCACGCCACGTTTTTGACGATGAAGCTTTAGCCGAATTGGTACATTCGATTAAAGAAGTCGGTCTGCTCCAGCCAATCGTGGTTCGGCCATCACCACGTGGTGGCTATGAATTAGTTGCTGGTGAGCGGAGATTGCGGGCAACTAAGAAGGCTGGATTTACCACCATTCCAGCTTTGATTCGCGAGACGGCTGATGATGCAATGTTGCGTGATGCCCTACTTGAGAACTTGCACCGCGCAGCTTTAACCCCACTTGAAGAAGCGGCCGCTTACAAGCAACTTCTGGAAGATTTTGGCGGCACCCAGGATGAGTTAGCTGCCCGACTGGGTCGTTCTCGGCCACAAATTTCAAACACACTTCGACTTCTTAACTTGCCGATTGCCGTACAACGCCGTGTGGCAGCGGGCGTGATATCCGCTGGTCACGCGCGTGCATTACTCGGACTCAAAGATCAAAGTGCGATCGAAAGATTAGCT
>Ga0164295_10002255_pt1 | contig 15963 bp, 17 predicted proteins | sample GEODES006metaG_FD_111798 | JGI IMG/M metagenome (GOLD analysis project Ga0164295, IMG submission 111798) | Oligotrophic lake water microbial communities from Sparkling Lake, Wisconsin, USA - GEODES006 metaG | ecosystem: Environmental > Aquatic > Freshwater > Lake | place: USA: Sparkling Lake... | reverse complement strand
GAAATCACTCTTAATTATAAATGTTCAGACTAACCGTCAAAAACTGATTGATCTTAAAGAACAAATAAAACAAATCGATGCGAGTATTCTAGAATCGAATATTGAAGTCGCAAAAATAGAAAGCAATAGACGTAATAAACAGAAGGAGATTCATAGTTGGGGATCGGAAAGACGCAATATTTCAAGAGAGTTAAATACGCTCGAAATGAAAGAGGTTATTGCTACTACAAAGAAAGAGATTTCGGCTTGTGAAAAAGAGGCTAAAAAGAGAGCGTCTAAGTGTAAAACACTTCTCTCTGAAATCTCTAAACTACCAGAGGAAATTGTCGATTATATTAGAGGGTTTATTCCGTATGAGGTTCGAAACCAGATGATTGAGGATACATATAATCCAATGAGACGATTGATTCCAAAAATGGATAAATGGTTACTATATGCGTTTATTAAAGATTTCTATCGTGATCCAAAGTACTTTGCGTATTTGAGTCCAGAAGAAGCTCAACGACATACATATGGAAGTCCTACCTATTCTCCAGCATGTGTAAATGGTAACATTACTGCATTGAGGGTACGAATTATGCGTCCAATCGTCGAGATGAAGCATAAAGACCCTGCGGTAGCGTATAAGTTTCTTTCGACAATTGCGATTCTGATAAAGCCGGATAAAGTATATAAGTGTAATTATAGCTTAAGAAACCTTATATGAAGATATGTAGGCGAAATATAAATTAAATAATTAAACCAGTATTAGACCTTTGCATATTTAAAACGCTCATTAATATTGCGTTAAATTTATATATATATAATAAATTTATGTTATATAAATGAATAATTTAGATTTAGCTAATTATTATGTTAATAATAAAAATGAGTTTGGAGGTGAAGATGGACACGAAAAAATATTAGTTGGATTAAAGAAATATATAACAAATATTGATGATACTAATTGTAAAATACTTGGTATTGATGTTGGTTGTTGTATTGGTGATTATATACCCAATATTAATGCTATTTGCATGGAACAAAATAAAAAAATACTATGTTTTGAACCTAATCCAGTAAATATTTTAGCGTTAGAACCAAAAATAAATGAAGATAATAATTTAAAATTATTTAAACATTGTATTTCAAATGAAACTACAACAACTTCTTTCTATAATTGGAAAGATAGTAATAATAATAATACAGGAAATGGAATAGCTGGACTAAGAAGTGGAGGTGAAAAAATATGCGATGTTGATGTAAAAAAATTAGATGATGTTTTAGATAACGAATTTAATAACGAAAATATTATAATTAAATTTATAAAAATAGATACTGAAGGCAATGATAGTAATGTAATTAAAGGATTTGAAAAATATTTACCAAAAACAAAATATATTATATTTGAGTGTAGTGATTGTTTAGATGATATTAGAGGTCCAGGAATAAAAAATCCTATGAAAGATATAGTAGATTTTTTATCAAAAAATGGATTTGATACATATAGAATAGGAACAAAAAAATTATTTAAAGTAAATGATGAATATTGGAACCAAGTTTATGATGATTTAAAATTTTGGTCAAATTGTTTTTCGTTAAAGAAAGACGATAATTTAATACATAAATTAATAAATGAAAATTTTGATTACACATATTAATTATTTTATATCTGGATGTTCTGTGAATATCATCTTGTATACCAAATTTTCTATTTACAGATGTAGTAATAATAATATAAATCATATTTTATATATAATTTATATTATTATTTAAGAAATAAAACAACGAATCTTTGCAATTACAAATTTAGAATATGTAATTATCTTTGTAAATTATATAATGGATATTAAATTAAATATTACAACTGGCTTGATAATTGTCTTATCATTGGTAGTTATTTTTATATCGTCTTTTTCAAAATCATATTTTAGATTTCAAGAACGTCAATATATAGCAGAACATACTACAAATGAACAATTCTATCATTATTTAATTATTCGAAGTGTATTTGGAAGCATATTTATATTAGCATATCTATACGTTATTTATAAACAAAAATAACTCAAGAAAATTGATACGAAATAAAATGGTTTAGAAAAGGGAAACGAATCATATAAATGGGAATTAAAGAATTGAACCAATTGTTATTAACAAAATGCAGTAAAACCGCGATTCATAAAATACAATTTAACGACCTGATTCATAAGACGGTTGTCATAGATATCAGTATTTATCTATATAAATTTATGACGGATGGAAATTTTATGGAAAATTTGTATACATTTCTCTCGATCTTTAAATATTACGTTATTACACCGATATTTATTTTCGATGGAAAACCTCCTCCGGAAAAATGGGAGCTTTTAAGGAAACGCCGTTGGGAGAAAAAAGACGCTGAAATCAGACTCTTGGAAATACAGTCTAATAATACTATATTAACGCCAGTTTTAGAAAAAGAAATTGAAGAACTTAGTAAGAAGGTAGTAAAACTAAAACATATCGATATTATGAAGTCAAAAGAGTTAATAGATGCTTTCGGGTTTATATATTACGAGGCACCCGGTGAAGCAGATATATTATGTGCATATTTGGTGAATAGAGGTACTGCATGGGCATGTTTAAGTGATGATATGGATTTATTTCTCTATGGATGTCCGAGAGTATTACGAAATCTAAGTCTATTAAATCATAGCATTATGAGTTATGATACAAATCAGATTCTTTCAGAGTTAAAAATAACTTATACGGACTTCTTGGAAATTGCTGTAATTTGTGGAACAGATTATAATAAGGGATATGGTTCATTACGTAAGACATTCGAATTACATAATGAATATAAGAATGATTCGGAATCAGAAACAAAAACAAAAACAAAAACACAGGAAATAGTAAAAGAAACATTTTATCATTGGTTTATAAAACATTCTAAGATAAATGAAACCGAAAATTTTACAACTGTTTGTAATATGTTTGATATCTCTGGACAGATGGAGCTAGACGTCTTTTCTGGTCAGTTTAATATTGATATTTTAGAAAAAAAAACAAATATAGATAAAATTAAGGAAATTATGATAGTCTATGGATTCTTATTTCCTTGAGGTTCTTCTTCTTTTACAATGTTTGCGTCTTTTAGTTCTTTTATTACGAGTTGATCTTTTTTTTATTCCACCACTATAGCTTTCATACATTTTGTTTATTATTGGAGGAAGTCTAAGACTTTCCTTGCGGTTATCTAGTGCTACTTTATCCCAATATTGTTTTTGAGTTACTCGAGGAGCATAGGTATTCCATGCGTCTTCATAGTCTTCATAGTTATCGAGCTTTTGTAACCTTTCTTTTTGCGCTTCATCGTCAGAATTGAGCTTTGGCATTATATATATATATAAATATAAAATAATATTCTCCTAAATAATAGAAGAAATATAAGAACCAGAAAATTCTTCGATTCCGATATGTGTTAAATTTATTGATACATCTATCCAGATTTCATTTCCCATTTTCGTCCAACGATGGCAGAATAACCAATCTTCTGAGAAATAATGTCCTTCTTCAACTCCACAGTCAAATAACGCATATGCAAATTCATTTTCTTCTGGTTTTAAAAAGTTAACATCGTCTACATATTTTGTCGATGGAAATGATTTCGCCATTTTTGTAAATACCTCTCTCTTAATCATCATAAATCCAGTAGCAACGTGTTTAACTTTTGCTAGATTATTATCAATTTGTAAGAGATTTCCTAAATAATTTACATTATATGTTAATAGATTATGTTGGATAATGTTTTCATCTGATATTAAATCTCGGAGTTGAGATTTATTCTTTTTATCAAGCCATCCTTGTATTATATTCGAGTTATATGGATTTTTTGGGTCAATCAACAATTTTGACCAATTATAGTTCTTAAGTGGATAAATCCCTCCGACGACTTCCTTTTCCGAGAGAATTAGTTTTAGAATATCTACTGGATCCCATGTAATATCATTGTCAATAAAGATAATATGAGTCATTCGTGGATCAGACATAGCTCTAGCAATTAGATTATTGCGAGCACGAGGAACTAAACTGTCGTTTTTACAGAATTCAATTTGTATCGGAAACTGTAATTGGCGAAATAATGTGAGTGTATTAATAATACAAGTCATATAATTAATATAACATGTCCCTCCAAAACAAGGTGTTAAAATATATAGTTTTGGATTTGTTTTATTAATAAACTCTTTTATTTTCAGTTCGATAGATATGGTAGGCTCAGTAATTGTATTTATAGTTGGAGATTTTCCAATAATAGCGTTTAATAATTCTGTATCCTCGTCTAATACTTGAAGTTTAATATTATCGGTATCCATTCTCTCGAATATACATTTAAGAAACAGCAAAATTTTATATGGTTTTTATATTTTTGTATATATCATATAAATAATGATAAAATTGAAATGATTTTTATAAATATAATAATTTATAAAAGAAACCAATGAACTCAGAAGTTAAATCAGTAACAATATTTGACGGTAAACGTGAGAAAAAGATTAAACGTAATGAAAAATGGAAACGTAATCGTTATTTGAAAGGAATGCTTCATAACTTATTTGATATGAATCCAGACTTAGCGAATCATATTTTAGAATTTATAGGGTTCTCTCAAAATAGTGTAATAAAAGAAAGCAAACAGGAAAAAATACAAAAAATGATTTGTCAAAAAAAATCTGAATTCAATTTAGCTATACAATATTTAAAAGACGATATTATTAAAAACCTCTTAACCGTCGATTTAAATGTGTTTTATTTAATTGTAAAAGAAATATGTGAAACAGTATTATCACATATTTCAATAACGGGTAAAATTCACCATTTACTTTATGGGATTTATGGATATCATATTTGGGGAGAGCATTCTAGAGACATATATAAATCATTTTATGATAGAACAAAATACTTTGATAAAGCGGATAGAAAGGTAATAGTTGATTTTATAAAATATAACTTAACGCTTGACATTATTAGACAAAATTATAAAATGCTAAATTCGATCATTCAATTTAAGTAAGTAAATCAAGTATTTTGTAAAAACAATAAATGTTGAACTTATTGTTTTTAGATTTAGTTTAGTTAGTTTTTTTTGTTTTTAGTTTTATTCTTTTGGGTTTTGTTGATTTTGCTTTTCGTTTTTTTATCATTTTTTCTTAACTTTCAACTTCTCATAAATCCATCTTTGAACCCTTTATTAAACTCTTTTCTATCGAATGAACTAAAGTATCTTTCCCATGTCATATCACGAATTGACTGAACTCTTTTTGAATTATGTTCTTTTTTACAATCTTTCTCTTTCATATTCATATATATTATTCTATATTTTTATATTTTTTATATTTTTTATAATATTTTATGTGATACTTATGCAGTAGCACTAGGAGCAACAGTCTTGATAAAGTGATGCTTCATGTACTTCTGGAGGTTGAAGTAGGTAAGCTCATCACCCTTCTGAAGCTTAAGAAGCTTGGAAAGCTTGGCATCAGCGTTAATCTTGCGACCATTGTCCTTATCTTGAAGACTGTGAGCACGGATATAGACGTTGATCTCCTTGCTGACAGCAGTACGAGCAAGAAGAGAACCCTTATCCTTTCCGAGGAAATCAGCGAGTTCGTCAGAGATAAGGGTAGGCTTAACAAAACCAGATGGTGCTCTGTTTCCAGAACCAGACTTTCTCTTGTGAGAAGCCTTCTGGGCAGCCTTAAGCTCCTTAGAAACAACCTTCTCAAGAGCCTTGTAATCGTTCTTCACGACAGAAACAAGAGCAGTAAGTGCCTGAAGTTTAGAACTGTATTCAGCGAGCTTGACAGATAGACTGCTGGTCTCAACAATTGCAGGAGCAGTTTCGACCTTGACCTCTGGCTCAGAAACGACAGGAGCCTCAGTCTTTGTCTTTTTTGCCTTTACAACTTTTTCAACAGCAGGAGCAGGAGCAGCAGGAGTCTTAGTATTTCTAACCATCGTATGATTATATAATACTATAAACACATCTTTTTAAGTATTTAAACGCAAATATATTTATTTTAGAATAGTTATTATTATTTGAACTGGATAAACGAAGCCTAAATCTATTATTCCTAAATATTTATTTTACGATATTATCCAAAAATAAATATATTTACATTAATGATTCATATAACCAAGGGATCGAATGTCTAGCATCTAGAGATACAACCGTTAATGCAGATAATACATGAAGTGCGCCGATTTTACGATATTCAACATCTATACCTGTAAATACCATATTTTCAAATACACGTAAACATGCTTCTTGTATTCTCTCGAAACCAATATTATTATAATTAGGAGTATGTTCTTGAAAAATATTCAAAAAAGGATCTCCCGAAATACATATTCTATTTCTCACAATGGGCGTTAATCGTCTCCAAATATTATATACTATTCTATAAAGCCGCATATAGTTTATTTGACTTAAAGAACTAAACCATTCTACACGGGTATAGTTACCTAACTGGTCAATTTCCATAAATAATTCTTGCATTCGCACTTGGACTGAGGATTCTCGATTTACTATTAATCGCGAGATTTCTGGTGTAGTAAGACGATTTATAATATTAGTTGTCGCAATATTTGAAGGTTGAACCATATGTGTAATCTTAGTTTTTTCGTTTATCATTGTTTCTGAAATTATATTTGGGAATAGAATACAAAGTTTATGTCCGAGAGAATAAATATCATTAATTACAGTTTGAGAGATTTTCTCTCGATTATACGGATTTATAATATTTGAACGAGATGTTTTAGATATAAGAGAAAATAACGATGTGATATCGAATCCATACCAGAATTCTTTATCGTCTTTATATGAAAAAAACAATCTCGGGTCTATATCGGCAATTGGTTCTAAAGAATAAAAATCGCTGGAATTTACACAAATCTCTCGTTTTTTTAAAGCTTTTCCGCGTAAACGAAATGATTCGCGTACTAAATATCCTCTATAGATTTTCTGTAATAGTACAGTTTTAGAAATCAAATGAAAACGCTCCTTTATTCGTTCAATTAATATGGCTTTTGTACCACTAATATGAATTCGCAACTGTTTTGCTATTTCTTTAAGAGTAGGTAATTTATATGTTGTTAATATATTTGGAGTCTTTAAAAACTCAATATACGAAAAAGTATTGGTTATTGGAGTAGTTGATGTAGTTTTTTGAATGATTATATTTTTAGAACAATCATTGTCGCCGATCGGGTAAAGAGGTTTTGATAGCATATGTCTTAGATAGATGTCTATTATAATAGTATTTATATATTTTTATAACAAAAAAATATCATTGGTTATATACATATGTCTGGAGGTATGCATATATGTAGTTATAAGATAATATAATATATAGTATAGTATAGTATAATATATATATATATATACTATAAATGCATAAATAATGCGAAAAAATATCAAAAATCCATACTTTTGCTCGAAATAACTCTATAAAATTGATTTAAAGAAATTGCTTTATGTATATCATATACTTTCGCTTGTTTATTATAATATGTCTTCTTCCAATACCAATACTGCTGTTATTATTGAATACCCTGAGTGGGATACTACTGAAGTGAAATATATGCCTCCTAAGCTTAATGATAGAGGAGGTAAATCTATTTCAGTTATCAGTACACAGTCTAAGCGTGCATTAGCAATTTCTACTGCGGCGATGACTACTTGGGGTATCAGCGACTTCTGTAATGAAGAAGGAGAATCGGATGGTAAATTTAAACTAACTCTTCAGTTTCCGAGTGAACAATATAAGACATCTGAAACAGACGAATTTTTAACAAAAATGAAAGCATTTGAGAACCAGGCGATTGATGATGCGGTAAAGAATAGTGAGCTTTGGTGGGGTAAAAAAAAATCAAGAGAAGTGGTAGAAGACAGTTTCTTCCCCTATCTTAAATATCCAAAAGACGAAAAAAAGAATCTCGATTATTCAAAGGCTCCTTCTATGAAACCAAAAGTACCATATTATGGAGGCGAATGGAAGACGAGAATATTCGATATGGATTATAAAAAAGTGTTTCCTAATCCTGCGACTCCTGATGCGACTCCTGTAGACTATGTTCCAAAAGGTAGTCAGGTTGTCTGTGGACTAAAGTGTACTGGAGTATGGATTGGTGGCAAAGGATGGGGTCTTACTTGGCAAGTCGAGCAGCTTATTGTAAAGCCCAGAGTCGTTCAGAGAGTAGATAATGATATCTGCCATATTCGCGTTTCGGATAAAGATAGAAATAATATGGTAAAGACACCGTCAAAAGTAGAAGAAACGGATAATGAAGAAGTCGATGTTCCACCGAGACCAGTTGGATTATCTCGTGAAGTATCTTCTGGAATTCAAAAAGTTCCTGAAACAGAGGTTCCGGATAGCGATGACGAAAAAGAACCAGAAACTGAATCATCAGAAGAAATTCAAGAAGAGAAAGCGGTTGTTCAAGAAGAATCTGTTCCAGACGAGAAACCAGCTCCAGTTCCAGTAAAAAAAGTTATTAAGAAAGTAGCACCACCAGTATCAGATGTTGTTCCAGAAGAAAATCCAGCTCCTACTATTAAGAAAGTTGTTAAGAAGAAAGTTGTTGTTTAAGAAGTAGATCGATAGATAGATAGATAGATAGTAGATTTTGATTATATTATCGTAATTTTAAAAAATAGATTTTTTATTGCATGTAACTCATTTTACAGACAATTACATAAAATTGATTTTAATATCAGATAAAAGTTTAATAATAATATTTAATAAAATAATTATGACCGATGTTATTGAACCTACGTCAAAGTTTAATCTTTGCGTTCTATTAACACAGCTAGGAAAAACGTTTACTGCTATTTCAAAAATTCTTGCTGAAATTAACCAAGATGATGAGTTAGGAAGAAGTATTCATATTATATTTACTATGAATACTTTATTAAACAATACGCAATTCGCAAAGAGACTCGAAACCATTGAGAAAACTTATGGGAAAGGTTCTATATGTATATTTTCATCAAAATATGATGGAAAATATAAACATGTAAAAAATAGATTAGAATTACAAGGTCTTTGTGCCGATGAATCTAGCTGCCCGAGAGTGGTTGTTATGTGTAGCAACATACAAAGATATGATGATGGAATAGAATTTATAAAAGTGATCGACAAAAACAAAATCAACATTTATAGAGCATTTGCTTATTACGATGAACTTCATAAATATATTTCAGAATCACTGCGTTATCAGATAGAACAAATACACGATCTTGATATCGTAAATGGAATTACAGCATTAACTGCATCGCCTGATAGGATTTGGCAGGAAGCTGGATTTTGGTCTAAAATAAAACTGATTCAATTAGATTATTTCTCCGATTCGAATTATGCTGGATATAAGGATATGATATTTAACTGTATTGACGATTTCTTTGCAAACCCGTATGTTCGTCCCAGTTCATTTGATTTTGATGAATTGGATAGACAATCAATTGGTTTTATACAGCATGTTCTGAAAAAGTATCCAGAAATTTTAGGGGGTAATACTCGATCATTTATTCCAGCACATATTCGTCGCAGTGGCCATAACGCCGTAAGAGATTTGGTATTTCGAATAAATCCGAATTCTCTGGTTGTTGTCATAAATGGATTTGAAAAAACGCTTCAATATAAAGACATATATGGAAATACAAAGACATTGCCATTAACATCCGATGATGAAGAAGTATGTGAAACTATTTCTAGACTGGTAATACAGAATAAACTACAGAATCGTCCAATTGTAATTACTGGATTATTATGTGTTGGAATGGGACAGACATTAACTCATAGATCTCTTGGATCATTTACATCGGCTATATTTGGACACTTGGATCTTACAAATGATGAAATATATCAACTATTTGGAAGAATCACTGGTAGAATGAAAGATTGGGGGGATAAATATGTACGGACTCAAGTATATTGTCCAAAAATTATAATGAACAGATGTATTGTTATGGAAGAATGTGCAAGAAATATGGCATGTGAGTATAACGGAGAAATCGTTTCGCAAGAAAATTATAGAGAACCTATGAATAAAATGGGTGATATTGGACAATCTGCTATTGAAAATATTCGTATTTTAAAGAATAAGAAATCTAAATCTATTAGAATAAAATATACCGAAACTGACAAAGACTATCGCGAATTTGATTCACAGGTGGAAGCAATCGAGTTTGCTGAAAAAACACTTGGTGCGAAATTAAATAGAAGATCATCATTGGATGCTCCAAAAGAATTACAAACGAATGGACATAATCCGTCAAGTGCCGAATTATTTAAACGCATGTGGGGTATCAATGACAAAAATTGTGTTAGAATGATTCCAATAAATGATGCCATAAATAATAAAAAATGGTGTGTATATTGGAGGCCATCATTGATAAAAAATACTAATGTACTACTAACTGAAATTGAATTGTAATAATATAATCAATTGATTTCTCTACAACTTTTGAATGAATAGTTACATATTTGAATCTAGCATACCAAATGGATGTAGATTCAAAACTTTACTTGTATAAAATATTATACTATTTTTTTATTGCGTAGAGAAATTAACGCCGTCTTGATTTTCGATTTCTTTTATTCTTTTTTCTACGTTTCGTTTTTCTTTTACGAACTTTTTTTCCACCATAAATAGCTTGAGTGCGAATAGAATTATCTTTATTATAACCATTATTTACTAAATGATCGAAACTGAAACTCTGTTTTTCTATTTGGTCTATGTGGAAACTCTCTATTGGGTCTATGTAAGGCATTATATATATATATATATATATATAATTAACAGCGTCTTGATTTTCGATTTCTTTTATTCTTTTTTCTACGTTTCGTTTTATGACCTCCATTTATTGGTAGTTCTTCCTTAATACTTTTTTGGTCTGCTAGAAACCATGGTAATGGGTCATCACGCTCTTCAAATGATTCATCGTAGATAAATACCTCGCCATCTGAATATGATTCAAGTAAATAATATCCATCAGGATTATCTTTGTTTTCAAACCGAATTCTACTTTTATATACTTCATCATCATCCTCATTCTCAGGATTCTCTGGAACTGTAGACATTTCTTCAAATGTGGAAGGAGTACCAAAAATGATACTACCCAAATTATAAGTTTTGTCTTCACCATTTATAATCTTATAGAAAACTCTATACGATCCATATTTCTCTCAAATATTTTAAAATTTTTTTTGCGTGGTTTTTTCATGATATCTTTTATTATATTATTATAGCTTACATATCTTTCATTTTTATTGGTAGGTATTTTATATATATAAAATAGTTCTATACATCAATTACCTTTTTATAATTTCGGTCGATATCGTTAAATTGTATATTCGTTTTTAAATACGCAGAATAGTATAAATTCTCTCTATAATATATTACTCCGTAGGCATTCGATAGTTTCGTTATCATAAATATAACATATGTAATATATGTAGAGTGCGTCTGGTTATTTAAATAAGAATTATGTATGATAATCCCACTTAGAATCGCATTTACAATATAAATAATAATTGTAGTATACGTGATATATCTATAATATTCGTTACTTGATATAATCTTCTTTTTTTTATCTTCTGGTAAAATATCCATTATACTCGAAATATATTCTAAATCCGTCGGTAAATTCGGGTTTACGTCCAGATATTTAATGAGACGATTCTCTCGCCACATCTCAATCCAATACAGAATAATGAACGAAAATAGTGTTATGAAATTTACCGTTAATCCAATACCCTTTAATCCATAATCGAATTGTAATATATCGTGGAAATTACATATATCATCGCCGCAACTTTGAGGTACGAATAATATCATAAGAGAACTTGTAATCGACCGAAATAATTCGATCATTAAGCTACTAATCGCCTGATAACGCTGGTATGTTTCTTGATTATTAAAATGGCTCATCAACCATTCTCGAATCACCATTAAACTTCTAAATAATATCGATTGTCGTCTAATACAATAATAATGAGTAGGTTCTACGATACGAAGGGGTGATGGTGTCGGTGTGGATATAATAGGTTCTTCTATACTCATAATCGGCATATCAATATAAATAGGTGTCTTAGAACTACGATTACTAACTAACTCTTTTACTACTTCTTCTACAATTTTATCAATATTCACTGTATGATTTATATTTGTATTAATATTTTCCCGAATATACATTAATACCATTTTCTTTAACACCCCTTTATCTGTATTTCTATCCATTCTACCCCGCGTCTTTAATATATCCATATAAATCTAGAGTGACCGATATTTTAACGCATTCACGCGATAATTCATTCTACGGTTACTACTTTCGCTAGATTGCGCGGATAATCTGGATTATATCCACGTTTTAATGCCAATTCATAACTGAAATATTGAATAATAACACCAGCAATAATAGAGCCAAATGTATTATTTTCAGGTAAATGTGTTATATGCATATTTGGTTCGTCGTTTTCCGATTTTGTTGTTTTTGAATTATCGTCCGTTAATATCCAAATATCGGCACCTCGACTTTTTACTTCTTCGATTACGTTTTGATTCTTCTCTCGAAACTCTTTCCCAATATCTAAAATAATAATCGGTAATCCTTCTTCGATTAATGCAAATGGACCATGTTTAAGAGCAGATGAAGAATATCCTTCCGCATGAACATAGGCTACCTCTTTTATCTTTAACGCGCCTTCTCTCGCAATTGCTTCACAATAACTCTTTCCTAATAAAAACATTGAGGATTTATTTTGCCATTTATCTACTAAATTAGAGAGAGTCGTTTTTATTTTAGTATCTTCCAAGATTTCCCGTATTTGAAAGGAGAGATTCATTACATCTTTTATCATATGCCCGCGGCGTTCTTTATACATATTCTTTATTTGAGAAAACCATATAATAATCATTCCTAATATTACACATTGATTCGTGAAGGATTTCGTAGATGCTACCGCCACTTCTCTCCCCGCATTTAAATATATTCCACAATTCGTTTCTCTCGCAATCATCGAATCTACCACATTTATTACACCAATCGTTATAATATTCGGTTTTAGACTTAATATAGATAAACACCGATGCAAGTCCTTTGTTTCTCCAGATTGGGAGAGAAGGATTATCCCCGTTTTTCCGTAGGAAATAATATCTTTTATTGTAAATTCCGCGCCATCATAAATATTCACCGTTTGGAATAATTCCATATTTTTAAAGAATGGAACCGACCATAATCCCGCATTATAAGATGTTCCGCATCCTAATATTATTAAATGTTCTATATCTTGTAAATCGAATACATGAGAATCTAATCCTCCTAATTTGATCGAGAAACTATCTTTAATTCTACCGCCATTATTTGTAGCACGAATTATCGCATCTGGCTGTTCGTATATCTCCTTTATCATCCAATGAGGGAATCCACTAGGAACCGTCTCTATAATACCTTGCTCAATCTTCGTTTTTAAAATATACTGCCGAATATCTCGACTATACGTTATTTTTCCAGAATCTAATCTTTCGATCTCAAATATATCTTGGTTATCTAGAACTATATATTTTTTAATCGTGTTTCCAAAAGCAATTTGTTCGGATGCAACTATAACAAACTCGTCCGCGATTCCTAGTAGTAAGGGGGAACCGTTACGCGTTATCCATATCTTGTTTGGATTCTTACTATCTAAAATAACGAGCGCCCATGTTCCACATAGTCGACTAATCGTTTTTTCGATTGATATCATCGTTGATTCTCCTGCGTCTAAATATTTCCCTATCATTACGGCAACTACTTCGGTATCTGTTTGAGAGAAAAACGAATATCCTTCGTATAATAATTCGGATTTTAATTCCGCGTAATTCTCAATTATTCCATTATGTACGAGAGATATTCGGTTCGAATTATCATGATGAGGATGGGCGTTTCTGATTGTTTTAGCGCCATGTGTCGCCCAACGAGTATGTCCAATTCCTATCGTTGATTTATTTTGAGATTTTAAAAGTTCTTCTTCGAGAGAATCGATAGATAGGACTTCGTTTATTCCTTCATTCGCGTATTTTATTGTAAATAGAGCGTTTGAGATAATTGTAGATATTCCAACGGAATCGTATCCTCGATTCATAAGTAATCGTAAACCATTTAAGACAGTTTCATTAAATGGTTCGTTGCCTAAATACCCGATGATTCCGCACATATATTCATATTGGGATGGATTATTTATATGTATTATTTAGGAAATTTAAATTTAGTTGGTTTTCATATAAACCGCCATTTTTTTATTTGTATAATATATAATAATATAATGAGTTGGTTTCAGTCTAAACCTGAATTGCGGGTTATAACAAACGATAACCACGTTTTATACCTTGAAACAGGAAGTCAAATTACTTTTCGTTTTAAAAAAACAAAAACAAGGACGTGATGGTGTGTATGATGAGAATAGGATAAATTATGATATGGGTAATAAATATGCTAATGATAATGTTGTTTTTCAAGCAACTGTTATTCTAGAAAAAGATCTAGATGGCAATATAGGCGGATACTTAGATGTTGGAAATAATATATTCAAATTTGAAGACGAAGACGATTTTAAAAAAAAATTTATGGTAACTAAAGTTGGAAGTAATGGAGGTAGAAAATCCCGAAAATCAAAGAAAAATCGAAAGTCAAAGAAGAATCGAAAAACTCGTCATCGTCGCCGTTAAGTCCTTTATAAATTCCTATAATTTAGGAATCATTATCTTGTTTATAAAACTTCTTGTAGAATCGGTGAAGTAAAATATTAAATGGGACATAATCGAGTCGTTTGACAATCGGAATATGTTCGGGAATAGAATTTAAGAAATTATTCGTATATTCATAATAATAATCGTACGTTTCTTTCATTGTATCATTTAGTTCTATCCGCAGAGAGAATGGATAATATGGTAATCGGTTATTTGATACATAATCCGAGAGAATTTGCGTTATACATTTATATAATGGAATCCATAAATAATAAAATATAAATAGAAGTCTCATATATTCTAGTTATATGATTTTTTTATATTCTTATTATATAATGCCCGCACCTCGTTGTAAAAAAAGGTTCTCGTCGATGCTCTGTTAGTAAAATGTGTGCTCCTAAATCAAATAATAAGACCCCTCGATGTAAAAAAGGTTCACGTAAATGTTATGATAGTAAATGTTATCGTGCAAATAAATCCTCTAAAACTCGTAGAAAATATCTTAACAAATACGGTAAATAATTCGGCCTATTTAGCCGACCCTATTCATTTATAAATATAAATATATTATAAATGAATTATCCAATCAGATATGTACCAAAAAGTCTAACAAGAAAAGATAGACAAACCCAAATGAATATGCTTAAAAAATCAAAAAACCTGTATAAAAAACATAAGTATTATACACGCAAACAATTTCCATCTTATAAACATAAAAAATCAAACCATATAATGAACGCTTCTAGAATATATAACATTAAAAAGATAACACCGAATAAAGAATTGGCACTAAAAACGGGGTGTAAATTATCCGCATTAAAACAAATCGTGAAAAAAGGAAAGGGAGCGTATTATTCGTCGGGTTCAAGACCAAACCAGAGTCCGCAATCATGGGGACTAGCTAGATTAGCCAGTTCAATCACTTCTGGAAAATCGGCCGCAGTGGATTATGATATAATCAATAAAGGATGTAATCATAAAAAGAAGGCGTTTATTCTCGCGAATAAATCGAGAAAGAAATATAAATACGGACATTCCGCCACAAAACATGTGAAGATTCAAAGATAAGTATTTTATATAATAATTAGTATCTCAAACATTGTATATGTGGATTATAAAATTGAAATAAAAATACATATTATATACAATATTATTATTCTAAAATAATATTTTATATACAATGACTCGAAATCGAAATCGATTTACCTCAAAAAG
>Ga0164295_10002254_pt1 | contig 15964 bp, 5 predicted proteins | sample GEODES006metaG_FD_111798 | JGI IMG/M metagenome (GOLD analysis project Ga0164295, IMG submission 111798) | Oligotrophic lake water microbial communities from Sparkling Lake, Wisconsin, USA - GEODES006 metaG | ecosystem: Environmental > Aquatic > Freshwater > Lake | place: USA: Sparkling Lake... | reverse complement strand
TCCTTGGGGCCTCCTGATCGGCAGCCTGCTGACGCTCTTCCTCTCGCTCGGCGCCAATGCCTATCTGGGGTTGCTGCTGGCGAACATGCGCCAGCGCTACCTGCGCGACATCCAGCAGGGCGTCATCCGCACGTAGGCGATCCTCAGCCCCTCATGCCATCAGGACTTCCGGGATTCAATCGCCGACTAGCCGATTCATGATGGCTTCGGGCCACGGGGACGCTTCGGCTTCTGAGCTGTTTTGTCGGCCTCATTCAGGGGCGCGGGGCGGATCGGTTTGGGGGCCTGTCGCGGGGCTGATTGGGCAGGTGGATGGTGCCGGGATGCTGCGGGCGGGGCGGACTGGGGCGGCCGGGAAGCAAACCTGCCACGCGGTACCCAGGGATTGCCTACAAGCGACGCAGGCGGAACCCGGTCGGCGACGCTGCTCTCGGCGGGGAGTTGCCGCACGATGACCCGCACCGGCCCGGAGGCAATGGCTGGCTCCAATGGTGGGGCGACCGGCAGCCGGGGCACGACGACCGGAGCCGGTTCTGCGACCGGCACGTGAGGAGCGGGCCGCCGCATCCAGGAGGTTCCCGGTTCACTCAAAGAGCGAACTGATGCTCCTGTCTCGGCAAAGATGCGGGCCACGTGGGCGTGGCAGGTGAGCACAAGCAACTGCCGCTGCCGCGGTTGATCAGCGACGAATTCCAGCAGCACATCGGCTGCCGCCTGAGCGCGAGAGTCGTCGAAGTTCACCAACGCATCGTCCATCACCAGCGGCAGATGGACCCCGTGGCGTTCCAGATCCTGCACCAGCGCGAGGCGCAAAGCTAAAAATACCTGCTCGCGCGTGCCCCGGCTGAGCCGATCGGGATTCCAGAGGTGGCCTTCGCCGTCGTGGACCTCCAGCCGCGCTTCGTGGATGCTCGTCGTGATCCGGGTGTAATGCCCCCCGGTGAGTCGCGCCAGCCAGCGCGATGCCTCGCGGAGGACTGCCGGTTGGTGTTCGCGGGCAAACTTGCTCCGCGTCTCCTCCAGAAGCGTTGCCGCCTCCGCCAGCAACCGGCGGCGGTGAAGATGATGCTCCAACTCCTGCTCGATGGCGGCCAGTTCCATCTGGATGCCCTCGGTGGAATGGTCCTTGGCAGCCGATTCCACCTTTGCCGCGGCGGCCTGCCGCAGGCTGCGGGTACGGGCGACTGCCTCGCGACTCTGCACCGTCGCCACGTGGGCCTCCGCCAGTCGCTGTTCCAGTGTCACCAGCCTTGCTTCGCCGAGCCACCGCTCCAGGTCGGGCAGGCCGTCGATGCGGCGTCTGGCCTCGAGCCAGGCCTGCTCTGCCCCCTGCGCCTCCAGACGGGCCTCTTCCACCAGCGGCCGGCGGTCAACGAGCGCCAGGAATTCCTTCTCGGAGTCGACATTCCAGCGGGCAATGATTTCCCGCACCCGCTGGTCGGCCAGCTTCACGCGGCGCAGCGCCTCCCGATGCCGCTGTCGGGCCTTCTCCAGCCGGCTGGCCAATTTGCCGCGGAGCCGATGGCCGGTCGATTCCCGTTCCAGCCGCTCGCGCAGTTGCTGCAGGTGTTCTTGCGGCGTGCCGTCGGGCAGCATGTCGCATTCCACCATCAGTTGCTCGATGCGGTGCCCGAAGGCGGCCAATTCCTCGGTGCGCAGTCGTGCTTCCTCGGAGGCGCGCCTGCGCTCCTCGTCGAGCGCCAGCAGGGTGTGGCGGTGGCGGGAAAGTTGTTTGATGTCGACTGGGGTCAGCGTGGTCGGCAACGACCGTTGCTCCAGAGCCTGTTTCCAGCGGCCCCGGGCTGCCATGCGTCTGGCGGTGGCGCGGGAGAGTTCCTGTTCGGCGGCTGTCACGCGATCAGCCAGCACATGGAGCGAGCCCTCGCGGGCGGCGATTGCCTCCAATCGCTCCACCTCCGCTTGCGCGGCGGCCGCCCGAATATTCAAGCTGGCGGCATGTTCGCCCGGATAACGCTCCACAGGACCGCGACCTGCTTCGATTTTCTTGTCGATCAGTCCGCACTGGGAGAACGATTCCTCCCGTTGCTTGCGCACCATCGCCAACTGCTGGCGTGCTCCCTCCAGCCGGCTCGAGGCGGCCCGATCGAGCGACCAGGTTGTCACCGAGGCCACCCCAGTGCCAGCCAGACCGAGGGCCGCCATCGCATAGGCGAGTGAGCCGGTCACTGCCGCCGGCAGAAACAGCCCGGAGAGAAGCAGGGCCGTGCCGAGCACGAACATCGCTCCCAGACCGAGCAGCCATTCCACCGGGATCAGCTGCCCCTCCAGATGGGTCGCCATCTCTTTTTCCAGCCGGCCGAGCGACCGATCGAGCTCGGAGAGTTGATCCCCGGCGGTGATTCGGTTGCGCAGCAGCGTGGCCCGGCCGCTGGCTTCCTCAATGGCGGCGGCGATCGTTGTTCCCCCTGCCGGCGCGGCCTTGAGAGCGCTGCGGGTGCCGGCTACGGCCGCTTTGGCTTCGGCGACCTGCTGCTGCGCCTCCTTCACCTCGCGTCCAGCCACGGCCACCTCCCGGGCCCGGGCCTTGAAGGAGGTGAACGAGCGGGTGAGCCCGCTGGGCAGGAGCATCTCTGCCAGGGCGTCGGGGGAGGAGATGGCGGGGCGGTCGAGGGCCACCAGCCGTACCAGGCCTGCGGTGCCCATCTGCTCGCCGAACCGCCGCGCAGCCTGCTTGGCCGCCAGGGTCGCCCGCGATGCTTCGGCAGCGAGGCGATCGAGCCGGGGCTGCTCTTCCCCGAGTGCCATCACCGCGGCACGCTTCTTCCAGATCAGGGCATCGGGGGCATGGGCCTTCATATCGCGTGCCCGCAGGCTGCGCGTCTTTTTTAGCTTGGCGGCCTCCCGGGCCAGACTGTCGCGGCGTTTGGTGGCCAACTGCCAGACGTCGAGGTCGGCATGGATCAACGGTGTGGCCTCGAGGGCTGCGACCCGTTCGGCAGCACGCTTCTTCGCATGAAACAGGGGCTCCAGCGGCAGCGTGCTGCGGAGGAGCTCTTCGGCCTGCTCCGCCAAAGTGTGGTACGCCGTCTGCTCGGCGATCTCAGCATCGATGCGGGCCAGTTCCGTGCCGAGGGAGCCGGCGGCGATCGCCGGCGCCTGCATGGCCGCCAGCCGCGACAGCACGGCGCTGCGTTTTTGCCGGAGTGATTCCAGCGGCGAGATTTCCGGATCGGCTGAATCGAGCCGGGCCAGAGATGAGCGGATGTTTTCGAGGACGGTCGTCACCTTCGAGCGGTCGAGTCCGCTGGCCAGTTCGTAGAGCCGGCTGCCGCAGCCTTCGGCGTCGAGGGTTTGCAGTTCATGCAGCTCGTCGAGGCCAAAGGCCATGACGGCGGTGAACGTGCCCTCGTCGATGTCGCCCATGTAGTCGCGGAGGAAGAGCGACGAACCGGCCGGTTCCTGCGCGTCGGTCACTGTCAGGTGGTCGGCGACGGGCAGGTCTTTCTCGGCGGCATAGTCGGTCCGGGAGAGGCGCTGCAGATGGGGCCCCTCGTGCCGGCGCTCGATCAGGATCCTCCGCATGTCGACGCCGGTCTGGGCCAACAGGCTGCCGCCGCAGGGGGTGTGAGGATCGAGAACGCCCCGGCGGAACAGCCCGCCAAACCCGAAAAAGACTCCCCGCACGAATTCCAGCAGCGATGTCTTGCCGGTCTCATTCGTGCCGTGGAGCACCTCGATCCCGGGGCCCAAGCCCTCGATGGAGACGTCGGACAAAGCGCCGAAACGCTCGATGTCGATCCGTTCGATGAACATGGGGAGAGTCTCCGAAAAGGTCTGCGTCAGACGCGCTGTGAGAATGTTCGCTGGTTGTCCCACTGCCAGGGGTGGGCCAGAAGAAACGTCAGGTCGATTCCATCAACTCAAGCGCCAGCCAGGCCGCCTCGCGGCTGGCATAGTGGGAGCCGGTGGTTTCCGACTCGAGCACAAGTTCGGCCAGAGCCGAGGCAAAGGAGGCGGTTTCACCACTTTTGGCAGCGGAGGCATTGCGCACCAGCACGGCGAGAGTCTCCCCACGATCGGCTTCCAGTTCCTGACACCAGGCCCGGAAGGAGCGCGGATCGTAGAGCTGGCGGAGGCGGGCCAGCGTTTCGGCTGAGATCTCGCCCACATGCACGCGCCGCGAGATGCTCCCGCCGCAATCGACCGCGCAGCGGACAATCTGCAGGGGTGCCTGGGCGTCGATCGACATTCCCTCCAGAGCGCTCCAAATCGCGGTGGCGAGTTCCTCGTCGCCGCCGGCCAGCGAAGTGATCGAAAGTGTGCGCCAGGCCACGCGGTGGGTCGGCACCTCGCGCCAGTCGGTGCGGAGATCGCTGCGGATCTCTGCCGATCCGGCGAGTGTCGGTAAGCCACCGGCCAGACCGCTGGCGAGCAGGCCGGGCGTGGGCGTGGTGAGGTTGGTGAGCGTGACTGCCGCGCACATGCCGGCGGAGGCCTCGCGGCTGCTGCGGGCCTGCAAAGCGGGAATCTGGTGGACGCCGGCGGGGGCCGGTTGCAGGGCCCGGGTTCCCCAGATGAAGAAACTGCCGAGGGCATGGTGACTGGCCGGCAGTGGCGCATGCAGTCCATGCGTGGCCGCTGCCTCGCCATGCAAGCCATGCCAAACATCGTCCCAGCCGATCACAAACCGGCGCTGCGCCGGGAGGAGTGAGGTGTGCGCGGAAGCGAAGGAGGGGAGCATATGCCCGGAACTGGTGGCGGCAAACGCGGGCCCGCGGGCCGAACAGATTTCCACCGACACTCCGCGCACCTCCAGCCGCAGGGGCGATACCGGTGTCACGAAGGAGAGGCTTTCTGGTTCGGCCAGAGCCCGCGCGATGTTGGCGCACTCCGCTGCCTCGTCGGCCAGCCAGATGGTGCGGCAGCCGTCAGCGGCGAGCCCCGTGATCAGCCCGCGCAGCTGAGCCGCCTGTGCGGGGCTGGCCCGCAGCGGATCGAGCGTGGAACCAAAGAGAATCAGCGCCGCTGCTCGGGCCTGGCGGGCCGTAGAGACAGCCACCTGCAACGCCTCCCAAGGGGCTGTCGCCACCACCTCAACCACGGCGGCGGGAGCACCGGGGGGAACAGGAATCGGCCGATCGAGCGCCGCATCAAAGGCGAAGACGAGGTCTGCCATGGCGATCTCCTCTGCGTTGAACCTTCTGCCACGGCGACCGCGGCAGGAAGATACCTACGGAGCCAGCAGACGGACGAAGAGCCACCCCTCGGCCGGTCCATGGCTCGTAAAAACGGGAAAGATGGGGGCAATGTAGCGTGTGGAGGCTGAAGACTCCAGCGCAAAAAGCGGCGGGAGGACGGCTAGGTCGATAGCACCGGCGGAGAGGCTGCGAATGAGGCGGCCACCTGCGCGGCCCACGCGGTGTCGCCAGTGACGGGGCCGATCGCTGCCAAGACCCGGCTGCGTAGCAGCACCCCTTTTTCGACCGGCAGCGAAAAGAGCGCGCAGGTCACCCGGCAGGTATCGGCAGCCGATACCGCTTCCAACCGTTGCTCTTCGGCGGGGTGGGCCAGCACGAAGACACTCCTGTCCGCGTCGGTGCGGACGAGCAGACCAGCGGCCGCGGCAGACGCAGGTGCTGGCGAGAATGCCATCCCGCCCGGCAGCCATCGGCCCCACACCATCTCACCGGCCCGAGCGATTTGCGAAACCACTCCCAGCGTCGGATCGCTCTGCAGGAGCGCCGTCTGCGCTGAGACGACCACCTCCCACACGGTTGGCTTGGAGGGCTGGCCCGTGTTACGAGCGGGCCACTGCCGCCACATGACGGTGGCCCGCAGGGCCCGCTCGTCGCTCGGCTCATAGATGGCTGTGCAGTCGCTTCCCCGGACCCACTGTTCGCTCGGCCCGAGGGCAGCGGGCGCCTGCCCGGCCAACCGGAGGTCGATCCCCAGGAGATGGTGGGCCGGCGCCACCAATGCGCCCCCATTCACTGGCACCGCCAACCCCTGGCTGGGAGCACCCAGATCGAGCGAAACACCGCTTTCGCCGCAGGTGGCCCGCCGCTGGAAAAGCGTCCAGAGGGGGGGCATGGCAGCACCCACCACTGTGCCGGTGGGCAGTGAGGAACAGAATCGTGTCATGCTTGTATGTGTTCCTTCGGCAACGCGAGCTGGGCAGCATTTCGCCGGGAATGGCTCTTGGCCGGCGCCCTTGCTCCGACTCTCAGGCACGCTTTGAACATAGTGTAGCCGGTGCTGCCCAGCCACAGACTGGGGGCTGGCACGTCCGGCCGTTTGGCAGCCTGCGGCAATTTTCCGTAGGCTCTCGCGAGAGAAACTGCGCACCTCCGTCGCCCTCGGCGGCCCATCCCACCTGGAATCCCACCATGAGCCACTTTTCCGCCGTCTGTGAGGCCGCTGCCCGAGCAGGGGGCCGCGTGCTGCAGGACTGGGTGGGCCGCTTCAAGGTTTCGGCCAAGGGGCCGCGGGATCTGGTTACGGAAGCAGACTTCGCGTCGCAGCGGGAGATCAAACGTTTGGTTCTGGAGGCGTTTCCCGACCATGGGTTTCTCGGGGAGGAGTCGTTACCGGAGGCCGAGACGCTGATGAAGCAGACCGCCACTGGACTGCGGTGGATCGTCGATCCGCTCGATGGCACCACCAACTATGTCCACGGCATTCCAGCCTATTGCGTTTCGGTGGCGCTGGCGCGGGGCAACGACATTCTGGCCGGCACCATTTTCGATCCCGTGCTGAACGAGTGCTTCACCGCTGAGGCTGGCGGCGGCGCCCGACTCAATGGCGAGCCGATTGCCGTGGCCAGCACGCAGACGCTCGCCGAAGCGGTGGTGGCAGTCGGCTTTCCCCCTCATGTGACAGCCGAGGCGCCGGCGGTGGCCGATTTTCTCTCCGTGGTGCCGCACGCCAGCGCCATGCGGCGCACCGGATCCACTGCTATTAATCTGGCCTACGTCGCCTGCGGTCGGTTCGATGCGTTTTGGGTACGACGCATCGCTCCCTGGGATGTTGCCGCCGGACTTCTTCTGGTGGCCGAGGCAGGCGGGCACGTGGCGACGCTGGCGGCCGATCGTGAGGCGCCGGTCTACCTCGACGATCCTGCGTTTATCGCCGCCGCCACGCCTGCTGTGCTGGAGGAGCTCCGCTGCCTGCTCCCACCCAATCCCCACTGACGAACCTGCCCACCGGACGGCCCAGCGGAAGGCAAACCTGCCCGTCCCCATCCGCCCCCTTACCACGCCGGGGACCCGGCCCAAGGGAGCGGTTGTGCCGGTGGCAACGATGATGACCCCGACTGGCCGGGAAAAGCGTGCATGACGCTGGAAAGGAAGCTACTGTCAATTCAGAGGCACGGCCCGGGCAACGCCGGCCGGAAACGAGCACACCATGATTGAGCCTGGGAAGACTCTCACGCGGGCCGCACGGCGCGGCGCGGGCCCCTGCGCCCCAACTGCACCGGTCTCACCGCCCAGCCGCGATCTCCACTGTCCGTGGAACAAGTTGACCATGAGCTTTTTCCACTCGGTTGCCCGGTGGAAACGCCAAGGGTTTCCCCGGTCGACGGGCATCGCCTCCAGCGATGCTGCGCTGTACCCACAGCCTGTGAGCGGTGCTCCACGTTTTTCATGGGCTGCCCTCCTCGGCGGGTATCTGCTTCTGGCTGGGACGCTGGCGGGGGGCTGGTCTGGCGACGCGGTCGCGCAGCCAATGGAAGCGTCTGGGCCGCGCGTGATTGAAGTTGCGCCGCCGCTGTTGTATCTGCAGGATGACGGCGGGCGTCTGGTGCCCGTGCCGGGGTTTCGCTACCGGGACTTTGTCGATCTGTTGCGGCTCAAGGAGGGGCTTCCGAGCCTCCCGGTGAAACCAGAGGCCGTCCTCGAAGCGGTCGTCGTGACTGGCCGGTTGCCGGAGACGAGCGCTGCCGTTGGCGGATCCTGTGCCGTGACGGTGCAACTCTCGGTGCGGCAGACACGCGCCGGGTGGGTGCAACTTCCTCTGGAGTTCGGCCGACTGATCCTCTCCGCGGCGCCTGAGTATGAAGGGGCGGGCCGCTGTGTGCTGGAGGGCATCCAGACGCCACCCGGAGCCGAACCTGATCAGGCCCGGGGAAACGCCGGCTACCGCGGCTGGTTTCACGGCACCGATGATGCCCGCCACAGTGTCACGCTGCAGGGGAGTTTGGCGGTGGATGCCTCTCCGGCCAGTCAATCATTGCTGGTGCACATCCCGCCGGCCACCGCCAGCCGGCTGGAACTGACATCGTCCAGAGCGAATCCCGCCGTGAGCATCGAGCCGAGAAATCTGTTGCCGCAGATTGCGCCTGCTCCCGATGGCACAGGCAGCCGTATCACCTGCGAAGGGCTCTCTGGCGTCACGCAGGTGCGCGTCGGCGACAGGGCCGGCGGGCTGACCTCCGGCGGCGCGGCACCGCAGGCGATGGTGGAGAGCCTGGTGCGCATTGATGGGCGGATGGCGTTTGTGGAGGCAAGTGTCCGGCTGGAGAATCTCTCCCCCGACACATCCCAGCTCCGCATCTGGTTGCCTCCGGGCTGCGCGCTCACTGGCGTGCGCGAGCCGGCGGTGCTCGTGTCAGCTGCAGGCCAAGAGGAGCCACCGGAGGCTGCCGATGGCGCCGAGCGGAGCGACGCGACGCGGCAGCTGATTGTCGTGGAGATTGGGCCGCGACCCGAGGGGCGCTCGACTGTGGAACTCTCCTGCGAACGCCCCGTCGATCCCACGGGCCGCACCGCATTCGATCCAGGCGGATTTGCCGTGGAAGGGGTGACTTCGTGGCGGCAGCGTGGACGCATCAGCTGCGTGGTGGAGGGGGAATGGCAGCTGGAGTGGGACGATGCTGGAGCCAACCGGCGCGTCGATCCGCCCCCTGCGGCACGCAGCCCCGGCTTTGTGGCGGCCTTCGCCTACGATGCCCAGCCAGCCTCCCTGCCGCTGCGCGTTCGGCCCCGCTCGAGCCGGGTGGTCATCGAACCGGAATACCGCTACTCCGTGGGCACAACACGCGTCTCTTTGAATGCAAAGCTGCGCGTTTCTGTGCGCGGGGCGCCGGTATCGCGTGTCGTGGTCGGCATGGAGGGCTTTGCCATCGACGAGGTGGGGCCGGCCAGCCTTGTCGATAGCGCTGCCCTGTCAGGCGAAGGAGGGGAGCTGGTGATCCCCCTGCTCCAGCCGCTCTCCGGTGATGCCACGCTCGACATCCGCGGCAGCCGGGCCATCGAGCGATCGACCCAGCGCCTCTCCTGGCCGCTTCCGACTCCCCACGCCGATATTGTGGGGCCCGCCGAGGTGGCTGTCACCGCCGACAGCGACATTGAAGTGTTGCCCGATAATGATCAGATGCGGGGCCTTGTCAGGCAGGTGGCGCCGGCGGTTCGGCGGGGAGATGGAGACCGTGGACTGCTGCTCTACCGCCTCGATGAGAGTGAGGGCGTCTTTGCGGCCACGCGCCGTTTTCTGGCCCGCTCGGTGGAGGCAGTGGTGGCCGTGGGGGCCGCTGTCGATGGAGCCGACACCGTGGTGGAGGAAACAATCCGGCTCGAGGTGGCGCACGTCCCGCTGGAATATATCGACCTCCATGTCCCGGAGGCTGTCGCTCTGGCCGGCACGCTCGAGGTGCGTCAGGGAGGGCAGGTGCTCAATCCGTTTCCGCTCCCCAGTGGCGGAGGGCCTCCCTCTGGCGATCCGGGGGGCGGGGCGATCATGGTAGACAACGCCGATGACGACAGTTCGCCCCGCGATCAGGCAGGAACATCGATTGCAGGCGCTGCCGAGCGCGGGGTGCTGCGGGCACTGCTGCCGGTGCCGTTGCTCGGAGTCGGGGAGATCGGGCTGCGGTTCGCCCTGCCCACAACCACCGTGACTCCTGACGCCACCAGCCAACTCAACCTCCCGCTGGTCATGCCCCGTGGCGCCCGCGTGACCCGCCAGACGCTGACCCTCTCCACCCAGCAGAGCTTGGCGGTCGAGGTGCGGGGCGAAGCGTGGAAACGCGATCCCACAGTGGCCGGCGGCGGAATGAGCCGCAGCTGGACTGCCATCAAGCCCCAGGAATCGATTCTCCTGGCGCTGGCTGCCAGACAGCATTCTTTTGCCAGCGATATGGTCGTTGAGGCCGCCTGGCTGGAAACCCGTCTGCTCAGCGACCGTCAGGAGGATGTCTGGTCGTATGCCCTGTCGGGCTCGGGGCGGCGGCTGAGAATGCAACTCCCGCCGGGATATGTGACGCTGCGTGCCCCCCAATCCGACGCCGAGAGTGTTGCGGTGTGGGTCGATGGTCGGGCGATCCCGGATGCGGTGCAACCCGACGGCAAGGTGGTGCTCGATCTCCCCACCACTCTCGCCGCTGACGGCGGGCGGGGAGCCTGGCTGGTGCGGATCGAAGCGACGCGGCCGACCAGCACTGGCGTCTGGGGACTCTTCGGCACCGTCGGCTCGGTGAAGCTCTCGGCTCCTCTGTTTCCCGACGGCACGCTGCAGAGGAGATTTTACTGGGACGTGCGTCTGGCCGCCGACGAGCATGTAGTGGCAGCGCCTGACCGTTGGACCGCACAACAGACCTGGGAATGGGGCTCGCGAGGCCTGGAGCGGGTGCCTGTGGTATCGCGCAGCGTGTTGGCTGATTGGATGACGGCCAGCGCCGCCCAGGCAGGTGAGATGCGCAGCGTCGATGCCACGGCCGGGGGTATGCCGCTGGCGGGTGCCCCGCTGCCGGGTTTGCCCCTGGAGATTCCGCTCGCTCAGCGCCGGGCGGTGTTTTCTGGAGTCGGCGCGCCGGGCGCGGAGCGGTTGTGGTTGATGCAATCGTGGCTGGTCGTGCTGCTGGTTTCCGGACCGCTGGTGGGAGTGGGATTGCTTCTGCTCTACCGCCCCGCCTTGCGGCGGGTGCCGGTGGCTCTTGGGCTGGCTGCCGCAGCCGCACTGGGGGCTTCCGCCGCTCCCGATCTGGCACCTCTGGCGATTCAGGCCGCATTGCCCGGGGTGGGGCTGATGCTGCTGGCCGCCGGTTTACGCCTCGCCCTGGACCAGCCGCGACCAGCCGAAATTCAGCGGCGCGTACCGCGTCTGCCGCAGGCTGAGGATTCCACGCAATTGATCGAGGCACCATCCCTGCTCATCGGCGGCGATCGCAGTGCCTCCACCGGTTCGCCGGCCACTGTCAGCGGCGCTGCCGTGGAGCGGTTTCTCCCATGACAGCCTTTCCATGGAGAAAATGGGCCGGATGCATCGTCTGCTGCCTGCTGCTGGCCATCTCACACACAGCGTGGGGGCAGCCTGATCTCCCCAGCCCACCCGATGCGCCTCCCGAACCGCTACGGTTTATGCGCGTTCTCGTGCCGCCCGGCCGACTCGCCGATATCGACCCGACGATCGCAATCTCTGGAGCGGCCACCGGCGGTGGCCGACATGTGCCGATGTCGATCGGCGAATTCGAGGCGGCGATTGCTCGGCTGGCGGTGTCTGGGGGGGTGGGCGAGGTGGCTGTCGGTATCATCCCGTTTCCCCCCGTGGCCGATGAGGCACGATATGAAGTGGTGGTAGGGCGCCAGGGAGAGACTTCCGGCAGCCTGTCGTTCACCATCGGGGCCGGCAACGAATCGTTGCCGAAATCGTTGCCGTTGGGAAAACTCAATGCCAGTCGGGCGACTGCCCGTACCGCTGCAGGTACGGGCGAAGCGCTCCTGTTTGGCGGCCGAGACGGTGGGATCTTCATTGCCACTCCTGCTGCCGGCACCTATGCCTGTGAATGGATGATCCCATCCGTCTCGGGGTCTGCAGGGAGTGCGTGCGTGCTGCCGCTGGTGCCAGGCTTGCACACGGAGATCGTCATTCGGGCGCCCCGCGGTCTGCGCCCCTTGGTGGCAGGAGGAGCAGCGGTGCGCCAGCCAGAACCGCTGGAAGGCCCGCTTCCGGAAGCGGAAACCGATTCCTCCCTGTCGCTCCAGGCGTGGCGCATTGAGGTGGGGCCGCTGCCGGCGCTCCACTTTACGCTCGTGCCGCTGGCCACCGGTATGCCGCGGTTGGCAACGTGGCGCTCTCTGGAGATTCGCGGGCGCGAGATGGTCACCACCATGACGGTTCAGCCGGTCGAGCCATGGACAGGGCGCACGCTTGTGCTGGAGAAAGATCCCGACGTGAGTCTGCTCGACATTCGCGCACCTGGCGGCACGCAGACGGGATCGCTCGTATGGCAGGAGTTGCCCGGCGGCCGTAATCTCGAGATCGTGCTGGCAGAGTCGTGCATTGGCACCACGACGCCCCTTGTGCTCTCGGCAGTGGCGCCGTTTCCTGCCGGTGTTCTGGCCGCTGTGCCCTTGCTGCGCGTGCCAGCTGGCTTGTGGGCGGCAGGGGGTTCGATACTCGAGGTCGATCCGGCCCAGATGCTCTCAGAAATGGAACTGGAGGAATGTCTGGTTGTCGCCCCCGCTGTGGCTGCCCGCTGGCCGGGAAAAAATGCGGCAGAAGAGGGGCAGATTTCGGTAGAAGGCCCACCCCAGGGGCCGGCTCAACAGGTGCCCCCGGCCCGGGTGGCGGTGGAGGAGCAGGGGGCCGGGGCCTCGCTGCGGGTGGCGATCGAGCCGCGCCGGCCGGAGGTCGATGTGGCGCGGGTCACCACGGTGGAGGTGGCCAGCAGCGGCCTGCTGGGGCGGTCTGCCTGTGATGTGAGCGTGCGGCGCGGGGCAGCCTTTTCCATAGGCGGCCGGATTGCCCAGGATTGGTTCATCGATTCCGTTGAGGCGGTCGACGGGGCTGCCGGGTTGGCCGGCAGGGAAAGGCTGGCTGTGAGGGGGAGTACCGGCATCAGCCAGCCGCTGGAGTGGAAGGTGGTCCGTGATCCGCAGGGAGACATGCTCAGCATCGGGTTCACGCGGGCCGTGCTCCCCCAGGCAAGCCTGAGGCTGCGCATCACCGGGCACCGGGCTGGCGTCGCCACTGGCGTATCGTTCGATTGCGCAGAACTTGAGATGGTGCGTTTGGAGGGAGAGGCCGACGAACGCGTGCTGATCGCCTGCAAGACCAGCCCGGAGACCACCGTGGTGCTCGAGGGTGAGGTTCCCCCGCCGGATCTCACGGTTCCCCGCCTGGCCCGCTTGATGGAGGAAGGGGCCGTGCGGGTCTGGATTCCGGGGGGAGGCCGGGGAGAGGGGTTGCGGGGCCGCTTGCTCCGCCAGCGCGCGCCGCTGGTGGCCCGCACGCAGGTGCGACTGACCGCCCGCGATGAACGCCTGACGGAGGCGTTCACATTCGAATGCCGTCCGGAGACGTCTGATCTTGATGCGCTGGTGGTGCATTTCTCCGAGCCGATGAACGATCTGTTGGAGTGGTCGCTCCTGCCACCGGCCAAGGCCGCTTTGGCAGTGCGACGGGCGGATAATTCCGACGATGCCACGGAGCGATCTGCCACGGAGACTGGCGAATCGTGGATGATCGAATTCACTCCCCCTGTGCGCGAGGCAGTCAAGGTGCGGGCCGTGCGCACCGTGCCGTTCACGGAGGGGGTGCCGATACCACTGGCATGGGTGGAAGGCACGCTCAGGCAGGATGGCGAGGTCAGCGTTCTGAGTGCCGGCCGCCGGCGCCCCCGGGTTATCAACCACATGCTGGCCGAACTGCCCCCGGGACCAGCCGATGCGAGCGCCGGGCCGGGCGAACAGACGTTGGCGGAGTTTTTAATCCCCCCTGCGGGGCCAACCGCGACCGGAGCGTCCCCCGCGGCGGAGATTCTGCCGGGCAGTCGCGACAAGGACGAAGACGCCCGTGCCTGGGTTTGGGCTGAGGAGACAACCTGCTGGTGCCATCCGTCGGGCATCACGGAGTACGAAACGCTCTTCGATATCGAGAACCATGGACGCTCCTCCGTGGCGGTGAGTCCTCCAGCAGGGCAGCGGTTGATCGGCATCCTGTTGGATGGAGCGCAGGTGACGGCGGGGGATAACGAGGCTCTGGCAGGCAGGGATGGGCCCCTGCTGGTGCCGCTCCCCATCGAACGCCGATTTGTGCGCCTGCTCATTCGCTCGGTGGCGGAGCGTGAACCGCTCTACTCCCTGTGGCCGGTGTCGCTCTCCGGCGGGGCGATCGACGTGCCTGTGCTGGAGAAGAAATGGAGCCTGCGACTGGCCCGCGACGTGGCGCCGGCCTGGATTCCATCCGGGGTGGCAACGGTTGGTGACACATCCCCCGATTGGCTCGAGCGCCTCAGCGGCGCAAGACTGCGCCCGGCAACCACTCTGGAAGAGCAACGCAATCGCGAACTGGCGCGGCGCCGCTCGCCCGCTGCGGGCAGCGTGGTCTCCAACGGTTTTCGGGAGTTTCGCTGTGTGCCTCTCCCCGGCCGTGAGGGCTCGGTGACTGTGTGGCTGGTGAGGCAGCAACTGCTCGTGCGGGCGGCGCTGGTGGCAGGCGTGATCGCCGGCCTGGTTGGCTGGTGGGCAGGCCGCCGCAATCTGTGGCGAATTCTGGCGTGTTGTCTGGCCACGGCGCTTGTCTGTCTTTGGGTGCCCGCTCCACTCGATCTTCCGGCGCGGGGAGCTTGGTGGGGCACGTTGGTGGCCGCCGGAGCACTTCTGGCCGGTGCGCGGGCTCCCGGCTGGCCGTCGCCGGCACTGCTGGGAATGCTCCTGGCTCTCGCCCTGACCGGGCCGCTGGTGGGAGAGGTGCGGGGGGCGGAGGATGCGCCACCCGGCGACGCTTCCGTCTCCAGCGGGCAGCCTGAGCCCTGGCGGGTGTTCATCACTCCCTCCACCGCCGGCGATACGGCGCTTGTGCCGGAGGGTTTGTTCAGACTGCTGGCCGCCGGGGATGCCGGACCATCGACGACGAGCGTGCGTGTGCTTCGAACGCAGCTTGAGGCGCGACGGTCGTTCAGCGGAGAGCCGTGGCTGTTGCAACTCGATGTGGATGCCGATGCCGGCGGGCTGTTGGTGCTCGATCAGACCTCCGCGGGGGCGGTCTGGCGGATGGACATCCTCCCCAAGGTCGATGGGGTGACGGTGACACCTTGGGAGGGCAGCACCCGGCACCTGCTCAGGGTTGTCATGCCTGCTCCTGGTCGGCATCACATCAGTGTGGCGGTCGATCCCGCCGTCACCGTCAGCAACGCCATCGAAACCGCGCGGCTGGCGATTCCACCAGCCCCCCAGGCGAGCGTTGAGGTGGTGGAGGAAGGGGCTGACGCACCACTTCCGGGTGGCGGCGGCCCGGAGCTTCTCGTCTGCGAAGCCGCGGCACTCCACGGTGCATGGGTTCGCGCTCGAAGCCGCGGCGGAAGCGAACGGGCCACCTATGACGTCGATCGCTCGGAGCGGATTCAGCTTCTGCGGGCCGTCGATGGCCGCACGCCGCTGGCCGGAAGGCCAACCGCCATCAGCCGCAATGAAATCCGCTGGGAAGAAGATGCCTGTCGGCTCACGGCCACTTTTGACATCGATCCAGGGGAGGCGATCGTAAACTCCTGCGTGGTGGCGGTCGATCCACGGCTGGAGCCTGTCGGGCCTGCTGATCCGACGCTGTCTCTCGCGCCGCTTGATGGACACCGGTTTCGAGTCGAACGCCACCTGCCGCAGCCGGGAAGGCTGCGAATGGAGCTTTCGTTCCGGATGCCGCTGGCAGACCCGGTGGGGGTTTTCGCGGTGCCCGAGGCATGGCTGGAAGATGCAGGGGCCGATGATCGCACCAGCCGGTTGGTGCCGGCAGCGGGACTGGCCGTGCGCGTTGCCTATCCTGAGGGAGCGATCCCACTCCCCGCCCGTGCAGCAGATATTGGCGGCGGAGTGAGCATGTGGCGCACCGAGGGGGGGCTGCGCACGCCAGCGCGGCCGAAGGAGGTCAGCGGCGAAGCGAGCGGCGGTCCACCGCGGCGGGTGAGTCAGGCCAGGCCGGCGCAGGCATCGGTGGAACGATTGCGCGAACCACTTCAGGGTGCACAGCGTCTCGACCTTGAATTTGGTCAGGAACAGATCCGCGTCCACCT
>Ga0164295_10002253_pt1 | contig 15964 bp, 16 predicted proteins | sample GEODES006metaG_FD_111798 | JGI IMG/M metagenome (GOLD analysis project Ga0164295, IMG submission 111798) | Oligotrophic lake water microbial communities from Sparkling Lake, Wisconsin, USA - GEODES006 metaG | ecosystem: Environmental > Aquatic > Freshwater > Lake | place: USA: Sparkling Lake... | reverse complement strand
TCTTCAAAACGGTCAATACATCGAAGTTGTCTGTCCACTAGATCACCCTGCAACAGAGCAAACGCCTTGGGGAAAAGCTGTGAGCAAGAAAGCACAAGAAGGCGGCGGCTGGCTTACTTGGGTTTTTGCAACTGAGGATATTTCAATAGTTGAAGAGAAGTTTGGACGCACCGCAACTGAAGGTCACCGCACACGCCCCGACGGAACTGACCTTAAGTGGAAGCAAATAGGAGTTAATGAAATTACTGACTCTCGCGAACTTCCATTCTTCATTCAATGGTTAACCGCTGACCACCCATCACAAGATGGAAAGGCAGTTGCTGCAATCGAGAAAATCACGATTGCTGACACTGAGCAGCTTTCAGACTCATGGTTTAAGACAGAAATCCTTGATGGATTAAATGGCACAGATATTGAGTTTATTGACCCGTCAACAAATGAGGGTGAGTCGGGGATTGTTGCGGTTCATTTGATGACGCCTGGTGGTGTTGTGCGGCTAGATTAGAGACTTCTACCCAAAATAGTAATTTGTTGGGCAAGTATTGAAAGATTAAAAATATGCAAAGGTGTGTAAGGGGAAATCTCGAGCATCAAGGCTTGGTAACATTCGAGGTGACAGTAAGATGTGGCTGGAATCAATTTCACCTTACTGACTTAATCTGGTCAGACCGATCAAACTATTAAAAACGGCTTAAAACGCCGAAGTCAAATGATATCAACCGCTAATATACAAGTGTGGAGTCATCAAATTTAGAAATGTGCCTTGGAAATCAAGAAAACGTTTTTTTACCATGGAACACCCCTAGCTATATCCCACTAAATAGTTTCCACCCATTACTTCGTCGAATATTGCCTAAGAGGAGTTACGAAGTACCTGACTTAAACTTGATCTGTTCCAACCGGGAGTTACTAAGATTTCTACAAAAGTCAAGAGATGATCTAGCTAGAGACTGGGAAGAATATTCATCTGGCCTTAGCGAGTACATTTTATGGGAAAAGAAATTACTTTCACGGATTGAAATGAAATTAGAGGTACATCATACGCGCATCCCATACACAGATAATGACTTCATATTGCACTTCGAAGACCCCAAGACACTATTTTTTCCTAGAAGCGGGGTCAACAATGGCATGAAAAACTTGTCATCGATTGATATGGAGAAACTATTTTCGCCAAGCATGAAACTTATCTTCAGCCACGTGAAAGAGTCGGCATCCGAACTCAATACATACTTGCAGGACGAATATGGAGCAAGTCTGAATATCGCAATTTCTACTTTAAATCTGCAGCATAAAGGCGATGCTGCCCTCAAAACCAGGCATCCATCAATAGTGTTCACGAATTCCCTTAACCAATCCTTAGAAAATTTTAGGAATAGGGGCGGTTTGATTCTCCTAAATGCGTTACCTGAGCTTTTTAAAAAGCATCCAGATCTGCAAGTTACAATTTTAGGCGCTCTTCCTTCAATTCAAGAATTGCGAACGCTCGGATTACGAGAATCCGCAGTGCAGCAATTAAATAAAGTAATTTTCTATTCGATATTTTCTCACGAGCAATTGATTGCTTCAATTTTTGAACAGTCTTGGATATATGTACTGCCCTCACTCAACTTACATACAGATTCAATATTTCGTGCGCTTGAGAATGAGTGTCATGTAATAACCTCAAACCCACATGGTCTAAAAAATCTCTTACTACCTTACTCCAAAAAAGTAGTTCATTTGGATTCCTTACCAACTGAAATTCGGTACAACCAATTTGGATTTGCAAGCAATTGTGAAGCAACATTTTTAGCAAACTCTGCGGCTGCAGAGACGGAGTTAACCGAAAGACTTTTAAGTGCTATCCAAAATACGAAATTTGAATCTAATGTAGAGGAAGATCGTACAGAGTCAAAAGAAGTGAGAGTTAGAGGATTCAACAAAAATGACGCTAAATTCATTGCCAGTCGGAGAGTTACAGCTAAAGATTGGGAAAAAGAAACTCACCCAATCCCAGTTTTTGATTCTGGAGAAGAAAAAATATACAGGTGGAAAGAATTTTACTTTATCGACCAAAATCCTCCTGGAAAAATTCCAATAAAATATTTTGCGATGCTTCCTGGAGAACTATTGAATTATAGAAATAAGCGGGAATATTTCGGCTACTCAAGCTTTTTTAATTTTGTATTAAGTCGAGTAATCAAGATTATTAAGGTGAATAATTATGAAATAATAGTTGCTGAGTTACAACACTTCACCTGGCCGCAAACAATGGAACTGATTAGAAAAAGGCTTAGCCGTGCTGAGTAATAGAGCGATACATCTCTATTTAACAAACCAAAAAGTAGAATGGATTGAAGACCAGATATTATTTTTGAAACACTGGACTGCACAAAATCACTTCGAGTTCTCATACTCAGAAGACTCGAAACCTGGAGTTATGAACTTTTTATTCGACGGTGCTCACCTTACAAAAGCGGATATAGACAGACTAGTTCTAGAAAAAATTCAAATATTCCTAATTGCGACGGAGCATGTATCGATCGAAGGTGGCTTTCACTACAATGGCTTGCATTGGTCTAAAGAATTTGACGCCTCAATCGATAGATTCACCTCGCGTCGACGTTTAAGTGAGTTAATCAATTTATCAGAGCACTGCGAAGCAATTCTAATTCTTGGGGAGCTTCCAGATGCGGAAGAATACAGAAAGTGTTTCCCGAATAAGTTGGTGTTCAATCTAGATTACCCCATGCTAGGCGATGAGATTGAATTGGTTTCAAAAAAAATCGAATATGACGCAATTTTCACAGCGCCCACTTCTTATTCATTAACGGATTATCGCGTTGAGAATATTGAAAAAATGATTGCCAAGGGATTCAAAATTCACAAAGAATTCGGAATGAGTTATGAAGAGTTCCAATCTCTGGCAAACAAGACTAATGCAATCTTACACATCCCCAAGAGTCAAGCTTGGATTTGGCCTTCACCAATGCGAATTTTTAGGGCAGCCTTAACTGATCTAAATTTTGTAAGTATTGGATCGAAAGTTACTTACGACCAACAAACAATTTTGAGCCCCTTAGTTACAGATTATTCTGATACTTTGAACTCTATGGATTTCATTACCAAACCCTCTATGCGAAGTAGATACAATAAATTGGTTGATTCAGAAAAAAATATTGCTCTGGGAGTAAAATGGCATGAATACCTGAAGGCAACAGTCGAAGATTCTTATTTGTAACTATTGGATGCAGTAGAAAGATCGGTGGAAAATTATTGCAAATCGTAAGGTAGCAATCTTGGGGGCAGCTGGATTTGTTGGATCAAGTGTTGTTCAACAATTAAATTCAGCCTACGACTTGATATTACAAACCAGCGATCAATTTGATGTCTGTGACCAACTGGTTCTCAAGCAATTTTTGGAGCAATCTCAGCCTGACTTCGTCATTAATTGTGTTGGGAAAGTGTCGGGTATACAAGGCAATCTTGATCATCCCGCAACCTTGCTCATGTCGAATGCCACATCAAGTACAAGTGTCATGCAAGTGTGCCATCAACTAAGAATTCAGAATCTAATTCAGTTCGCGTCCGCGTGCGTCTATCCTCTTGACGAAATTCGAGCCTTGAAACCTGAAGATTTAAATACAGGTCTTATCGAACAATCTAGTAAGAGCTACGCCGCCGCAAAACTTTTAACCATTGAGGCTACGTCCGCATTTAATCGAGAATTTGGGTATTCTTGGACGACTTTTATACCAACAAACTTGTATGGTCCAGGCGACGTTCATGCTGGAACCGGGGGCCACGTTGTATCCTCATTGGTCAGTCGTTTTTTGGCGGCAAGAAAAAACGGCGACAAAGAAGTGGTGGTATGGGGAGATGGACTTTCATTGCGCAATTTTCTTCATATTAATGATTTGGCAAAAGCTGTCGAATTGAGAATTCGAACAGAGCGCCGAGTCGATGACGTGATTAATCTAGCTGGCAAAGACGAGATTTCGATTGCTGATTTAGCGAAAAAAATAGCAACCATTACCAATTATGGCGGACTAGTTCGCTTTGATTCTAGTAAACCTAATGGAGCCCGGAGAAAGCAACTCGACGATAGCTATTGGCGCAGCTCAGGATGGAATCCCAAGATAGATCTAGATGCGGGGCTCACAAACTACTTAGAAAGTTTTAATGCATAGTTGTAGCGGAAAATTTTAAGAGCTAAGAATAAGCGTAAAGGGAAGGTGAGATAGAACTTTATCCACAACTTTCGAAAGTTGATTGCTGACATTCGATTTTCATAAGTTTGGTCTTGGTCAGATTTCCCCCAATTCGGGTGCATATGTTCAATTTCCAGGTTAGGGAGATACTTTAAACACCTCGCAAGCTTTGTAATACTCGTAAGCCAAGTGTCACAGAAATCTGCTTCAAATATTTCAGGCAAAAGGTACCCGTTCAAATCAACTAGTTCACGTTTGACAAACCCGTGGGTGGCTATTTCTTGCCTTGGGCGGCCTAAATCATTACCATAAACCAAAAATGCTGGCTTTACATCTAATTCGTTTTTAACAATTAGATCCCATGAAGAAGTTCTAAAGAGAATATCGTCTGCCGCATACATCAATATATTTCCTGAAGACTTGGTAAAACATATGTTAGTCATCTTGCTAACAGCTAATTTTGGGCCTCGTAATAAAATTGAATTTGGGGCATTGAAGTCATTCATCGTTACATCGTCAAAGTCACAGTAAATGACGAATTCAATTGTCGTAGGATCTGCAGCAAGAGAAATTGCACTTTGGATCATCATCTGAAGACGTTGAGGCCTTCCTCTCGATGGTAAACATATTGATATTTCTACTTTTTTAATCTCCAAGGATCCTTCTCTTCAGTTTTACTTTTGTAAGATCTTGAATTCCAACTCGTGCATCTGCCCCAAATCGATTTTCAATCAAATTCAAGAAAGCAGAATTTTCATGGTACGTCTGCCATGCCTGATCTCTGAACCGCACAACATCTGCAGCAGAAACAAATTTCGTGGCCATTGGCGTGGCCTCGTATGAGAGGAATCCATAACCTTGATAAGTATCTGGCAAACGCCAGCCCTCAGCCTTTGCTTTTACGTATAGAGGGCTTCCAGGTAAGGCTTGGAAAGGATAAAAATTTGCCATTTCAGTATTAAGTTCAAGTGCAAGGTCAAGTGTTTGCTGCATTGTGTCAAAAGTGTCTTCTGGAAACCCAAAAATATAGTTTGCAGCCACACTAATATCATGTTGCTGCACAAGCTTTACTACGGATGAAATATCATCTAGCTGGAAAGTGCCCTTTGAAACTTCTCTTCGCACTTCTCGGTTTCCAGCTTCAATTCCAAGAGCAAGCCAATTAATTCCGGCTTTTTTGAATAGTTCAAGATATCGCTCACGCACAGTATCTATGCGCGTGTACGACCACATCTTTAAATCGAGTCCACGATCAATTATTCCTTCAAGTAAAGGTTCGAAGTATCGTTGATTTAGAAAGAACATTTCATCAGAAATACGAATGTGCTCCACACCCATCCCTGCCAACTTTTCAAATTCCGTCAGCATAAATTCAGGTGACCAGAAGCGCATATTTGGAGAATGAGAGGAAGCCACACTTAAGTCATTATCGACGCGATTGACGATATTGATCATACAAAAATCACACTTAAATCGGCATCCTAGCGACGTGTAGATTGCCGCAAATGGTGTTCTATTATGCTGTTTGTATTCTGTGTGCCAAAAATGTGCCTTATAAAGATCCAGTGGTTTTTCTTTCATAGGTAATAAATCCCATGCATAACCTGGCATGTCAATGTCCATTTTATCTGTAGGTACAACCATTTCTGGAGAATTCAAAACCGGTTGACCTTCAAATTTGTGGCCTATTCCCTTAATTGTTTTGAGATCTTCTTCAAGGTTGCTTGCTAGTAAATTTCTGAGGGCATAGACACCCTCATTTAGCAAAATGATGTCAATTGCATCAATTTTGAGTACTTCAAGAGGAAGAGCGCTGGTGTGAGAACCGACAAAACAAGTCATTAATTTTGGTGCAGATTCTTTAAGTAGGGCAACACATTCGGTATTACCAACCATATTTATTGTGCCGGAGTTTGGATTCTGCCCGTATACGACAAATACAACCAGCCGAGGGTCCAATTCAATAATCCTCTGAACCGTCTGCTCGTGAGTTAGATTTTCGGCGGTAGCATCAATGAGAGCTACGCGAAAACCAACAGCACGCATCGAATTTGCAAGCAATAGAGACCATGTAGGGGGTTCAACAGCAGCGAACTTAGCAGCTAGCCCCTGATAAGCAGCAGCCGATGAATCAGCATTTACGAAAACGGCGTCTAATTGGTTTGACATGGTTGCTCCTTTAGATTGCTTTCAAAAGTGTGCCCAACCAGTCAATCTGATCGTGGCCAAGTTCAGGATAGTTGCCGATATACCAAGAGTAATGGTGGATATGGTCTGTTACGGGTACAGATTGAGGAGGAGGAAAACCCGGTAGATTTTTCAAATAAGGCTGACGAAGTTGATTTCCTCCCCCAGATAACCCTCTTCGAAACTCGATTCCTTCAGATTTCAGCAATGACTCAACCTTATCTCGCATTTCCATATCCGGTCGTTTGAGAACAAGAGTGAAGGCATAATTTGAGCTACCTTCAACTTTAAAATCTGTTTTAAACATCCGTGGATCTAAAACAGAAAGGAATTTCTTTAAATTCTCACTTCTTTTTACATTATTTTGGTCAAGCCGCTTGAGTTGCTCTAAGCCAAGAAGACCATTCAATTCAGTCGAACGCATATTGTGGCTAGCAAAAGCAAATATAAAATCTTGGTTCAAATCTGGATACTCACGGGAGTACTTATCTTTTGTGGCTTGATTAAGACTTTCCCGAACCATTCCATGGGATCGAAGCACCCGCAGAGTGTCGTAAAGCTCTGAATCATTTGTGGACACAATTCCACCTTCAATTGTTGTCATATGGTGGGCGTAATAAAAAGAAAAATTAGAAGCCCATCCAAACGAACCAACTTTCTGCTCTGAATGAGTTGCACCATGAGACTCGCACACATCTTCAATTAAGAGCACATTGCGGCTTCTTAATCCATCAATTAATTCATCAGTTAATCCGTTGTACCCCAAAATATGTGTTAAAAATACGGCCTTCGTATTTGGCGTTATCGCCTCGAAGACTAATTTAGGATCTAACGCAAGAGAATCCGGATCAATATCAACAAATATCGGATCCATTCCAGCTCGCAGAACAGAAGAGATATCAGAAATCCACGTGAGTGGAGGAACAATCACTTCTCCTGGACCTTTCATTTCGCGAAGGGCCATCATCGTTAGGTCATTTGCTGAAGCACCAGAATTCAACATCACAGAGTGCTTCACCCCAAGCCACTTGCTCCACTCTTCTTCAAATTTACGCACGAGAGGCCCGTGTGTTAATTTTGGGTCATCTTGTTGGAGATAACTGATTAGTGCATCAAGATCTGATCGGCTTATGTTATTTCTCATCAAGGGCCACTTAATTTCAGTCATTGTATTTGTCGCTCCACTCAATTAAAAGCGACGAGACTCCATCTGTACGGTCATAAGCCTTTTTGTATTCTGGGAAAATCATTTCTGAAGAATCCAAGCGGACAACATTAATGTGTGGGCACATTAACTTGAAAGCATCTGTGAAATCTCCTGTGTGCTGAGGCCCTGGATGCAGTGGGTTTACTGATCCTATTCCAGTTCGGATGATAACTTTTCCAGGATTATCGATTTGAGTTAACTCCTTAAGTTTATCAAGATGGTTAACAATTTGGTTTGTTGCAAGTAATAAGAAATTCCAACGTGGGAAAATCGATACGGGGACTAAGCCAGTCAATGCCATTCCTACGGCGAGGCCCATCTGAAAGTCTTCTTCTACAGGCAATTCAATTAACTTTGATTGATCCAAAGTTATAAGAGTATTACGCATTGCAGTGCCTGCGACTTCGACCGATTGCCCTATGAATTTTGTGTTTTCAAATGCACCAAGATATTCCATCGATCTACTTAACTCATCAAAATATTTACCCATGATTAGAACTGCACCCTAACTCCCGCACCAGCGTGAGGGTACTTACTTTCATATTTATAACTTCTTATCTTCGAGCTTCTCGACTCTTCAAATCTAAGAGTTTTTGAATTCCAGACTGCACGCGTCTCCGTAAGTACTGAAATACCATTATCTTCTACTACAAATGTGATTGGAAGATCATGTTTTTCAGAATATCGAATAGCTGTCTGTGCCATACCGGTTTCAGAGGTCATGTCACCAATAAAACACCAAACGTGTGCTTTCTTATTACCAAGTTTTAGCGAAAGTGCCGCACCAACCGCAAGGGGAATTTGGCCACCAACAATCGCCGACGAGTACAGATTAAACTCAGGAAAACAAAGTGCAATAGATCTTCCTTCAAGAATTGCAGACTCTAAAACTTCTGGACTAACGCCTTTTAAGAGACACTGATAATGACTCCTCCAAGAACAGAAAACCCAGTCATCTTTTTCAACCTTTGTGAAAATTTCAATCAGCGGAGCTTCAGAGCCATCTGATAAGTGAACTGGTGCCCGAACCGCACCTGCATTGAAGAGCTCAGCCATCTTAAGTTCAAAAGCCTTCAGCGAATCGACTGTCCAAGCGTGCATAGGCTTAGATTAGTGGAAAATTGAAAATTTCTAACTATTTAAGAGACAGGTTGTACCTTCGATTGAGATTTTTACTGGAACGTGAGTGCCAAATTGCAGCTTGCCGAGAAACTCATTTCTACCACCTTCCTTGACCCAAAACATACAAAACCCACCCCCACCTGCACCTAATACCTTCCCACCCAAAGCCCCAGCCTTTACTGATGCTTCCCAAAGATTCTCTAGATCCGGGGTGACAGAATGACCATTCATCTGCTTTTTTAGAAACCAACTCTCAACCAACATTTCACCTATGAGATCAAGATTTCCTTCCGATTCGAATAGCGACTTACATTCGCGGGCGAGATTTATCGTACGCTCCATAGTTTTACCTTTTTTATCTAAATCCACCAATAAATTAGCTTGCATATCTGAACTAGATCTGTGAATACCTGAATAAATAAGAACAATACGATCTTCAATCGCTGATTTAAAGTTTGGCGACAATTCAATTGGATTTGCGGTCCATTTTGGCCCACTGCCAAATTTCAAATAGTTCATACCACCTATAGCACAGGCAATTTGATCTTGGGAACCAACGTTTTCCTTGAGATCTTCTTGCTCAAGAATGATTGCTTCCTCTGCAAGTTGCAGGTTGGTTAAATTTTGATTTTGAAGAACGGTTAAAGAATGAATAAGCCCTACCGCGAAAGCAGAAGAAGAACCCACGCCACTCCGTGCTGGAAGATCGCCATCATGGTGAATCTCCAAGGCCAACTCCGGACTGAATTTTCGAATTCCTTCCCGCACTGCAGGATGTTGAATCTCAGAAATAGTTTTTACGTGCTCAACTTTTGAATATGCAATTCGATATCGGTGCTCAAAAAATGGTGGCAAAATTCTTGTAGTCAAATAGCAAAACTTGTCCATGGCAAATGAAATGACCTCACCGCCATTTTCTATATACCAAGCGGGATGGTCGGTACCACCACCGAATAAAGAAATTCTATATGGCGTTTTTGTTATAACCATAAAATTAAATGTTTGTAAAAGGCTTGTGGTTGAACATCGGTAACCCCTTGATCAATTCGGCAAGGCCATCTTGGAGCGTGATTTGTGGCTTAAACCCGAAACTTTCAATTTTTTGATTGGATACTATGTAGTTTCTTTGGTCTGGGTCTTTCCCAAGGGGCGCTTCGAGGAATGTAAAGCTTGGAATTAATCTTTGAATTTCCTCACAAAGCTCTATTTTTGAAATATTGGCCTCTGAAAGTCCAACATTAAATATTTGGCCTTTGAAATTTGATTCATTCTCAAGAGCCAAATTAAATGCCTGCACTACATCCAAAACATGGATGTAGTTTCTTTTGAAATGACCCTCAAACACGATAACGAATTTATCCGTAATCGCTCTGTATGCAAAGTTATTAACTAGAAGGTCAAGACGCATTCTAGGCGAAATCCCAAAAACTGTTGCGAGTCTAAAGCTTGTTGCATTTTCCTTTTCCATTAAGACTTTTTCTACAGTGACTTTATCTCTGGCGTATAACGACAATGGATTCAGGGGAGAATTTTCATCACAAAAATTATTTTTGTCACCACTTCCGTACGCGCTGTTAGTCGTTGGCATAATGACTCGTTGGCTAGGACTCAGCTGCTTCAGAAGCCACAATATTGAATCTTTATTTATGGATTGAGCGGCTATCGGATCGTTATCGCAAGCGGGAGCTCCAACTATGGCCGCCAATGGGATTACTACATCTGCCTTGGAAATTAGACCGCTCATCAAACTTTCGTCACGAACATCTCCAACAACAAAGCTCAAATTCTTATTTCGAATAGAAGAAGCTAAGCTAGTTTGTTTGAACATTAGACTGTCTACGACAGTTACTTTATAACCCCGACTCAGCAAATCTGGCACTAACATGGAACCTATATAACCTGCACCACCAGTGACTAGAATTTCAGTCAAGATTTATCTCCTTCAAACAATGCTTTTTCAACCAATTCTGTTATTACGTGATAGGCCAATATATGGCACTCCTGTATGTGTTGGGTGTTATTGGAGGGGACCTCTATGGTCAAATCTACAAGTTGTGAAATCTTTGCTTCGGTTCGAGTAAAAGCGATACACAGGACCCCTAATTTTTTTGCCTCCAAAACCGCATTTATGCAGTTTGTTGAGGAGCCACTAGTTGTTAAAACGACCAAAATATCTCCTGGATTGGAATAAGCCTGAACCTGTCTTGAAAAAATGTTTTCAAAAGAGAAGTCATTTGAAATAGATGTTATGACTGAGGTGTCTGTGGTCAGTGCCAGCGCTGGCAATCCTCTCCGGGCTATATCTCGAGAGAATGCATTGACGAATTCAGCAGCGAAGTGCTGAGAATCTGCTGCACTTCCACCATTTCCACATATAAGAATTTTGCTCTTATTTCTAAAAGCAGCTGCCATCATTTTGGATGCTTCTGCGATTGATTCCTTAGATTCATTTTTGAACTGAGGAATTAAATCTATTAATTCTTGGAAACGCTCATCGATTATCGGCATTTACTTTCCTTGCTTTCGCATATCGTTGATAATCCAATCAGCTGCGCAATTTAAATTATCTGAATAATAGTCGGTCAAAGCAGACTTTTCTGCATTTCCTTTGACCTGAATCACGCTGCAACCAAGTTTTTTACCAAAAACAATGTCTGATTCTTGGTCGCCAACCATGTAGCTAACCTCAGGAGAGAGCCCAAAGTCTTTTATTGCTGTGGTCCCGAGACCGATATTCGGCTTTCTACATTCACAGCCATCATTTGGAGTGTGCGGGCATACAAGCACAAATTCAAACACGATCCCGTTCTCCCCAAGATAGTCTGTAATTATTGAATTGATTTTATCTATCTGTTCGAGTGTTGCTAGCCCTCTCCCTACAACTGACTGGTTAGTGACCATCCCGAAGAGAAAACCAGCACTCTTTAATGCGGCTAGCCCAGAAATCAAATCTGGTTTAAATCGAATTTCTTTAGGGTCAATCAAGTGAGGAACATGCTCAATCAATGTGCCATCTCTATCAAAAATCACGAATGGAGTCCTCATGCACACCTCTGCTAGTTCCAAACTGTAAAGTTAATCTGTGAGTAGAAGCGTAACAGTCGTGCTGCCAACCCAAGCGCGCTCATCGCTTGCCAGGAGCATCCAATCGATCTTTGATCAGTCCATCCCTATAGCCGAAGTTCTAGTTATTGATGATTCCCCAACACAAGTACTTGAACTTGCAAACAATGATGGGATAAAAGTACTTCGAACTGGAGGAAGTAAGGGACCCTCTTTTGCCCGAAACATTGGACTTGGAATTTCTAAATCAGACTGGATTGCATTTTTGGATGATGATGATTACTGGCTACCTAATCATATCGAATCGTTATTGGATTTTTGTGAAACTAATAATCTTGATGCTGCATATTCGTCAGCAAAAGTATCCGGAAAGGTTAGACCCAAAAAAATCTATGATGGGACAATCAGTCCATTGACGGCAGTCTATGAAAAGGTGAGTTGGAATAAGACGCAGTATTACTTTCCAACCCCAGGGCTAATCATTTCTCGCGAAATAGTTGCTCACTTGCCGTTTAATGAGAATATGTTTGAACGCGAAGACTTGTGGTTCGCACATAAGATTTTTGAGTACCAATTCCGACTTCGACAATCTGAAGAAGCAAGTTTAGTTGTAAATCAAAATTCAATTAGGTCAATCAATCGAACAAACCTAGAAGCTGATTTGAATTGGGCACTAAGGCTTGAGTTAGTGGACTCAAAGGCAAGAGATAATTTTCTAATGGGTGTTGCATTTAGAAATGCAGTTATAAGGTTTGATTGGCATGGCATGAGAGAAATTAGCAAGAAATATAGGAAGCATCACTGGATCTTCAATTTGATTGCAGGATTATAAAAGGTGAAGTTATGATGTCTCATGAGTAAAATACTGATAGTCGCAGCTTTGGAGTCGGAATTTTTTACCGATAAGAATTTAAATCACAAAATAGTTTATTCTGGGATTGGGAAGATAAATGCAGCAAGAACTGTTACAGAACAAATTCTTATAAATAGGCCTGAGTTAGTTGTGAATGTAGGCACTGCTGGTTCCTTGAAGCCTGATTTATCAGGCTCATTTATCGTTCGGGATGTAATTGAGCACGACATGAGCGCAGAGCCACTCGCTCCGCGAGGTTCAACTCCCTTCGATACAACAGGGTTCGTTCTTAGTTCAGATTTGGGAAATGTGCGTTGTGCAACGGGTGACTCTTTTGTAACAGAGGTAGACCCATGGCTAGTAGAAAACTCAGTTGAACTTGTAGATATGGAACTTTTCGCAATTGCAAAAGTGTGCACTTATTATGGAATTACTTGGCGATCCTTGAAGTATGTGAGTGACTATGTTGATGAAAATTCAGCAGAAAGCTGGAATAGTTCACTTGAAAAAGCTTCCCACGAGATTCAAAGTGCAATCAGAGTTTTACTAAATTGATGAGTCTCCCGATGAGACTCCTATAAATTATTACTTACGACAAATCTTCCGAATGGGATTGCGCTTGTCCACCCAGGAGAAACTGCGTTTAAAATGTGAGTTGAATTAAACTTATTTGCGATAACAAAATCTTGCTCGAGTTTTCCGGTTGGTAAGTGGACTAACTGTGCACGGATCCCCGGTGGCTTCTTATGCCACTTTTTTACTTGACTAGCAGTTGGTACAAGCCCAAGTGATTCTTTAACTAAGAGATGTTGAATGACTTTTGGCCATTCAGTTTTAATTATTGCGCCGAAGTCATGAGAATCTCCACCTATTAAGGACGACATCCCCTTGAGTGATTGCGCGATATCAGATCCCGACCAGCCAGACAAAAGCGAGTATTGCTCACGCCCTGCAATCGGTATAGCTGTTGGTCCAATTTTCACTTTGTGATCTATGGTTAGCGTGAAATGCACTCCTAGGAAGGGATTTATAGGATGTGGGACAGGATAAACAAGTCGTTGAAGTGGAAGATTCTTTTCTTCTGTTGCGCGGTAAACGCCCATAAATGGAAGCATTGCGTACTCGGTTCCGACGCCAACGGCACGCGAGATGCGATCAGCTTGCGCGCCAGCTGCATTAATAATTTGGGTAGCATCGAATTGATGTGACGCATCAACTATTTCCTCACTGATTTCCATTAATGAGATCTTGGTTTCGTAATGAATTGATCCCCCTAAAAGTTCAAATTCTTTACGCATTGCCTGGATGATCGCATTGGGATCTGATACAGCAGTGGTGGGTGACCACAGAAAGCGTTCATGCGTTATAGCAAGGGGCTCATACGTGTTGAGCTCAGAGGCATCGAGGATTTCAAGATCGACTCCATTTTTGATTCCACGTTCAAAAAGTGTTTCGAGACGGCTATTTTCATCTTCGTTGCGAACAACAACAACTTTTCCAACCTCTCGAACCGGAATATCATATTTGTTAGCCAGAATTCGGAGTTCCTTGTTCCCATCGCGGCAAAATTTAGCTTTTAGCGAATCAGGTGAGTAATAAAATCCCGCATGTAGGACTCCAGAATTTCTACCGCTTGCATGAAGTGCCAAGCGAGGTTCTTTTTCAGCGATAACAACTTTCTTAGAGGGTGCAGATTCCAAAATTGCGATTCCGGTAGCTAGGCCGACGACTCCAGCGCCCAGAATAAGGACGTCACAATTTATAGTCATGTTAGAGTTTAACCCTCGAATTCATATTTGGAGACTTACTTGGAGTATGTAAGAATTGGGCGTGGTTAAGAGTGAACTGTAATTCAAGTGGACAACCCTATATTTCCGGGAAAATAGTGCGAATGTGCAAGCTGTAAAGGAGGATCGAAATTTCCTCGGTATCAGATAACTCTAAACGTAATTTTTTAGTAGACATCTATCGCGGTCTTGCAATTTTGTTGGTCATTACAATTCATACAGCGCAATCAGTCTCTGCTGTTTTTAATGCGAATTACAAAAGTCAAACCATATTTGAATTAGGAAACTACGGGGTTCAATTTTTTTTCATAATTTCTGGATTTCTACTTTCGAGCATCTACGGTGGGAAACATTTATCTACAATTAAAGAATCAGGAGAGAGATTGCATAAAGTTAATGACTATTCCTATCTCCGACATCGTTTGGCAAGAATTTGGCCTCTTTGGATTCTATTTTTAACTATTGGAATTCTCCAGAGTCTTTTTAATTATGGTCCCTTCACTCTCGCTCAGCGCGGGAAACAGTTTTCTTGGCAAGAATTTGGCCACTATGAAACATCAAGTAGTTCAATCTACGTCATTTTAATCGCTTTGCTTAGTGGAGTAGTATTTTTTTTGTGGCCAAATCCCAGATTTGAAGATACGGTCATTCCCGGGGGTTGGAGTATCCAGTCGGAGATATTTAATTATTTTTTCTTTTTGATCATTAGACGATTTAATTTGAGATTAATTTCGATTCCATTTTTATCACTTTTGTGCCTTTTGACAATCTTGATCGAAAGCAAATGGATTACCACAACAAATATCTTTGTAGATTTCATTCGATATGGTTTTATCTCGAATTTAATTTGGTTTATTTTGGGAATATTTATTCATGCCGTAACTATCAATTTTTCTAGATTTAAGGCCAAAGATGACCCGATAAAGATATTCTTGAAAAATGATTACTTTTTATTTACATTAATCTTTTTGTTTCTACCGTTTTTAAATTCTACGCGAGGTAATAATCTGGAGGCGCTCAAAGTGATCCCCGTTTTATTCGTGATCGGTTATGTTCTATCAAGAATAAGTCTTTTGGGTGCAATTGTCGCGAAACTTGGCAAGTTCACATATTTTATTTATTTTTTTCATTTTCAAGTATTATTTTTCTTATTGAAAATAGTTGACAAATTCAATCCTAATTTTGAACATTTGATACAAGCAAGTGATGAGAAAGGTTTTGTAATTGCAACGTTATTCACGATCTTACTAGTCACTTCAATAAGCTGGTTGATTGCTCAATTCTCGTGGCGGTATTTTGAGTCACCAATAATTAAAAAGTTTTATTGAGATCAACTAAGGACCCTGGTGGCTTGGGCCGGGATCGAACCGGCGACCTAACGATTTTCAGTCGTTCGCTCGTACCAACTGAGCTACCAAGCCGAACAAGGTTTTAATGTCATTCACCACAAGGCATACAACACCAAAACCTTTGCGACCCGGACGGGACTTGAACCCGCGACCTCCGCCGTGACAGGGCGGCGCGCTAACCAACTGCGCTACCGGGCCTTAAG
>Ga0164295_10002251_pt1 | contig 15976 bp, 22 predicted proteins | sample GEODES006metaG_FD_111798 | JGI IMG/M metagenome (GOLD analysis project Ga0164295, IMG submission 111798) | Oligotrophic lake water microbial communities from Sparkling Lake, Wisconsin, USA - GEODES006 metaG | ecosystem: Environmental > Aquatic > Freshwater > Lake | place: USA: Sparkling Lake... | reverse complement strand
TTGCTGGACAAATGGCAGGTCACTGAACAAACAGCAGTGACGAAAGGCCAGGTTCTGGCAACCGTGGTGCTGGTGAAAGCCTCCATTGATATTGAGGCGCCAGAAAACGGTTGGGTCGAAACAATCCGTGTGAAGGAGGGCGACAGTTTTGCTTCGGGTGCCGTGCTCGCCACCTTCAAGGCAACTTCTTGAAGCAATGAAGCATCAATGTGCCAATTTCAAGCCATTGATTTTCATCAGCAAATAGATGTTTTGAAGTTCGGCTTTCTCGCAGTCAGGCGCACCTGTCCAGCGCGCTAAGGCTGAGGCTGGAACGAAGATGATTTTTCCATCTATTTCAACTTCCACGCGGAAATAGCAGGGGTTGAATTCCTGAAATGAAATAACCTTTCCCCAGTGACCAATTGGCCAAGGCTTGCGGATCACCATCACCTGATCACCAGGTCGCGCTAGACAGTCCAGGTTGTCTTCATAAGCCTGATGAATTTCATCGCTTGAAGTTTTTGCACTTGCCCGCGCAAAATCATTGGCAAATTGAATAAATTGTTCTGCTTTCATACCAACAGCATCGGTTTGAACCCTGAATTCCTTTAATACGCGCTGAAAGGAGCCAGGGAATATGCAAGCGTGCAGACCATGGATGACCTTCAAGCCTAAAATTGTCATCTATGCATCTCTCGCGACTAGATCAATTTAATTACTTACGTCAACACACTTTGAAGCTTGCCGCACCGCTGAGCGCCGAGGACCAATGTGTGCAGTCGATGCCCGACGCGAGTCCAACCAAATGGCATTTGGCTCACACCAGCTGGTTTTTTGAAAATGTGGTGCTTCTCCCATTTCTGCCCGGCTACGAGGTCTATGACGTTTCATTTGCCTACCTATTTAATTCGTATTACGAAGCGTTGGGGGCTCGTCACCCACGACCTCAGCGTGGCTTGCTAACCCGACCACCGTTGTCACAGGTGCTGGCCTATCGTCATTATGTGGATACCGCCATGCAACAACTGTTGCGCCATGTTGAGGCACTCAGTCCGCAAGTGCTCGCCTTGATAGACCTTGGCCAGAACCATGAGCAACAACACCAAGAACTGTTGCAGACCGATGCCTTGCATTTGCTCTCTTGTAATCCGACTCTGCCAGCCTATGACGACGGTATTCAACTCACCAAGGGGTATAGCCAAACCTTGCAGTGGCTGACTTTCGAAGAAGGTCTATGCACCTTCGGCAGGGCAGTTGATGAAACTGGATTTGGGTTTGACAACGAAACGCCGGCGCACCAGCGTTTTGTGCAAAGTTTTCAGATCGCCAATCGGCTGGTGAACTGCGGCGAATACCTGGCTTTTATTCAAGATGATGGGTACGAACGCGCCGAACTTTGGTTATCAGAAGGTCGCGCCCAAGTTTTAAATGATGGCTGGCAATCCCCTCTGTATTGGTTGGCTCCAAACGACCCTCGGGCCGCCGCAGGACAATGGCAGGTGTTCGGCCTGGGTGGCGTGAAGGCACTGGACCCGCAAGCCCCAGTATCCAACCTGAGTTTTTATGAGGCGTCAGCCTTCGCAGAATGGGCCGGCGCCCGACTGCCCACTGAATTTGAGTGGGAAGTCGCCAGCCAACACCCCGGCATGCATGACATGCATGGACAGGTTTGGCAATGGACGCGCTCTGCCTACGAGCCCTACCCGGGGTTTGTGCCTGCCAGTGGTGCGGTGCGCGAGTACAACGGCAAATTCATGGTGGGCCAGCAAGTCTTGCGCGGCAGCAGTTTAGCCACACCTGTGCATCACAGTCGCCACACCTACCGCAATTTTTTTCCTGCATCGGCGCGCTGGCAGTTCAGCGGATTGCGTCTGGCCAAAGACATTTGAAACTCCTCGTCATGAACGCCTCCGATTCTGAACGCCTGCATTTCATGCATGACATGCAAACCGCGTTGTCGCAAACACCCAAGCGCATCTCACCCAAGTATTTTTATGACCAAACCGGATCGACCTTGTTTGACCGCATTTGCGAATTGCCCGAGTATTACCCGACCAGAACTGAAATATCCATTTTGCAAACCCATGCAAACGATATTGCAAACTGCCTGGGCGAGCATGCTGACATCATTGAATTTGGCGCAGGGTCGTTGCACAAAATTCGCCTGCTGTTGAATGCTGCAAATAAACCCTCGCGCTACGTGCCAATGGATATTTCAGGCGCGCATTTGCAGGCTGCCAGTAATGAATTGAAAACGGATTTCCCCCATCTTTTGATTCATCCCTTGGTGGCTGATTACACACAAGCTTGGCATCTGCCTGCACCCCTCGATGGCGAAGGCAGACGGGTTGCTTTTTTCCCAGGCTCAACCATTGGCAATTTTTCGCCCTTACAAGCGCAAGAATTTTTTCAAAACTGTGTGTCGCACTTAAGCGGCGGTGCCTTGTTGATTGGCGTCGATCTGATCAAGTCGCCTTCTGTTTTACACGCTGCCTACAACGACTCCCAATCGGTGACAGCCACATTTAATTTGAATTTATTGGTGCGTGCTAACCGGGAGTTGGGGTGTGATTTTGATTTGTCACAATACGCACACAGTGCTTTCTACAACGCACCCATTCGGCGAATTGAAATGCATTTGCTGAGTCTGAGATCGCAAGTTGTCCATTTAAACGGGGTCGCTTATGCATTCGAGCAAGGCGAAACCTTGCATACCGAGTATTCGCACAAATTCACGATTGAGGGCATCCAACGAGCCGCACAAGTGGCAGGGTTGCAAGCTGGACCCTATTGGACCGATCCACAACAATATTTTGGCCTTCTATGGTTCAATATCCCTCACAAACAGGAGACATCATGAAAGCCATTTGGAACGATACCGTGGTTGCCGAAAGCGCCGATACAGTTTTGCTTGAAGGCAATCACTACTTCCCAGCAGATGCATTGAATCAAAGCTATGTATCCAACAGTAATCACAAAACGGTCTGCGCTTGGAAGGGGCAGGCCAGCTATTTATCCTTGCTGGTTAATGGCGAGTTGAACAACGATGCGGTCTGGTATTACGCTGATCCAAAACCACAAGCCGAAGAAATCAGAGGCCGTGTTGCCTTTTGGAAGGGCGTCAAAGTCATTGAGTGATCGCGAAATTGTCATATTGTTCATTTAAATTAGTTATTTCTTTTGGCTTTAAATGGACCAAATCGCGATGACAATCTTTAAAACGGCATATTCACATGGAATGTATCGACCCCTCATTTATGGGTTTTTATTTATTCAAATGTTGATGCTGTCAGAGCTGGGACTTGCGGCCAACAAAAGCGATATTCTTTTGGATATTGTTCAAACTTGCATCGATCCAAAAATACCTGATTACTGTCAACAATGCCGATCGCCTCAATTGTCTGCTGGTTGCACTGGCAAGTCTTTGTGCACCGCCACATCTGAGGTCTGGGCAGAAAATGATGAGTACGTGGCTATCAGAGACATCAAGATGTGCGGTTGCCCAGCAAATTTTGTTCATGGTTTGGTGATGCCAAAATCTGTCGTTACTGGCGTCGAAGATGAGCGAAAAAAAGAATCCATTTGGTCATTTTCTTGGGATGTCGCCATTCAAAGAATTCCAATCAATGAATTGGCATTGGCAGTGAACTCTCAATCCAAGCGCACTCAAAATCAATTGCATATCCATTTGGTCAGACTCAAGCCTGGACATTTGCCCAAGCTTCAAGCAAGTGTTGTCGGGATTGTTCACAACCTTGAGGCTGTGTGGGCATTCGCAGGCCAAGAAGCGCTAATTCGAAAAATGCCAGAGCACGGCATCTTGGTCATGGCCGCACCACAAGGGGGTTTTCAAGTCGCCATTACGGCTGAGAGTCCAGAGGGCCAGTTCACACAAGCTGTTTGCTTACCTTGACCATCATTGCAGGGTACAGCGCTGCTTTGAATTTTTATGATGAAAAATCATGCACAAGAACATATTCCATGCCGTAACACTCACATTGATTCTCGCTTCGTTGAATAGCAGCGCAGAAGAGTTCAATGTTCAAGTGGGTCCCCGGCCTTACTTTTTGATTTCACAAATGCAACCGTCAGCGCTGAAATCTAAATTAGAAAGCTGTGCCAACAAGCCACTTCAAAAGCGCGAGTTTTCCATTGGTCACCGGGGTGCAGCGCTGATGTTTCCAGAGCATACCAAGGAGTCCTATGAAGCTGCTGCGCGCATGGGCGCTGGCATCATTGAGTGTGATGTGACATTCACAAAAGACAAGGCGCTGGTCTGTCGTCATGCCCAAAATGACTTACATGCTACAACGAATATTTTGCTCACACCTTTAGCAGCAAAATGCAGCACACCCTTCAGACCCTATGATCCCGTCACAAAGCAATCCGCCACGGCCGAGTGCCGAACCAGTGATATCACATTGGCTGAGTTCAAGACTTTGCGCGGCAAGATGGATGCTTTCAACCCCATGGCTACAACGCCCCAAGATTTTGTCAATGGAACACCACGTTGGCGAACTGATTTGTACAGTGGTCCAAGCAGCGGCACCTTGATGTCACATCGTGAATCGATTGAACTTTTCAAATCACTGGGCGTCAAAATGACGCCTGAGTTAAAGGAGGCTGTTGTCAAGATGCCGTTTGACGGTTTCACACAAGAAGACTATGCCCAAAAAATGATCGAAGAGTACAAACTGGCTGATGTCCGCCCATCGAATGTATTTCCTCAATCCTTCCACCACGGTGACATTCTTTATTGGTTGCAACATGAACCTGAGTTTGCTGCGCAATCTGTTTTCTTAGAGTCTGCACTATCTCCAGATAGTTTGCCAAGCCTTGAAAAACTGCAGCAGTACAGAGCACAAGGCGTGCGCACTGTCGGGCCGCCCTTGTTTGCCTTGCTTGATATGAAAGACAACCAAATGGCATCTTCCCGCTATGCAAAAGATGCCAAAGTAGCAGGCTTAGACATCATTGCTTGGTCGCTTGAACGTTCTGGCGTTTTGGCGCAGGATAAAGGCGGGTGGTATTTTCAAACAGTACAACCGCTTATCAGCCATGAAGGCGATCTGTTTGAAGCCGTGCACGTTTTGTCGCATGAAGTGGGGATCAAGGGGCTCTTTTCTGATTGGCCAGCGACCACGACTTACTACGCTAATTGCATGGAAATAAAGTAAAGCCAAGAAGACCATTAAACGTCTGAAGAACATTCATGCATTTACTGAATTGCTAAGCTTTTTTCAGATTGATACTTTAAAAAATTCTCCCTGTGTCTTCTGTAGAAAAGCAGGCCTTGCGGAATGCTGCTGACCGAGGCGCCAGAGGCCAACATCATGTCCCAAAGTCGCCAATCTTCTTGAGGATGTGAATTGCTGTTGGTAAATCTGTTCTCATATCGGACAAGTTGACCTAGCCTGGTTCTGTACATCATGGACCCGTGGTGCTTGTCTTGACGATGCCAGTAATGGTCACCATTGATTTTGATGGACTCTCCGGGGACACGTTCTAGTATTTCATCTTTTAATTCGCCAGTGACCACAATATCGTAGGTCACGATGTCGGCCTTCTCGCGAGATAAAAGTTCAATGGTGTCGGATCTGATCCAATTATCTGCGCCAACAAACATCACATATTCTGTATCGACGCGTGAGAGCATGTCTTGAAAATTAGCAACTGTTCCAAGATTCTGAGTCCGATGGATAAACTCTATTTCAGGGTATAAATCTTCAAGATGTAAACAATCATGCGCTCCATCATCCACAAACAGAATACGCGCGGGTGATACTGTTTGAGAAAGTGCGGACTCGATGCAGTGCGCTGCCAAGTGACCGTAGCCGTATGACGCAATAATTAAGGTGATCATTTTTGAATAAGAAGGCCATGAGATGGCTTTGCAAGAGGATTAAGATTTTTTAAAGGACTTCTCAGTAGCAAATGCAAACTTGATACCTGAATGTTGATTTTCCCATTCTTTTGTGGTGTGCGGTTTGTGATGGTCGAGATGTAATTTATCTAGGAAGGGCTTTGAACATTCTTCTAAATTTGCAATGCGCTTGCTTGACTGTGTAACAATATTTTTGCCGATGATGCTCACTATCTTCGCTTTTATTTATGACACGCCAAATTCCTCTTTTTCCTCTTGCACATGGGTTGTTTCCTGACGGCCTGCTGTCGCTTCACATTTTTGAGGTGAGATATCTTGACTTGATCAAACGTTGCCATCAACAGCAACTTCCATTTGGTGTGGTGTGGATAAAAAAAGGCAGCGAGGTCCAAGTACCTGGAGAAACACCCCTCTTGCACGCTTACGGTTGCTGTTCACACATTCGTGAATTTGAACAAGTGCAACCCAACTTTTTCCGGGTTCATTGTCAAGGCGGACTTCGCTTTGTGTTGAATGACACTCAACCTGGGCCCTTTGGCGTTTGGCAGGGCGATATCACCATGCTTGCACAAGACCCGGCTGTTGAAATACCGCCTTCTCTAGCGCACCATGCGGACAGTTTGGGTGAAATCATTGCCAGCGCTCAAAAGCAGGGACAGCTCAAGAGCTTGCCTTTATATCAGCCCTATCGTTTAGACGAATGTGGTTGGGTAGCCAATCGATACGCTGAAGCTTTGCATATCAGCACTGCCTTCAAGGTTCAACTTTTAGGCGAACCAGATCCACTGAAGAGGTTGCAAAAAATTGATTCATTGATTGGGCAGAGTGGGGAATCTTCTCTTTTTTCTTGATTGGACTAAAAATCGAAACCCAGTTGCTGCTTGTCTTCATTTTGTTGGCGCAATGGTTTGAAGTTGGGATTGAACTTTTGTCGTGATGCATGTCTTTCAATGACTTCCTTTTTACCTCCCTTGACTTTTGGTATTTGTCGGCGTTGGTGAAGTCTTTGTTTCGAATCGCGCATGGCTGTTGCCAAGTCCACCACCGGTGGAACGATTTCGATATCTTTATCGCTGCTGATGGCTGTTTCTAGGGGAATCAGCCAAGGTTGGAAAATCCAAGCAGGTGGCACATGTCGCATGCGAGGTAACCAACGTTTGACGAAATATCCGTGCGGATCGTGATCTTGGGCTTGCTTAATCGGGTTATAAACCCGGGTGGTGTTGATGCCCGTGGTTCCAGATTGCATTTGCATTTGGCTCCAATGAATTCCGGGTTCATAGTCTAAAAACTGTGTAGCCAACCAATCGCCCACTTGCCGCCAGTGCAACCACAATGGGTAAGCTGCAACAGATACCAACATCGCACGCATGCGAAAGTTAAGCCAGCCTGTTTCTCTGAGCATCACGACGCAGGCATCAACCATCGGCCAGCCGGTCCGTGCATTTTTAAGCGCTTCAAAATACTCAACGTTGAAGTCTTGCTCTCTCAGTCCATCGTAGCCAAGGTGCATGTTTCTCCACTGAATGGCTGGCTCAATTTCTAACTTTTGGATGAAATGGCAATGCCAATGAAGTCGACTTAAAAATCCGGTCAAACCAGCGCGTTGACGAGCGGCTTGTGGAGGAAGTTGTGCAAGTTGATCCCTGGTTTGCTGAACCACTTCGCGCATGCTGATGCATCCGTAGGTCAGGTATGCAGAAAGTCGAGAGCAAGCATCCGGCGCTGAAAGAGGGGAGGAGATTCCACCTCGGTAGCCTATGCTTCGCGCATGGAGAAAACTGTGAAGTGTTTTCAAGGCCAGTTTGCGACCTCCAAGTTGTCGCTGTGGAGGATTGTGTTTTAAATGGGCTGGGGCATGGATCGTCAGGCTGCCGAGGCCGGCTGGCCGCCAAAACCGCAATTTTTCAACGTTTGACTGAGGCATGTGCATGTGCCGCTCCCACTTGCGTTGCAACAGGTCACGATTTTTCAAGCCTCTGACAACACCGAATTGGCGGAATTCATGCCAAGGAACACCTTCATGCTGACACCAATCTGCCACTTTAAGATCACGCGAATAGGTCCATCCGTTGCCTGTTTCTTCGTGTGAAAACATGCCGATGAAAGGCGCATCTCTCCAAATGGCTGACAAAACTGTGACCATGTCACCATGATGAATTTCAACCTGCCCACCCTGACTGCGCAGATGTTCATCCAAGTCTTGCAACGATTCGCAGATGAATTCAAAGTGCTGAAGTGCTGCATCCGGTTGAAGCCACATTTCTGGCTCAATGACGTAGATGCAGCGGATTGGTCCTTGTTTGCTGGCTTGCGTGAACGCTTCATGGTCGTGCCAACGTAAATCGCGCTTTAACCAGACTAAGGCATAACTCATGTTCAGTGACTGCAAATGATGGGTATCTGAAATTTTGTTTACACCACAACTGGCAGAAGTAAGCAAATGCCAGCGATCGCTGTTAGCTGAAGTCTCATGCTCAGCCATTGAGACACACCGTATTGCGTGTAACGTTTGAAGTCAACAAAAAAACAAATCCACAGTGTGATGAATTGGCTTACAAGTCCCCAATGGTTTTCAATCATCAAACTTCCCCAAGCCAAGAGACTGGGAATCACACCCCAGATGATGGATATCGGATCTGACTGTTCATCCCGCATGGCCAGTCCCCAGTGGATTGCGCCCAAGAAACTGATGATGGTTGCGCCATATGCCAGTAAGCTGAAAATGATGATTGATTGATGTGTGCCTTGCCAAAAAACCGACGTGACACCTAGGCAAACGAATGGAATAAGTCCTGCATATCCAATGCCTCGTGCAGTCAGTGATGGACAGGATCGTTTTGTTTCCATGTCTTATTTTTTTTATTTAAACGATTCTGATTGAGGATCAAAGCAGTTGATCAGCTGTGCAGGGGCGGATTTAACTTGATGAGACAGGTAGTCGCGAATGAACGGTGCTGCTTTGTGTGGGTTGGTGTAGCCACTCCAAATTCCTTCAGCGAAGATAGATGGTGCTGAGTTTGAATTTTGAATCAGGACCACAGCTGGTAAAAGGTTTTTGAATTCAACTTCCACCAATAGCCAAGAGTTCATTGACCAAACACTCGCCAATTGCGCTTGGTTTGAGTCAGGTGGGCTGTAGGCACGTATCAAGTTTTCAGCCATTTGATACTTGCCTTGCGAAGGCGTTAAACGCACCACGCTTTCACAATTCCTTGTAAGCATGTTCATCTGATTGTGCAAATAGCCAATCAAATCGATCGGCCTATCGTCTATTGTGAGTAAATATCCCAAGTCATCTTTGATCCAATTGATGTGGGAGGCTGCGACTGCTATCAGGACGATTATCAGCAATATCAATTGTGCTTTCTGTTTCTTGAAGGACATCATTTCTCGAGGCTGTTGGCATGCACATTTTTTCACCATCCCAAGCTTGACCACACCAACAAACGCCTTCTTCATTGATGATGCAAGTTCCAGTTCCACAGCATCTTGGGTCTTCACTCATGGGTGCTCCTTATATTCACAATGCAGGTTTAGCAATTGGCTCTTCGGTGATCTGCAATTTGGCGATCATTGAATTTCATGGATGGATTTCTCAAGGCGCGGTGTTTGGTCACCCGGCCCGCAACTCTTTTTCTCCACATACTGAAAGACTGGGGCTTTAACTCAGACCGCATGAGGCAGATGACTTCTGATTCTGTCAGTCCAACGCGCTCGTTAATCGTCTCAAACGAAGTACGGTCTTCCCACGCCATTTGAATCACAAGGGAAATATCGCCTTCAGTTAATGCCTTGTGTTTAATAAACTTGCTGACTGACATGATGAATGTTCATTTGTGGTTTCAAAGACAGCAATGAATAGTTTTTGTTCATATTAATTTCGTTCAATGCTCAAATCATACAGGTATTTGAATTTAAACAAAATTTATTTTGAATTTGAAAAGGTTTTGAGCCTGTAAAAATCGAGTCAAAATGAAGGGCGATTGCGTGTTTCGCAACACGCCTGAGTTGGTCAATGGCCTACCTTCAGGCATGATTTGGCAGTGTATCCATTGCATAGAAGACGAAAAGCAACTTGATAAACAAAAATGTGGATGTTTGAGTTTGGTGCTCTTAACTTTACTGAAGGATAAATGATGAAAAAATTTGTATTCGCATCACTCGCTCTTATTACCAGCATGGCATTTGCACACAACTGTCCCAATGAGATGAAAGCCATTGATGCAAAGATGACCAGTGCAAAACTGTCTGAAACAGATTTGGCAAAGGTGAAGGCGCTTCGTGAAGACGGTGAAAAATTTCACAAGGCCGGCAAGCATGATGAATCCATGAAAGCACTTGGTGAAGCTAAAAAGATGTTGGGAATTTAATTGGTCAACAGCGCATTGCAAAATTTTGGCCGGTCACATTGCTAGAGCTTGCTTACCATTCACAGCTGTTGGGTTCACCCTTGAAGGGCCCTGCCAGATCAGGTGTTATCCACCCCCCATAGAAACCTCCCGCCTGTGGAGTAACTTGTGCACCATCGACAGTGCAATCGAGATGATGTGAATAAAAAGCAATGCAATCAGCCAGCGGCTCTGCTCCTGCCAAGGGTTGCGGATAGCTCCAAGCGACCCGTGACAAACGGCGTTCAGCATCAACTAAATCCCAATAAAGCGCAGGGCCTTTCCATTCGCAAAATGAGCCCTGGCCTGCAGGTCTCAACAGTTCATCGTGGACGTCTGACATCGGAAGATAAAAAGTGGGTGGGTGTGAGGTCTCTCTTACTGCACAGGCACTTCGGGTCTGAGCTACCAAGGTCTTGCCCCAGTAAACCAGGATCTCGCGCTTTTCGGGAATGAGTTCGGGTGGACGCGGAAAATCCCAAACTGAAATTTGGTCTTGTTTTGGGATTTCAGCAAAGGGAGGGCGAATTTTTCCACGCCAACCCCATTGCGCGCGTGCTCGTTTCAAAGCTTCAGGATCATTCATCGGTCATCCCCATTTCATCTATGTTAGGTGCTTCATGGACTTGAGGTTGAATTTCATTGAGTAGGCCTCAGCCAGCCATTGAAACTAGAATATCCTATATTTCTACTATGATTGAATTATGGAAGATAAATACGTGATCAAAGCCCTGGCCGCCCTTGCTCAACCCAATCGACTTCAGATTTTTCGAGCATTGGTCGTGAAGGGAGGAGCTGGCCTCACGCCAGCATTGTTGGCTGCAGATTTAGGCATGCCTGCAAATACGCTGTCATTTCACTTGAAAGAGTTGATGAACGCCGATCTGATTTCTCAAGAACGCAGTGGACGCAACTTAATCTATCGCGCTCAATATGACCGCATGAATGCCGTTCTTGCGTATCTGTCTCAAAACTGTTGCCAAGGGGAAGCCTGTGAGGTGAGCCCTGAGGAAGTTTGTAAAACCTGCTAAACCTAAGGAAACAAAAGTGACTGAAGCCAAACCATTGAACGTACTTTTTCTATGTACCCACAACTCAGCTCGTAGCATCTTGGCTGAGGCATTACTCAACCATATGGGGCAAGGTAAGTTCAAAGCTTTCTCGGCGGGAAGTAGCCCTGAGGATAATCAAAAACCAAACCCCATGGCTATTGCCACGCTTGATAAAGCGGGTATTTCTGTTGATGGCTTGACCAGTAAAAGCTGGGATGTTTTTGCAGAACCCAATGCGCCACAAATGGATTTGGTGATCACTGTGTGTGACAACGCAGCTGGTGAAGTTTGTCCTTATTGGCCTGGTCAACCCGCCACGGCACACTGGGGCTATGCAGATCCTTCGGCTGGTGAGGGAAGTGACCTTGAAAAATTAGAAGCTTTCAAGCAAACGATGCATCAAATCAGAAGACGCCTTGACATCTTCATTAGCCTGCCGTTATCAGGCCTTGGCAAGATGGCGCTGGAAAATACCGCACGTGATTTGGCTGCCAAATGAGTCATTGGAAAAGGTATTTTTCTGAGTTGTTGGGCACCGCGGCATTGTTGTGCGCGGTCATCGGCTCGGGCATCATGGCCGAACAATTGGCGGGTGGAAATATTGCCATTGCGCTGTTAGCCAATACGCTGGCCACTGTCTTTGCGCTGTATGTCCTGATCGAAACACTTGGACCGATCAGTGGTGCGCATTTCAATCCGGTGGTGTCGTTGGTCATGGCCTATCGCCAAGACTTGGCGAGGAAGTATGTTCTTGGCTATGTTTTTGCCCAACTCATCGGTGCCGCATGGGGTGCTTGGCTTGCGCATGCGATGTTTGATTTGGAAATCTTGCAATGGTCAATCAAAGTTCGAACAGGGCCCGCTCAATGGTTGGCTGAGGTCGTGGCGACTTGTGGCTTGTTGTTTGTTATTTTGCGTTCACCTAAAGGCAAGGCATCGTCACTGGTGGCTTGTTACATTGGCGCAGCCTATTGGTTCACAGCCAGCACCTCGTTTGCGAATCCCGCGGCAGCCTTCGGACGCATGTTCACAAATACCTTTGCCGGCATCTCACCTTCTGATGTGCCGGCTTTTGTTGTTGCCCAGACCATTGGTGGATTCTTCGGCTTGTTCCTTCATTCATTATTGAAGTCCGACCACCAACACAGTCACTGAAAAATTCATATGGTCAAAATTTTTCACAATCCTAATTGCGGCACATCTCGCAATACATTAGCCCTGATTCGCAACTCAGGAGTTGATCCTGAGGTGGTTCTGTACTTGGAGACTCCTCCTTCAAAGGAACAACTAAAGAAGTTGATTTCTGACATGTCCATTCCTGTCAGGGATGTGCTTCGTCAAAAGGGCACGCCTTTTGAAGAGCTGGATTTGGGAAATGAAAAATGGTCTGACGAGGAACTATTGGACTTCATGATGGCTCATCCAATCCTTATCAATCGCCCAATAGTGGTGACGTCACTTGGAACGAAATTGTGTCGCCCGTCTGAAGCCGTGCTTGATATTCTTGTAGATCCACAGTGTGGTGCATTTACCAAAGAAGACGGTGAAGTGGTCATCGACGAAAGGGGTCAGCTTGTCTAAAGTCACTGACACATTGCCTCATGTGGATGAGGGTTGCTTTAAGTTTCCGCAGCAAGCTTTGTTAGCGCAGCAGAAATTGTCAACCCATCCGCCTAGAATTTTGATGTTGTATGGATCTTTGCGCGAGCGCTCTTACAGCAAGCTATTGACGCTGGAAGCAGCCAGGTTGCTTGAAGCCATGGGTGCAGAGGTGAGGGTGTTTGATCCTTTGGATCTACCCCAACCAGATGCTGCACCTGATACGCATCCAAAGGTCAAAGAGTTAAGAGACTTGGCCGCATGGTCTGAAGGCATGGTCTGGTGCTCACCTGAACGCCACGGCGCAATGACAGGCATCTTAAAAAGTCAGATTGATTGGATCCCTTTATCCTTAGGAGCTGTTCGTCCAACGCAAGGTAAAACACTTGCCGTCATGGAAGTTAGCGGAGGTTCGCAATCCTTTAACGCGGTCAACCAGATGCGCATCCTCGGGCGCTGGATGCGCATGCTGACAATCCCCAATCAAAGTTCAGTGGCGAAAGCCTTTTTAGAGTTTGAGGATGACGGTCGCATGAAGCCATCGGCGTATTACGACAGGGTGGTTGATGTCATGGAGGAGTTGGTGAAGTTCACGCTGCTCACGCGTGATCTTGCTCCCTATTTGGTAGATCGGTATAGCGAACGCAAAGAATCAGCACAAGCGCTGTCAAAACGAGTTAATCAAGCGTCCATATAAGCCTACTGAGCAATGCCCTCTGCGTGACGGCCAGTGGCGGTTCAAAAAAAAAGCATCGCTTTCAACGATGAGCTTTTTTTTCTTGGATCATCAATCTGTCCTTAAGTACACATCGAATAATCTAAATCAAATTTTGCTCAATCAATTTTTGATTAAGCTCATCCCTCAATGATTGATCTGCTGAAGTACGCTTGGGGTTCTCAACCCATACAACTTCAATACTCATCCTCGACGGAAGAATGATGCGGGTTGTCTCACGGCTTAAATTTTTATTGAAAGATAAGTCAACTAACTCACGTCTCTTCGCTGAAAGAATCGAAATTGATGCAACAAAAAAAGAACAATCCTTTGTTTGCATGTCAAGCCGTAAGTGGCCATTCGTATTAGAAGAACTGTAGGTGGTAAGCCTGAAAGCTGGCTTCACATGCAGGAGGCGTTGGATCTGTGGACAGCAGAAACAAAGTTCAAGAATAATCCTGCGATTGCTCCAATTTTGAAACAGTCACTTGTGGCATGATTTAATGAGTTTTTGTGTTCAGGACGCTCAGCCTGATTAGATTAAAAGGGGAGTTGTTTGCGTCCACCATTGAACCAAAGATTCGTTGATAAGGCGGCAGCTGCCAATGCATGCTAGCCCATCACTTCAAGGTTATCGTCAGCCACAACAAACGAACGGCTGGCATCACCGATGTTGTTAGCCAAGGCGCGAACTAGTTCCAATGAATCAGGATCATCCATGGCATTGGCAAGATGGGGTAAATCCCGTCACTCAACCATTCATTGCTTAGAACCTTCAGAGAGTCTGCGGCCAATTCCAACGGCATAAGGGGCAGCTCTTGCAGCAAGCATAGGATCATTCGACGGTTCTACACCCTTTGGCAAGTTGGTGGGTATAAAAGTGATGTCACGACAAGCTCCGCCCGAATCTTCAGAGACTGCCGTTACCTTTAAGGTGCCGAGCGTTACTTTGCGTCGGGCTTCGGGTAAAGGAACTGTGGCACTGTCTAGCCTATCACCAGGTTCTGCCAATTGCAGGTTGAAATTGAAAGAAGCTTGGCCATCCTTGACGCGTTGACGAAGCTCGTCGAACAGGAAATTGGGTCCCTTGGCTTTGGCTTCTTCATCGCTGAGACCCATCAAACCTAAGGTTGGCTCAAAAATCCACTTACCAAATTGCTTCTCTCCCTTGGTATTGACAAACGCAAAGGCGTTCACACCCCAGTAATTGACCGTTGCAAAACTGGCTGGAACAGGTTGGCTTGCAAAGTATTTGCCTTGCAGTAGCACTTCAGGATTGGCCTCAGCATAGGCTTTGACTTTTTCTGGATTGGGGGCTTTTGTTGAAGGGTCTGGCGTGAGCGACTCAAGGCGACCGAGCAATTGTGCAGGTGTGGATGATCCAAAAACAGGCGCTGAAATATTGCCCATTTGCCAAGTTTCACCATCGGGGAGGTTGAACTGCAGCGCCATATTGCGTTGGCTCTTTGCGTTGTCAACGGCTTTGGGGTTACCGCCGCCAACAGAAAAGCGAACGATCACGGGTATTTTTTGACCGCTGAATGCCGAAGCAGATGAAAGGGTGCGACCGTCAGTGCTGCCTACAAACTCTCCCGTTGCACAAATTCCCTTGGCACCCGAGCGGCGATAGCCTTCAAATTTTCCACCGGCAGCTTCAAAAGAATCTACCATCTTCACAGGGTCAACAGTTTCTGCGCTGATGGCAGTAGCCACGATGAGGTTGCTCAAAGTGAAAAAAGTCAAGGCAGGCAGGATTGAATATGAATTGATAAACATGTTGAATAGATGAAGTTAAGTTTGAATCTTAAATTGAAAAAGAAAAATTTAACGAGGTGGATGAGAAACCCCAGTTTCACGCCTGCTAATTTATCAAGACTGAAAAGTCAGCAGATTGCGCTCGCCGGATCAAGCTTTAGGCGCATACTCGTGTTGAATCAGTATACTGCCAATGAAGTAATTACTTGGTCTTTGTAAATAAATATATCGAATAGTCAATTCAAGTCTAATTCGCGGGAAATAAGGTTTCTGGATGAGGTTTATTGTCAAATAAGCTTACTGTATCAACCAGGCCAACAGGAGCAGCCATGAAAGAAAGCAGTTTTGGCAGGTTTGAGCAGTCCTTCATGTTTCACATGATTCGGGACTTCTTTTTGCTTTTAATTGTAGTTGCTGGCCTTGAACTGGGCATTCGCTACGCGGTCCTTGTCTATGACTTCAAAAGCTATGAACCCCAGCGAGTTGAGCGTGCTGCTCAGCAACTGGCAGATGACGTCAAATCGATCATGCTGAATTCTGGTGGGCCAACAGCAGCTCAAACGGTCTACCCAATTTTGAATCGCAACTACGACAGCTT
>Ga0164295_10002248_pt1 | contig 16007 bp, 16 predicted proteins | sample GEODES006metaG_FD_111798 | JGI IMG/M metagenome (GOLD analysis project Ga0164295, IMG submission 111798) | Oligotrophic lake water microbial communities from Sparkling Lake, Wisconsin, USA - GEODES006 metaG | ecosystem: Environmental > Aquatic > Freshwater > Lake | place: USA: Sparkling Lake... | reverse complement strand
TTCCGGGGCCCGGCCTCCGTTCCGGGCGTGCGCACTCGGCGTATCCGGGTGCTGGTTCTGGGAGGTCTTCATTCAGTTGTCATTGCGGCCGACTTGCCGCAGGGGTTAGCCCTGCCGCTGCTTATGCCGCGGATCAGGGCAGATCACCATGACCCGCCCATGCCGGCGGATCACCCTGCACTTATCGCAGATCGGCTTGACGCTCGGGTTCACCTTCACGGCCTGTTGATCCTTCTAGTCGTTCTTGTCTTTGTCGTTATTGAGCTTGTTCTACCTGTACCGGGCCTACTTGTACCGGTAGACGATCCGGCCCCGGGTCAGGTCGTAGGGCGAAAGCTCCACCACGACCCGGTCCTCGGGCAGGATGCGGATGTAGTGCTGCCGCATCTTGCCACTGATGTGGGCAAGCACCTTGTGGCCGTTCTCCAGCTCAATGCGAAACATCGCATTAGGCAGGGGCTCGACCACGCGGCCCTCGACCTCGATGGCGCCGTCTTTCTTGCCCATATCCTCACAGATTCTTGCTTGTCGGTCCGTTGGACAGCATTCGCCCGACTGCAAAACGTGAGCCGGTGGAAAGATGGTTCCAGGACTGGACACGCCAGAGTCGGCGCGAGCACCGCACCGTCTACTCACGATACCCGCTGGACGGGTGCTTCTCCAAAATGGTCCGTCTAGGCCGATAAGGTGGGGCGATGCGGCTCTTGGTCACCGGCGGCGCAGGGTTCATCGGAGCCAACTTCGTCCACAGCACCACCCGCGACCGAGCCGGGGTCTCCGTCACCGTGCTGGACGCCCTGACCTACGCCGCCAGCCGGGAGTCCTTGACCTCCCTGGGCGAGAAGATCCGGCTGGTGGAAGGCGACCTGTGCGATGAGTCGCTGGTCGACCGCCTGGTGGCCGAGTCCGACGCAGTGGTGCACTTCGCCGCCGAGACGCACGTGGACAACTCGCTGGCAGACCCCACCCCGTTCCTGCGCAGCAATATCGTCGGCACGTTCTCAGTGCTGGAGGCGATCCGGCGGCACGGCGTTCGGCTACACCACGTTTCCACCGACGAGGTCTACGGCGATCTGCCGATCGGCGAGGAGGTCCGGTTCACCGCCACCACGCCCTACAACCCGTCGAGCCCGTACGCGGCCAGCAAGGCCTCCGCTGATCTCCTTGTTCGGGCCTGGGTGCGGTCCTACGGCATCGCCGCCACGATCTCCAACTGCTCCAATAACTACGGACCGTTCCAACACATCGAGAAGTTCATCCCCCGTCAGATCACCAACGTGCTCACCGGTCGGCGGCCCAAGCTCTACGGTTCGGGTGCCAACGTGCGCGACTGGATCCACGTCGATGACCACAACAGTGCGGTGTGGCGCGTCCTGGATGACGGGGTGATGGGGCGGACCTATCTCATCGGCGCCGACGGCGAACGCGACAACATTTCGGTACTGCGGGAGATACTGCGCCTGATGGACCGCGACCCCGACGACTTCGACCATGTGACCGACCGGGTGGGCCACGACCTGCGGTACGCAATCGACTCGACGGCGCTGCGCCAGGAATTGGGCTGGGCGCCCCAGCACACCGACTTTGCCGAGGGCTTGCGAGCCACCATTGACTGGTATCGGAACAACGAGTGGTGGTGGGGCCCATGCAAGGCCGAGGTTGAGGCCCGCTACACCGAACGGGGTCAGTGAGATGGGTGCGCGTGAACTCGCGGTCCCGGGCGCGTGGGAAATCACCCCGCGACTGAATGCCGATGCCCGGGGTGCCTTTTACGAGTGGTTCACCGAACGCGAGTTCGAGGAGATGACCGGGCACACCTTCGACATGCGACAGGCGAACTTTTCGGTATCGGCTGCCAGCGTTCTGCGGGGTCTGCACTTCGCCCAACTGCCGCCCGGTCAGGCCAAATACGTGACGTGCGTGCAGGGTTCGGTGTTCGACGTGGTGGTCGACATCCGGGTGGGTTCACCCACCTACGGCCGGTGGGACTCGGTTCTGCTGGACGACGTCAATAGGCGCTCGGTCTACATCTCAGAGGGTTTGGCGCACGGATTCCTTGCGCTACAGGATGACTCGACCGTCATGTACCTGTGCTCGGCACCGTATGCAGCCGCGCGCGAACACACGATCTCTGCGCGCGACCCGGCGATCGGTATCGAGTGGCCGCTTCCGGATGCGCAACTTCGTCTTTCTGATCGCGACGCCGATGCCCCCACCCTCGCCGGGGTGCGATCAGCCGGTCTGCTGCCCGACTGGGAGCAGACCCAGGCTTTCGTCCAGCAGTTGCGCGATCACCCACGCCGCGACGGCTGACTCTATTGTTCTCCTGGGACGTCTTGTGTAGACGTTCTGACAGTTACTAGGATATGCAAGTATCTCGATCACCCTGGCCGGAAGGCAGCCCATGACCACAACAATCCAGCACTTCATCGACGGCCGACGCTCCAACCTGGCCAGCACCCGCACCGCCGACGTCTTCAACCCGAGTACGGGCGCAGTTCAGGCCAAGGTGCTACTCGCCTCGGCGGCCGATGTCGACACCGCCGTCGCCTCCGCAGTCGAGGCGCAGAAGGAATGGGGCGCGTGGAACCCGCAGAAGCGGGCCCGGGTGCTGATGAAGTTCATCGAACTGGTCAACGCCAATGCGAACGAGATCGCCGAACTCCTCTCCATCGAGCATGGCAAGACCATCCCCGACTCCCTCGGTGATATCCAGCGCGGTATCGAGGTCATCGAGTTCGCCACCGGCATCCCGCACCTGATGAAGGGCGAGTTCACCGAGGGCGCCGGTCCGGGTATCGACGTGTACTCGATTCGCCAGCCTCTCGGCGTGGTCGCCGGCATCACACCGTTCAACTTCCCGGCGATGATCCCGCTGTGGAAAGCCGGTCCGGCGCTGGCGTGCGGTAACGCATTCATCCTCAAGCCGTCCGAGCGCGATCCCTCGGTGCCGTTGCGGCTGGCCGAATTGTTCCTCGAAGCCGGCTTGCCGCCGGGGGTCTTCCAGGTGGTCCAGGGCGATAAGGAGGCGGTCGACGCCATCCTGGACCACCCCGATATCAAGGCCGTCGGTTTCGTCGGATCGTCGGATATCGCGCAGTACATCTACTCCGGTGCCGCGGCACACGGTAAGCGGGCGCAGTGTTTCGGCGGGGCCAAAAACCACATGATCGTGATGCCCGACTCGGACCTGGACCAGGCTGTCGACGCACTGATCGGTGCCGGCTACGGCAGCGCCGGCGAGCGCTGCATGGCGATCAGCGTCGCAGTCGCCGTGGGCGAGGAGACCGCCAACCGTCTTCGCAACAGGCTGGCCGAGCGGGTCGAGCATCTGCGGGTCGGCCACAGCCTCGACCCCAAGGCCGATTACGGGCCGCTGGTCACCGAGGCCGCGCTGGACCGGGTGCGCGGTTATATCGACGCCGGTGTGGCCGCCGGTGCTGACCTCGTCGTCGACGGACGCACCAAGGGCAGCGACGAAATGACGTTCGGCGACGAGAGCCTGCAGGGTGGCTTCTTCATCGGGCCGTCGCTGTTCGATCACGTCACCACTGACATGTCGATCTACACCGACGAGATCTTCGGCCCGGTGGTGTGCATCGTGCGGGTCAAGAATTACGAGGAAGCCCTCAAGCTTCCCAACGAGCACGAGTACGGCAACGGGGTGGCGATCTTCACCCGCGACGGCGACACCGCGCGCGACTTCGTCTCCCGGGTGCAGGTCGGCATGGTGGGCGTCAACGTGCCGATCCCGGTGCCGGTGGCCTACCACACCTTCGGCGGCTGGAAGCGATCTGGTTTCGGCGATCTCAATCAGCACGGGCCGAGTTCGATCCAGTTCTACACCAAGACCAAGACGATCACGGAGCGATGGCCGTCAGGCATCAAGGATGGCGCAGAATTCGTCATCCCGACGATGAAATAGGCAGCGACAGTGAACTTTTTGGCCCTCGATGACGATGAGAGGGTCATCGTCGAGAGCGTCGCCGCCTTCGCCGCCAAACGCATCGCTGCGCACTCGCTGGACTGGGACCGCACCAAACACTTCCCTGTCGAGGTCATGCGCGAGGCAGCCGAACTCGGCATGGCGGCGATCTACTGCGCTGAGGACGTCGGTGGCAGTGGCCTGCGTCGGTTGGATGCTGTGCGGATATTCGAACAGTTGTCCGTCGCCGATCCGGTGACTGCGGCCTTCATCTCTATTCACAATATGTGTGCGTGGATGATCGACACCTACGGTACATCCGAGCAGCGCAAGTCGTGGATTCCCCGGCTGGCCTCGATGGAGCTGATCGCCAGTTACTGCCTGACCGAACCGGGCGCCGGATCCGACGCCGCGGCATTGCGCACCAAAGCCGTTCGGGACGGCGATCATTACGTTCTCGACGGGGTCAAACAATTCATCTCCGGCGCCGGCGCTTCGGATGTTTACCTCGTGATGGCGCGGACCGGTGCTGAAGGCCCCCGAGGAATCTCGGCTTTCATCGTCGAAAAGGGCACTCCCGGGCTGAGTTTCGGCGCCAACGAGGACAAGATGGGCTGGAACGCCCAGCCCACCGCTCAGGTGATCCTGGAAGGGGTCCGGGTTCCCGCCGATGCGATGCTCGGCGGCGCGGGCGGCGAAGGCAGCGGATTCGGTATCGCGATGAACGGTCTCAATGGCGGTCGGCTCAATATCGCCGCGTGCTCCCTGGGGGGCGGACAGGCCGCCTACGACAAGGCCGCGAGCTACCTGGTCGACCGCCACGCCTTCGGCGGCGCGTTGATCGATGAGCCGACCATCCGCTTCGCGCTTGCCGATATGGCCACCGCACTGGAGACCTCACGGCTGATGCTGTGGCGCGCGGCGAGCGCTCTGGACAACGATGAGCCCGACAAGGTCGCGCTGTGTGCGATGGCCAAACGCTATGTCACCGATTCCTGTTACGACGTCGCAGACCAAGCACTGCAACTGCTCGGCGGGTACGGCTATCTGCGGGAGTACGGACTGGAGAAGATCGTTCGCGATCTTCGGGTGCACCGAATCCTGGAGGGCACCAACGAAATCATGCGCGTGGTGATCGGCAGAGCCGAATCCGTTCGGGCGCGCGCCTCGACATGAGTAATGAACAGAGAGACGATGCGCTATGACCACGATCGCATTCCTGGGCCTGGGCAATATGGGTGGACCGATGTCAGGCAACCTCGTTGATGCCGGCCATACCGTGCGGGGCTTCGACCCGGTACCTGCCGCCCGCCAGGCTGCTGCCGACAAGGGTGTGACCGTACTCGAGAGCGCCAGTGCCGCAGTCCAGGGTGCCGACGTCGTCGTCACCATGCTGCCGAACGGCACCCTCGTGCGCCAGTGCTACGCCGACGTCGTGCCGGTCGCCACCAAGGGCGCGCTGTTCATCGACAGTTCAACGATCGCCGTGGATGATGCGCGCAGTGTTAACGCCTATGCCGCTGAGCGCGGTTTCGCCCAACTCGACGCCCCGGTATCCGGCGGCGTCAAGGGTGCCGTCGCGGGCACGTTGGCATTCATGGTCGGCGGGACCGCTGCAGCACTCGAGACGGCCAGGCCGGTGCTGGAACCCATGGCGGGCAAGGTCATCCACTGCGGTGAGTCCGGAGCGGGACAGGCCGCAAAGCTCTGTAACAACATGCTGCTGGCCGTTCAACAGATCGCGGTCGGCGAGGCATTCGTACTCGCCGACAAGCTGGGCCTGTCGGCACAGTCGCTGTTCGACGTCATCACCGGTGCGACAGGCAACTGTTGGGCGGTGCACACCAACTGCCCGGTTCCCGGTCCGGTGCCGACGTCGCCGGCCAATAACGATTTCAAGCCCGGCTTCGCCACCGCGTTGATGAACAAGGATCTCGGCCTGGCGATGGACGCGGTGGCCGCCACCGGCTCATCGGCCCCGTTGGGCAGCCAGGCCGCGCAGATCTACGCGAGGTTCGCCGCCGAGCATGCGGATCTGGACTTCAGTGCCGTCATCGAAACCCTGCGAGCCGGCTGAGATTTCAGAAGTCACCCGCCTGGTGGCGCAGAGTGTCGATAGCCGCCACTAGTGCACGGGCATGCGTTACCGACATTCCGGTATCGGCGAAGACCTGCTCGTTGAGGGTGACGGTCGCGTCCTCTGCGGTCGAGCGCCCAAGGTCAGTGATCTGAACAAGTGTCGTACGGCCGTCGGTGGGGTGCGGGACCCGCTTCACCATTCCGTCGGCCTCCAGTCGGCGGATGGCATGGGTGACGCTGGTGACGTGGATCTGCAATCGGTCGGATGCCTTGGTGATCGGCAATGACCCGGCCCGGCTGAAGGCCAGCAGCCGCAACAACTCGAACCTCGCGAAGCTCAGATCGTAAGGCCGCAGCGCATTCTCCACCCGGGCCAGCAGAATCTGGTGGGCTCGCATGACCGAGGTCACCGCGACCATGCCGTCGGCAACGTCGCCCCAGCCGGCACGTTCCCAGTTGGCGCGGGCCGAAGCGATGGGGTCGCGCTTGTCCGGAGAGGACGGGTCAGGCATGCGCCCATTCATACCGCATCTGTCCACAGTCCCGGGTCCATCCACAGCTGGTCCATATCGAGGCAATTCTGTCAGCCGACAGTTTTATTATTCGAACATGCGTTCTATTACTCAGGCGGTGGATGCCCTCGCTGCTGCGCTCGACGTGCTGGGCGCCGCTGATTGGGGTGGGCTCGGCGGTGGTCAGCGGGTGGCGCTGCTGGAGCGGTTGGAGACCTGTGCTCGCCGGCAGCGCGCGGTCTCTCACGCGGTGATCCATGGTTTGGATCAGGCGGAGTTGGGCGCGCCGGTGGCGGTGGTGGTCGCCGATGTGCTGCGGATCAGCCGTACTGAGGCCCGCCGCCGGGAGCGGGACGCTGAGCAGTTGGCGCCGCGGAGCAGCTTGACCGGACAGCCGTTGCCGCCGGTGTTGCCGGCCACCGCGGCCGCGTGGGCTGCCGGGGTGTTGGATCCAGAACATCTGCGGACGATTCAGAAGTTCATGCGGGAGTTGCCCGATCACATCGGCCCGGGGGTGGCCGAGAAGAGCGAGGCGTTGTTGGCGGATAAGGCCGCGCTGTTACGTCCCGACCAGTTGGAGTTGGTGGCAGATCGGCTGGCCATCACCGTCAACCCCGACGGGGTGTTCTCTGATGAGGATCGGGCCCGCAAGCGCGGGTTCGTCTGGTGTGGCCGGCAACGCCCTGACGGGATGGGTGTGGGGAAATTGTTCGCGACACCGGAGTTGCGGGCGATGTTGGAGGCGTGGTGTGCGAAGTTCGCCGCGCCGGGCATGTGCAATCCCGCCGACCACGTCCCGACGGTCACCGGGGAGCCAAGCACCGAGGTCGCGGGGCGCGACGACCGCAGTCATGCCCAGCGTCAACATGACGCGTTAGCGGCTTTGGTTCGTGGGCAACTCGGTGACCCGAAACTCGGCCAGCACAACGGATTGCCCGTCACGATCATCGCCACCGCGACCCTGGAGCAGTTGCAGACCGGGGCCGGTGTCGCGGTCACCGCCGGCACCACACTGCTGCCCATGCGTGATCTGATCCGGATGGCCAGCCACGCCTACCACTACCTCGCCGTGTTCGATCAACACAGCGAGCGGGCCCTATACCTCGGCCGGACCAAACGCATCGCCTCCGCTGATCAACGCATCGTGTTGCACGCCATGGTGCGGGGCTGTAGCGCACCGGGCTGCGACGTCCCCGGCTACTTCACCGAAGTCCACCACATCGACGAATGGGCCGACGGAGGGACGACCGATATCGACACACTCACCCTGGCCTGCACACCCGACCACGGCCGCATCAAACCCGGCGGCTGGCAGACCCGAAAGCGCGCCGACGGCACAACCGAATGGATCCCACCGCCCGGATCACCCCAACGTGGCGGCACCAACGACTACCACCACCCCGAACGGTTCCTACCCGACTGACCGGGTGCTGAATGCCTTACACTTCTCCAGGCTGAGACGGCCCCGCGACAGCGAGGGCATGTCACAACATGTCAGAAGAGGACGGGTGTGCTTCATGGATTACAACTGGCTCACTGCCAAGGCCGAAGCACGCCCGGCTGGACATAAGGGCTGGGGCTCATTCGTCCTCAAGCCCATCCCCGGTGGCGAGACCGTCGCCGCATTCGGCGGATGGATCATGTCTAAGTCAGATCTCGAGAGCCTCAATCACGACCGGCAGGGGCGCTCCATCCAGGTCGACGCCGACCTCTACCTCGTCTCCGGTGAAACCCCCGAGCCTGGCGACATGCTCAATCACTCCTGCGAGCCCAACTGCGGCCTACTCGGACAGACCCTCGTGGTCGCCATGCGCGACATCGCACCGGGCGAGGAATTGACCTTCGATTACGCGATGTGTGATGCCAGCGACTATGACGAGTTCCGCTGCCTGTGCGGTGAACCAACCTGCCGCGAGATCGTGACCGGGTCGGACTGGCGCGACGTGAACCTCCAAGAGAAGTACGCCGGGTGGTTCTCGCCCTACCTGGCACGGCGGATCGCTGCCCTGCCGGCTCAGGGCTGAGCAGCTAGGCGGTAAGAATCCGCGGGCCGCTCTCGGTCACCGCGACGGTGTGCTCCCAGTGTGCTGCCCGCGAGCCGTCGGTGGTGACGACAGTCCAGTCGTCGTCGAGAATCCGGGTGCGGGTGGTGCCCAGCGTCAGCATCGGCTCGATGGCCAGCACCGAGCCGGCCACCAGCAACGGCCCCCGGCCGGGCTCACCCTCATTGGGCAGAAACGGGTCCATGTGCATGCTCTGGCCGATCCCGTGGCCGCCGTATCCGGCGACGATCCCGAACCGGCGCCCGTGCGTCTGCTCAGCCGCCCGCGCACCGCGCTCGATGGCATGCGAGACGTCCGACAGCCGGTTTCCCACCACCATGGCCTCGATACCGGCCTCCATCGCCGCGCGGGTGGCCGACGACAAAGCCTGATCAGCCGGTATCAGCTCACCGACACCAATGGTGACCGCCGCATCACCGTGCCAGGAATCAATGATGGCGCCGCAATCTATGGACACCAGGTCGCCGTAGGCCAACACCTCATCAGCCGACGGGATCCCGTGCACCACGCGGTCGTTGACCGACGAGCAGATGCTCGCGGGATAGCCGTGATAGCCGAGGAAGGACGGTATACCCCCGGCTTCACGGATCACCGTCTCGGCAATGTCGTCGAGGTCTTTGGTGGATACCCCCGGCGCAGCGGCCTGCTGCACCGCATGTAATGCGGCGGCCACCACCGCACCGGCGGCAGCCATCGCGTCGAGTTCACCGGCTGAACGGGCGGGCACGGTCTTGCGGCTGCGCAGTCCCGGAATGGAAACCATCAGCAGACGTCAGCGATCGAGTGCGCGCAATGCCCGCGCGAAGACCACATCGAGTTCACCGACGGCGTCAACAGTCTTGAGTTCATCGTGGTAGTAGTCCAGCAGTGGTGCCGTCTCGGCACGGTAGACCTTCATCCGGTTACGGATGACATCTTCGGTGTCGTCTGCGCGACCGCGTCCTTTGAGCCGTTCCACGAGTTCGTCCTCGGGTACCCGGAATTCGAGCACCGCGTCCAGTTTGAGGTTGCGGCGTTCCAGCATGTCGTGCAAAGCCTCCGCCTGTTCGACCGAGCGGGGGAAGCCGTCGAGGATGAAGCCCCCGGCCACATCAGCATCGTTGAGGCGATCGTCGACCAGCGCGTTGGTCAGACTGGCGGGCACCAGGTCACCGGCATCCAGATACTTCTTGGCCTCCAGGCCCAACGTGGTACCGGAGCTGATGTTGTGCCGGAACAGATCTCCGGTCGAGATCTGAGGGACGCCGAGATCGGTAGCCAACTGGATCGCCTGGGTTCCCTTGCCCGCACCCGGCGGACCCAGCAGAACGATCCTCACTTGAGGAACCCTTCATAGTTGCGCTGCATCAGCTGGCTCTCGATCTGTTTGACCGTGTCGAGGCCGACGCCAATCGCGATCAGCACCGCGGTACCGCCGAACGGCAGATTCGAGACGCTACCGCTGTTACCCGCCTGAAGGAACACGTTCGGCAAGACGGCGATCAAGCCCAGATAGATCGAGCCGGGAAGGGTGATCCGGTTCAAGACGTAGCTCAGGTAATCCGCGGTGGGCTTGCCGGGGCGGATACCCGGGATGAAACCACCGAACTTCTTCATCTCGTCGGCACGCTCTACGGGATTGAAAGTGACCGACACATAGAAGTACGTGAAGAAGATGATCAGTCCGAAGTAGATCGCGACGTAGGTCGGGTCGGCCGGGTTGGTGAGGTGGCTGGCGACGAAGCGGTCCCACCAGCTGTTACCCGGTCCGCCGCTCCCGCTGCTGACCAACTGGGTGATCAGGTGTGGGATGTAAATCAGCGACGAGGCGAAGATAACCGGGATGACGCCGGCCTGGTTGACCTTCAGCGGCAGATATGTCGAGGTGCCGCCGTACATGCGTCGGCCCACCATGCGCTTGGCGTACTGCACCGGAATGCGGCGCTGGCCCTGCTCGACGAACACCACGCCGATAACGATGATGAGCGCCGCCACGCATACCGCGGTGAATACGGCGCCGCCACGGCTGTCCAGAATGGACTTGCCCTCAGCCGGGATCGCGGCGGCGATACCGGCGAAGATCAGCAGCGACATACCGTTGCCGACCCCGCGCTCGGTGACCAGCTCACCCATCCACATCACCAGGGTCGCGCCCGCAGTTAACACCATCACGATGACCACGAGGGGCCAGATACCTTTGTCCTCGATGATATCGAGCGAGCAACCCTGCAGCAGGCCACCGTTGGCTGCCAGCGCCACGATGCTGGTGGCCTGCAGAATGGCCAGTGCGACCGCCAGATAACGCGTGTACTGCGTCATCTTGGCCTGGCCGGATTGGCCTTCCTTCTGCAACTCCTCGAAACGCGGGATGACCACGGTGAGCAACTGCACGATGATGCTGGCGGTGATGTAGGGCATCACGCCCACCGCGAACACCGACAGCTGCAGCAGCGCCCCGCCGGAGAACAGGTTGATCAGGGAGTAGATCTGCGCCCCGGCCCCACCGCTGACCTGCTCGATGCACTTTTGAACGTTCGGGTAGTTGACCCCCGGCGACGGCATAGAAGCGCCAGCCCGGTAGAGGATGACGATGCCCAGGGTGAAGAGGATCTTCCGCCTCAGGTCGGCCGTCCGCAGCGACGAGATGAAAGCCGAAAGCACTCTTCCTCCTGGGCAGCCGGACGATAGTCGTGGCCTGCCGATGCGGCTGGCCGGGCCAGCGTTCGGATAAACCTTCTTAGGCGCAGATCACCGCCGAATGAAGTCGACGAAGACGCGCGTTGGAACAGTCTACGAGACTAACAGTTCGCCCAGGCCGGCCGGGAATCCATTCGGGGTGCGGCGCCCCTGCCTCGGGCGGCTGGTTATATTAGCTAAGTAAGAGTGGCGGACCGCTGCCGCGATTCGAAAGGCTCCCATGGCGCGCACCGATGACGACACCTGGGACCTGGCGTCCGGTGTCGGCGCGACTGCGACTCTGGTGGCTGCCGCGCGCGCGTTGGCCAGTCGCCAGCAAGACCCCCTGATCGACGACCCGTTCGCCGACCCCCTGGTGCGGGCGGTCGGAATTGAGGCCTTCACCCGGGTGCTGGACGACGACGCCATCCTGGCCGACCAGGATTCCCTCCAGCTGCTGATCGACGTGGTCGCCGTCCGCTCCAAGTTCTTCGACGACTTCTTGCTCGCGGCGACCCAGGGATCCGGTCTTCGCCAGGCCGTCATTCTGGCCTCGGGGCTCGACTCACGCGCCTACCGGCTGGCGTGGCCGGCGAGCACCACCGTCTTCGAGATCGACCAGGCGCACGTCATCGACTTCAAGTCCCGGGTCCTGTCAGGCATCGGCGCCTCCCCCGAGGCCGACCGGCGGACCGTCGGAGTGGACTTGCGCGCGGATTGGCCCGCGGCTCTACGCGCACACGGCTTCGACACAGGCGTACCGACGGCCTGGATCGCCGAGGGTCTGCTGGTCTATCTGCCGCCAGATGCCCAGGACCGACTCTTCGACAACATCACCGCACTGTCGGTTCCGGGCAGCCGGATCGCCACCGAGTACCACCCCGACGGCGGAACCGGTATCGCCGATCGTGCGGCGGCGATGAGTACCCACTGGGGTGACCGCGGTTTGGACCTCAACCTCGGTGCACTGTTCTACGGCGGCGAACGCCAGCCCGTCGTGGACTACCTCGAACGATTGGGCTGGCAGGTAAATGCCCGCCCACGACCGGAGATATTTGCCACCTACGGTCGTCACTTTCCCGACGATCCGGCGAATGCTCCACTGCGTAAATCGTTGTCCATCAAGGCAATCCGGAAGTAAGGCAACCAATGACGCCACCGCAGAAAGGCCGCCGCGACGGTGACTCGTGGGATCTCGCGTCGAGCGTCGGCGCCACCGCGACCGCAGTGGCCACATCACGGGCGATCGCCAGCCGCGCCGGCCTGATCGATGATCCCTGGGCCGAGGCACTGGTTACCGCGGTCGGCATCGAGCACTTCACGGCAACGCTGGCAGGCGAGGTGCCGGGTGGCTCCGATGTGGAGCGGATGGCCCACGGGATGGCGGTGCGCACCCGCTACTTCGACGACTTTCTTCTCGCGACTGCCGCTGCTGGCGTCCGTCAGGCGGTGATCCTGGCCTCGGGCCTCGACGCCCGGGCCTACCGGCTGGCCTGGCCGACCGGAACCGTCGTGTTCGACGTCGACCAACCCGCCGTGATCGACTTCAAGGCGGCGACGATGGCGGGTCTGGGAGCCGAACCGACTGCCGAAGTACGCAATGTCGGCATCGATCTGCGCGACGACTGGCCGGCAGCGTTGACCAACCACGGATTCGATACCGGCACCCCGACGGCGTGGATCGCCGAGGGGCTGCTGATCTACCTCCCGCCGGACGCCCAGGACCGGCTATTCGAACACATCACCGCGCTCAGTGCAGCCGGAAGCCAGCTGGCGACCGAGTTCATGCCCAGCATGGACGTATTCACCGACGCGCCTGCTGAGTGCGATGAACCCCAGGAGGACCGCTGGCGGCGGCTCGGTTTCCAGGACGACCTGACCGCACTGGTCTATACCGGTGAGCGCAGCCACGTCATCGACCACCTCACCGGACTGGGTTGGAAGGTCAGCGGCAGTCTGGTTCAGGATCTGTTCGCCGCCAACGGTTTCGAACACCACGATGACGAGATGACTGCGAAGTTCGCCGGATTTCAGTACCTGTCAGCGACATTGGACTCAGGCGCGTAATGGCACGTACCGATGGCGACAGCTGGGATCTGACCTCAGGAGTTGGAGCGACAGCGACCATGGTCGCTGCCGGCCGGGCGTTGGCAACCAAGGACCCGCGCCGTCTGATCGATGACCGGTTCGCCGAGCCACTGGTGCGGGCGGTCGGTATCGATTTCTTCGTCAAGATGATCGACGGAACCCTGGAAAGCTCACCGTTCGGCGACACCGAGCCGGAGCGGGTGCAGGCCATGATCGCCGGAATGGCCATGCGCACGAAGTTCTTTGACGACTACTTCATCTCCACATGTGTTAACGGAGATGTTCGACAGGCAGTGATCCTTGCCTCGGGGTTGGACTCCCGCGCCTACCGGTTGCACTGGCCGCCGGGAACGGTGGTGTACGAGATCGACCAGCCGGGGGTCATCGACTTCAAAACCGGTGTGCTGAACGATCTCGGCGCACAGCCAATCGCGCAGTGCCGGACCGTCGGCATGGACTTGCGAGGGGACTGGCCCACTGCACTGAGGGCGGCCGGCTTCGATCCGGGTGCGCCGACCGCATGGCTGGCCGAGGGTTTATTGATTTACCTGCCGCCCGATGCGCAGGACCGGCTTTTTGACACGATCACCGCGTTGAGCGCACCCGGCAGTGCAGTGGCGACCGAATACGCCTCGGGAATCATCGATTTCGACGCCGCCAAGGTGCGGGAGATGGCGGCGAATATGCGCGCTCGCGGCCTCGACATCGAAATGCCGGACCTGATCTACCCCGGCCCGCGCAGCAGTGCCATGGACTATCTGGGCGCCACGGGCTGGCAGGTCACAGCGACACCGGGAGACGCACTGTTCATCCACAGCGGTTTGCGCCCGCCCGACCGCGGCGACTACGACCCGCTTGGCGAGATCGTCTACGTCAGCGCCGGGCGCTGACGCCCTCAGAACCGCCAGTCTCCCAACCACAGCGCCGTCGCTCCGGTCAGGCTGCGCTCGCTGTTGGCGATCACGCCACCGGCAACTCCACGCACCAAAGCAGCCGCGGCATCGGGCAGCGACGCCGCAGCCGGTTGCGATGAGGCCCTGGGCCGCAGAAAATCCAACACCGACGACCCCGGATAGCCCACCAGTCGTACCCGCGCATCGACATCGAGACCGGCGAGCACCTTGGCGCGGCGCACTGCGGTCCGCAAACCGCCGAGCTCGTCGACCAGGCCGCGCTCCGACGCATCGGCCCCGGTCCATACTCGCCCGCGGGCAGCCAACTCGACGTCGGCCACCGACATCCCCCGGGCCTCGGCCACCCGGCGCACGAAGTCGTCGTAGAACAGATCCGCCTCGGCTCTGACCATGTCGTGCTGGGCGTCGGTGAACGGTGAATTGACAGACCACGCATCGGCATTGGCATTGGTCCGAACCACATCCGATCCGACGCCGAGACGGTCCTTGAGTTCGCGCGCCACCAGCTTGCCGGTCACCACACCGATGGAACCGGTGATCGTCGCGGCGTTGGCGACGATCACGTCGGCGGCCATCGCGATGTAGTAGCCCCCGGACGCCGCGACCGCGCCCATCGAGGCGACCACCGGCTTGCCGGCTGAGCGGATACGACCGACCTCCCGCCAGATCGTCTCCGAGGCGTTGACCGAACCACCCGGGCTATCGATCCGCAGTACAACCGCTTTCACGTCATCATCGGCGCCGGCCTCCCGCAACGCTGCGGCGATGGTGTCACCACCGGCGCTCGAGCGTCCGAACGGCGACAGCCCCGGACCGCCGCGGCCGCTGACGATCGGACCACTCACCGTGACCAGCGCGAGCGCGGGGTCTTTCTTGCGCAGCGATGGTCGGTTCTCACGGGTTTGGGCGTAGCGGGACAGGAAGAGCCGCGGCGGCGCGTCATCACCGTCGGGGTCGTTGAGGTCGGTTGCGCCGTCGGTAAGCTCGCCGATACGGCGGTAGGCCTCATCCCGGAAGCCGATGCGGTCGATCAACCCGGCGGCGAGAGCATCGTCACGCAGCAGTGGGGCCCGGTCGGCAAGCTCGTCAAGTACGGCGGTGCTGAGCCCCCGGGACTCGGCGATCCCCTGCCACACCTGGCTGTGCAGGCTTTCGATCAACCGGCTGTCGGCTTCCCGATGCGCGTCGGTGTAGTGGTCTTCGGTAAACGTATTGGCCATCGACTTGTACTCGCCGCGCGCCACGAACTGCGCCTGAATACCGGCCTTCTCCAAGGCATCGCGCAGAAACAGCGCATTGCTGGCGAATCCGATCAGCCCGACGGTGCCCGAGGGTTGCATCCACACCTCGCCGAACGCTGAGGCGAGATAGTAGGACAGCGTTCCCGGGTAGGTCTCGGCCCAGGCAAGCGATGGCTTGACCGCGGCGAAGGCGGCGACTGCCTCGCGCAGTTCCTGTACGGCTCCCGGTGGGGCAGCCGAAAGCTGCACGCGGCCAATCAATCCCGCGATGCGGGGATCCTCAGCCGCCCGGTGAATGGCGGCGACAGCCTGGCGCAGTAGAAGCGGGCGGCCGCCGCCGGCAATGAACGCCATCGGGTCGAATCCGGTGGTCTCCGGCGGTAGGGACTGGATATCGAATTCGAGGATGCAGCCATTCGGAATGCCGTGGTGGCGGGCAGTGTCGATCCGGCGGCCGACGCCGCGCAGGTCATCAGGAATACCGGGCAGGAAAGCGAACATGGCTACGAGCCTACGCAAAAGCCCCCGCC
>Ga0164295_10002247_pt1 | contig 16009 bp, 13 predicted proteins | sample GEODES006metaG_FD_111798 | JGI IMG/M metagenome (GOLD analysis project Ga0164295, IMG submission 111798) | Oligotrophic lake water microbial communities from Sparkling Lake, Wisconsin, USA - GEODES006 metaG | ecosystem: Environmental > Aquatic > Freshwater > Lake | place: USA: Sparkling Lake... | reverse complement strand
GGTGTCGCTGGTGCCAAGGGAGAACGCGGACTCGCCGGCGCGGCTGGGAAGCCCGGCCTCAACGGGAAGGACGGATCCAACGGCAAGGACGGCAAGCCCGGTGCTGCTGGCCCCAAGGGAGAACGCGGACCCGCCGGCGCGGCTGGGAAGCCCGGCCTCAACGGGAAGGACGGATCCAACGGGAAGGACGGCAAGCCCGGTGCTGCTGGCCCCAAGGGAGATCGCGGACTCGCCGGCGCGGCTGGTGCGAAGGGAGACGTCGGGCCGATGGGGCCGGCTGGTCCGGCAACTGGCCTCCGCGCTTCTGGCGCCCGTGATGTGACCACAACGATGCGGCTGCCCAACGGCGGCGGGCTCGACCGTGCGGTGCTGAAGCGTGTTGGCGATACCGTTGAACTGTCGCTGATTGGCCTCCGCGGCAGCCGCCAACTCAAGGGGCTTCTCGGCAAAATCCCGGCCGGCTTCCGGCCGTCGCTGCCGCAGAGCCTGCTGACCGCCGACGAGGGGTTCCGTCAGGTGCGGGTGAGTGTCGATGCCGGCAACGCCGCCGTCGCCGTCGCCCAGCCCGCCGAGACCGGTGGCCTTGGGAAGGTGTCGACGTCGCTCGTCTGGCTGACCCAAGACGCGTGGCCGACGACGCTCCCCGGTCGTCCGTGGAATCGGTGATCACGGTATCCAAGTGGTAGTCTCTGGAGGCCTCGACTCCTGAGATCCGCCATGGCTGACACTGATCCTGCCTCAAACTCGCAGCCTCTCCCCGAACTCCACACGCTCGTCGTGGGGCGCGAGGCGATGGCCTGTCGGTTCGAGGTGGTATTTAACGTTGGCGATGTGCCTGACGCGACGGAGCTCGGCCTGGCTGCGCTCGATCTCGTCGACTCGATCGAAGATCGGATCACCGTCTACCGGGAATCGAGCGAATTGGCCCGTCTCAACGCCACCGCGGCGGAGGGATGGCAACCGGTCGCCGGGGATGTTTTGGCGCTGCTCGCTCAGGCGCGGCGTCTCCATGAACAGACCGGCGGCGCATTCGACCCGGCCGCCGGCAGCCTCGTTCGGGCCTGGGGCTTTCTCCGTCGTCAGGGCCGCACCCCCGACGCAGCGCTGCTCGCCGACGCGCGGGCCCGGTCGGGGATGGTGCATGTCGGGATCGACGAGGCCGCGGGACGCCTGCGTTTCAACCGCCCCGGTATCGAGCTCAACCTCGGGGCGATCGGCAAGGGATGGGCGCTCGATGCCGTGATCGGAATGCTCACCGCCGCCGGCGTAGGGAGCGTGCTTGTCCATGGCGGATCGAGCAGCGTCCGCGCGGTGGGCGTGCAGGGCCCGACGCTCCCCGGCCGTCGTGGCTGGCGGGTCGGCGTGAGGCATCCGCTCCGGCCGGGACGGCGGCTGGCCACCGTCACGCTCGTCGACGCGGCGCTCGGCACGAGCGGCTCGGGGACCCAGTTCTTCGTCGATCGCGGTCGGCGGCTCGGGCACATCCTCGACCCGCGGAGCGGAGTGCCCGCCGAAGGCGTGCTCTCAGCGACGGTGATCACGCCGCAGGCCGCTGACGCCGATGCCCTTTCCACCGCGCTCTACGTGCTCGGCCCGGCCGGGCTCGAACGGATCGCGCCGGCCGGCGGCGACACGGCCGCAATCCTCGTCGTCCCCGCGCGCAATCCCACGAGCGTCCGCGTCCTCACCGCGAATCTCGATCCCGATCTCGTCGAATGGGATCCAGGGGAGGGGCTGGAGGTGGTGCGCGTGGTGTGAGGCGCGTGGTGCGGAGAGTCCAGCAGCCCCGACGGGGGGGCCATCGAGCCCCCAAATCCGGCTCGCCCCACGGATTCCCGACGGGGGGCGAAGATCTCCTGCCACGGTGGCGTTCCTGGGGTACACTCACTGGGCGTTGCATGACACGGGCCGATCCCCTGGAATCCCAACCGAACTGAACATGATCGAGTGGTTCGAGCAGGGTTCTTACCTCGGCATCGTGCTCTTTTTGACCCTCACGGGGATCGGGCTCCCGGTGCCGGAGGAGGTGCCGATCGTCGCCGCTGGCGTGGCCAGCCGGGCGGGGGCTCTGCAGTGGTACTACGCCCTCCCTGCCTGTCTCCTCGGCGCGGTGCTCGGCGACAGCCTCATGTATGCCGTGGGGCGGTTTTTCGGCGCCAGGATCCTCCGTGATCATCCCTGGTGGTCGGGCTTTCTCACCCCCGAGCGCGAGAAGACGATCGAGGATCTCATCAAGCGGCACGGCATCAAGGCATTCTTCGTCGCCAGATTCCTCGTCGGCCTGCGGAGCCCCTTCTACCTGACTGCCGGCATGCTCAAGGTGAAGTACCGCTGGTTCCTCCTCGCCGATCTCCTCTGCGCGTCGGTGGTCATCGGCGGTTTCTTCGGCCTCTCCTACTACTTCGGGGAAAGCATCAGTGGCCTGATCCGCTCCGCCGAACGGGGGCTGACGCTTGCGGCGATTTCGCTGGCATTCCTGGCGGTGGTGGCGTTTTTCTGGTTTCGCAAACGGCGGATGCAGATGCTCGATCGCGACCCCGAGGCGCTGTTTGAGAACAAGGAACTGATCTTCGGCCCTGCCGCCGACCGGATCGTCGATGCGGTCGGGATCGGTGACGGCCACAGCACGCACGCCGAGTCGGCCCCCGCCGACCATCCCAACAGCCGTGACTGACGTTGGAACGGGTAGCGCCGATTCTGCCGGCTCACGGTGGAAAAATGTGCCTTTTCGGCAAGCTTGTCGACCCCGGGCGACTTTGACGTCGCCAAACGGCGACCTAGGTACCTGTGGAGCCATTTCCGTCCACGGGGTTCACCATGCGCGCCGACCTCTCTTCCCTTTCCCCTCTCTCCCCATCCGAGTGCTTCCCGCCCACATCCGGCGGGGCGAGCGTCCGGACCACGCGTGGCGGGGAGCGGAGTGGGCATCGGGGGCGGATCGTCGTCATCGATGCCGACCGCCGGGCCGCGTCGGGAACGGCTGCCTGGCTCTGCACCCAGGGATGGCACGCCAGTGCCGCGGGGAGCGTCGAAGAGGCCCGGGGCCTCGTAGCCCGCGGGCGGTGTGACGCCTGGGTTGTCGTCGGGATGGCGGCGGCCCGGGGCGCTTTGGCGGTTCGTCAGGGGCTCCCCCCGCGCCACGCCGGTACGAAGTTGGTCGCGATTCTCCCCCCTCAGTCGGACGCCTCCGGTTGGGATGTCGCCCTCGGCTTTCCGGCAGCCGACGACCTGGTCCTCGAGACCCTCGCCCGGGCCTGTCGGGCCCCGGGGTTCGAGGCCGTTGCGGTGCCGGCTGTTCCACCGATTCCGGCCCCGGACGCGGCTCCGGCTGCGATCCTCGGTGCCGACGAGTCGATCCGTCGGGTGCTCGACGTCGCCCGCCGGGTTGCCGACACGGGGGTCACGATCCTGATCACCGGCGAAAGCGGGACGGGGAAGTCGCTCCTCGCCCGCGAGATCCATGCCATCAGCCAACGCCGCACCGGGCGCTTCGTCGAAGTCGCCTGCGGCAGCCTCCCGGAATCACTCCTCGAGAGCGAGCTCTTTGGCCATGTTGCAGGCGCGTTTACGGGGGCGACGGTCGATCGTGAGGGACGCTTCGCCCAGGCCGACGGCGGCACGATCTTCCTCGACGAGATCGCGACGGCCACGCCGGGTTTGCAGGTGAAGCTCCTTCGTGTCCTGCAGAACCTCGAGTTCGAGCCGGTGGGGGGAGGGGCGACACGAAAGGTCGACACCCGCCTCGTTCTTGCCACCCACGAAGACCTCTCGGCGCTCGTCGCGGCGGGACGGTTTCGCGCCGACCTCTTCTGGCGGATCAACGTCGTGACGATCGAGATGCCGGCGCTCCGCAACCGGCGCTCCGACATTCCCCTCCTTGCCGGCCACTTCCTCGCCCGCGCCGCCGCCCGCGCCGGCAGGCCCGTCGACCGCTTCACCCCCGCGGCGCTGGCGGCCCTGGTCGCCCACGCCTGGCCGGGCAACGTTCGTGAACTCGAGCACGCGGTGGAGCGGGGGGTGTATCTCGGCACGTCGAGCGCCGTCGATGTCGGCGACCTGCCCCCGGCCGTGGTGGCGGCGGGCGCGACCCGCCCGGAGCCGCGCGGCGAAGGGGCGCTGCGGCAGTCGCTGGCGGTGCCTGAACGGCAGTTGATCCTCGAGGCACTCGAGCGCCACGCCTGGCGGCGGGACGTGGCGGCGAAGGCGCTGGGCATCAACCGAACGACGCTCTACAAGAAGGCGAAGCGCCTCGGCCTCGATCTCTCCTCGCTCCCGGCGGGGGGATGACCTCAGCCGACGGCCGGCACCCATCCCGACGCGAGCGACCAGGCGAGGATGGCCGCCAGGACGAGTCGGTAGGCGATGAATGGCCAGAGGGTGCGGCGGCCGAGCATCGCCAGGAGCCAGCGGATCGCCACGTAGCCGACGATCGCCGCGGCGGCCGTGCCGGCTGCCGCCATCGTGATCGCCTCGGCGGAGCCGAAGATTTCGGCTCGTTCTTGCCAGGCCTCGAGAAGGCCGGCGGCAGCCACGGCAGGGAGGGAGAGGAGGAAGGAGAACCGGGCGGCGGTCTGCCGATCGAGCCCGCCGAGCATGCCGGACGAGATCGTCACGCCGCTCCGCGACGTGCCCGGCACGAGCGCCAGCACCTGCGCGAGCCCCATTCCCAGCCCATCGGAAAGCCCGATGCCGTCGAGCCCCTGTCGCCCCGTCGAGCCCCGCCGGCTCCGCCACCGCACGACCAATTCCGCCACGGCCATGAGCACGGTTGCCGCCAGCAGGGCACCGATCACCACCTCTAGCCGCCGCGCTTCCCCCTTGATGAGCTTCCGGAGGGCAAAGCCGACAACCACGATCGGGAGTGTGCCGAGGAGGATGAGCCATGAAACCCTCGATTCCGTGCTCCCCCAAGGGCGCCGGCTGGCGATCCCGATGACGAATCCCCGCAGAAGGGCTGCGATGTCGCGCCACATCGCCACGCACACGGCCAAAAGCGTGCCGCACTGGATGACGGCCGAGTAGGCCGCGCCGGGGTCGTCCCAGCCGAGGAGCGCCGGGACGATGCGGAGGTGGGCCGTGCTCGACACTGGGAGGAACTCGGTGAGCCCCTGAACGATGCCGAGGGTGATTGCTTCGACGAGGGTCATGAAAAGGTTGTTCTGGCGGGGGAAAGCAGGACGGGGCGGGGATCGGGACGGGCTTGGAAAAGGGCCACGGAGGGCTTTTTCGGTTTGGCCGCCGGTTCCCGCTTCAAAATAGCAGCCCTGTCGGGCATAATCGCCCCTTCGCCGGTTGTGGGCGTGACAGCCCCGATGGAAAAATCGGGGGCTCGCGCCGCCCGCTCCGCCCCGAACACCCGTTTCAAACACCCGGTTTATTGCCGCGCATCGGCGCGGTGAGCCAGAGCACAGGAGACTCCCCCGCGATGTTCCGCAACCTCAGCACCGTCGGCCTGCCCCTTTCGGGACGGCCCAGCGAGCTCATCGAACTGGCGCTTTCGTTCGGCTTCGATGCGATGGACATCGACATCGTCGACTTCCAGCAGCAGGCCGAGGCGTTCGGGGTCGAGCATGCCCGCCGGCTGATGGTCAGCGCCCGGCTCCAGTGCGGGTCGTTCCACCTGCCAATCTCGCTGATCGGGGACGACGCCGCGTTCAACGCCGACCTTGCCGAACTGCCGACGCGGCTCGAGTTCGCTCAGGCGACCGAGGCGAAGCGTGCCATCGTTACCATCGCTCCGGCGAGCGATGATCATGCCTTCAAGGACTTCTTCGAGCTGTATCGTCAGCGACTCGACACGCTCGGCGGCCTGCTCGCCAACTACGGCATCAGCCTCGGGCTGGCGCTGGCTCCGGAGGCCGAGGCCCGGGCCGAGAAGGCTCACCAATTCATCCACACCTACGAAGGCCTGATCGGCTTGGTGAGCGTTTGCCATCCGAGCGTCGGCGTCGTGGTCGACGCCTGGGCTCTCTATCTCACCGGCGAACCGCTGTCGGTGATCGGCTCGATCCCGGCCGGCCGGATCGTCGAGATACGGCTCTCGGATGCTCCCCGCGACGTCGTCTCGGCTGAGCTCAGCCACGTCCAGCGATTGATGCCCGCCGAAACCGGCGTCATCCCCGCCGCTCAGATCCTTGTCGAGGCCCAGAAGGCCGGCTTCGAAGGCCCCGTCACGCCATGGGCCGATCGCTCGACCCTCGCTGGTCGCGGTCGGGAGAAGATCGTGCGTCTTGCCGGCGACCGCCTCGAGGCGGTCTGGAAGGAAGCCGGGCTGCCGATCGTGCCGCGTTGGTTCGCCCCTTCGGCCCGTGAGAACGCGCCGCGGTTTGGCGAAGATCCCGCCATGCTGGCTGCCGCCGGCGCACTCGATGGCAAGCCTGGCCCGGTCGCCTGACCGGCTCGGCAGCGGCCGTCGTCACCAGTTCCTCCGTCACCTGGCCCCCGGGCGCCGTCAGGCTCCTCCGCGGATCCAATCGACTTGCGGAGAGCCTCCGCCCGTCAGGGCGGCGCCACGGCAAAACTCCGACACATAGCGCAGCGGCTGGCCGGGGCGATCGGGGTCGCGGAACGAATCCCCTTTCTGCAAGATCGGGAGCTGATCCGGCATGCCGCCGAAGGCCCGCGCTCCGGCGGCCTGGCAGGGAAACCACGATCCTTTCCCATCGGCGTCGACGAGGTGGAACTCCGGATAGCAGTGCCCCTCCACCCACACCGTGCGGGACGGAATGCCGTTGATCCTGGCGCAGGCGATGAACAGGCAGGTGAGTTCTTCGCAGTCACCCCAGCCGTCGGCGAGGGCGCGGGCGGCCCCCTTGAGGATGCCGTTGCGGTAGTCGACCTTCTCGCGAACCGCGTCGTAGATCGCTTCGACCTTCGCCCAGCCTTCGAGCCCTTCCCCGAGGGCCTTGGCGAACTTTGTCACCTTCGGATGCCGTGTTTCGATGTATGGGCTCGAGGCGAGATACGGCTTGAGGGCCTTGGCGGGCTTCTCCGGAATCGAGAGGCCGGATGGATCACTCGGCGGAAGGATCGCCGCTCTCCCGAGCGAGAAGGTGATGACCGCCTTCGCTTCCTGACCGGAAGGAAGATCGGGGATCTCGACGAGCATCTGTTTCACGCCGCCGGGCAGCGTCCGATAGCGAACCTGACGGACATCGGCCGAGACATCCTCGCCCACGATCTCCACCGTCTGCTCCGGCCATTCGGCCGGCACCGGAAGCGTGGCGTAGATCCCCCGGCAGGGCCCCCCCGTGGCGACGACCGACAGACCGACACGGTAAGGCTGGTGACGGATGTCTCCCAGCGACGGCCCGCTGGCCACCAGCGGCTCATCGGCGAATTGGGCGCTGGCAGAGGGGGCCGACAGGCATCCCCGCAGGCCGATCGCCAGGCAAGCAGTGCGCATCAGACCGCGCCGCGTCATCGCCAGGGGCGGAGCGGCGGGCAGGGCAACGGAGGGGGGGCGGTGAGGGCTCATGGAAGGGGCATCGGATCGAAAGGGAGGCCGACTGTGGTCCAGAGTGCGACATATCGATGGGGAAACTGGGGAGGAAAGGGCAAAACAACGAATTGTTCAGGCCTGCCCCGGCTGCTACACTCCGAGGTTTCCGCTTTGTGGCCCGCTTTCCCCCCTTCCTCCAACCCGTTTTCCCGAAACCCCCACACGATGGTCAACCGCAACCTCATCCGCGAACTGGAACTTGGCGACGAAATCGATCAGGAGATCGAGCTGGCAATGGGAGGGACCGACAGTGGCGAATATGCCATTGGCACCGCCACCCTGTCAGTCAATTCGGTCCTTCACGGCAAGATCCTTCGGGTTGACGATGAGTTCGTGCTGGTCGACGTCGGCTACAAGAGCGAGGGGCACATCCCTCGGAACGAGTGGGATGATTCGGAGCCGCCGCCGCAGGTGGGCGACACCGTCAAGGTGCTCCTCGAGGAGTTCGAGGATGGCCAACTCGAGGAACAGCGTGGCCTGATCACCCTCTCGAAGCGGAAGGCCCGCCGCATCGAGGATTGGCTGCGGGTGATGGAGAGCGTCAAGGAGAACGACGTCGTTACCGGGTTCGTCACGCGGAAGATCAAGGGCGGTCTCCTCGTTGACATTTCTGGTGTCAACGTGTTCCTCCCCGCCAGCCAGGTCGACATCCGTCGGCCGGCCGACATCGGCGACTACTGCGGCCGCTGCATCCAGTGCCTCGTGCTCAAGATCGACGAACAGCGTCGCAACATCGTCGTCTCGCGGCGGGCCCTCATCGAGCAGGAACGTGCCGAGCGGAAGAAGCAACTCATGGAGACCCTCGAGGTCGGCCAGGTGCGCCGCGGCATCGTCAAAAACATCGCGGACTTCGGTGCGTTCGTCGATCTCGGAGGCATCGACGGTCTCCTCCACATCACCGACATGAGCTGGGGCCGCATCGGCCACCCCAGCGAGATGGTGGCGATCGATCAGGAGATCGAGGTCCAGGTGCTGCACATCGACCGCGAGCGCGAGAAGATCGCCCTCGGCATGAAGCAGCGGACGGCGAGCCCGTGGGCGAAGGTCGCCGACAAGTATCCGGTCGGCACGGTCTGCAAGGGGACGGTCGTCAACGTCATGAGCTACGGCGCGTTCGTCAAGCTCGAGGATGGTGTCGAGGGGCTCGTGCACATCAGCGAAATGAGCTGGACGAAGCGCGTCAGCCATCCCTCCGAGCTCGTCAAGCCGGGTGACGAGGTCGAGGTCGTCGTTCTCGCTATCAACAAGGAGAAGCAGGAGATCTCGCTGGGCATGAAGCAGACCCAGCAGAATCCCTGGGAAAAGGTCGCCGCCGACTATCCGCCCGGTGCTGTGGTCAAGGGAGTTGTCCGCAACCTCACCAACTACGGTGCCTTCATCGAGATCGACGACGGGATCGACGGCCTCCTCCATGTCACCGACATGTCGTGGACGCGCAAGGTTACCCACCCCAGCGAGATGGTCGACAAGGGGCAGGAGATCGAGTGCAAAGTGCTCTCGGTCGATCAGCAGCGTCGCCGCATCGCCCTGGGCCTCAAGCAGATGCACGAGGATCCGTGGACGACCGACATCCCCGCCCGCTACAAGCCCGGCGATGTCGTGAAGGGGAACGTCACGAAGATCACCAACTTCGGCGTCTTCGTCGGCCTCGAGGATGGTCTCGAGGGGCTGCTCCACATCTCGGAACTCTCCGAAGACAAGATCGAGAATGCCGAGGATCTCGTGAAGGTCGGCGACCCGATCGAGGTGAAGATCCTCCGCGTCGACACCGACGACCGGAAGATCGGCCTGTCGAAGAAGCGCGTCGGCTGGTCGCGTGAGCGCGAGGCAGCCGAGGGGACCGAAGAGGTCTGACGTCCGCGAGGATCGTGCCCGGTGTCAGGGAACGACGGCTGTGGCGCGAGTCACGGCCATCGCCTGCACCGGGCCGATCGTCTCGATGAGCGTCTGCTCCGGTTGGCTCGCATTTGCATCCTGCAGGGATGCGGCGGTGTCGATCGGCACGATGCGGAGGGATTGTCGGCGGCTGATCCGTCCTGTTGGCCCCGTCGGGGTGACGCCGCCGAGAAAGCTTTCCGTCGCGCTGCCGAGGATCCGGATCCTTCGTAGCGGCGCATGGCTCGCCCCCTGTTCTCCACCGCCGGCATGGCGCTGCTCGAGGACTTCGGCCGACTTTGGATCGATCACGTCGAGCGCGATCGTCATGCTCCCGGCAGTTCCCTTGCGGCTGCCGCGGCGTCCCACCCAGACCACGATCCGATCACCGGGTGAAAGCGTCGCCAGATCGATCGACTCCGGAGAGGACGCCGGCGGAGCCATCCCGGTCGCAGGGGTGCCGATCGGGGCGTCGGCTGGTGGCGCGAGCGCACGCGGCATCGTTTGCGTGGCTGTCTCGGCGGCGGGAAAGGGGGGCGCGGGTTCGCCGCCGACCGGTCCGCCTTCCGGAAGCGGAGGTTTGGAGGGCGCGACGGCGACGGCATCGTGGCCGGAGAGTGGCGGCGTGCTTTGGTTGGCCGCGGCGGCAGATGGCCCGTCAACCGCAGGCTCGGCTGCATGCCTGGGGAGCGTGGTCGATTCAAGGACGCGGCGACCGCGGGCAAAGACCCGCGCCGCGTCACCGGTGAAGGCAAAGCCCCCCGCGATCAGCGCGAGCACGCAGCACTTGGCGAGCACGGTCCGCATCGTCGACAAGACTCCCGGCAGGAACAGGCCAGGAGGGGCACCGGTTGCCTGTCGGCAACTATGCGCCCGGGCCACGGGCCGGTGATGTCTGGCGGGCAAGCACCGCCCCGCTTTCCCGGCACAGGGGTGGGGTGGGTGCGATCGTGGCGGTCGTGCTGGGAATCAGGCCAGGGCAGCCAGGGCCTCGAGCACCTTCTCCGCATGGCCCTCGGCCTTCACGCTGCGAAAGACCTTCGCGACGCGTCCAGCGGCATCGATGATGAACGTGCTGCGGACGATCCCCATCGAGGTTTTGCCGTAGAGAGTTTTTTCTCGCCACGCTCCGTACTTCTCCGCTATCGAATGATCGGCGTCGACCAGGAGCGTGAAGCGAAGGGCGTATTTGTCGCGGAACTTGGCATGACTGGCGGCCGAGTCGCGGCTCACGCCAAGAACCACCGCGCCGTGGGTGCCGAGCGCTGCGGAGGCATCCCGGAAACCGCAGGCCTCCTTCGTACACCCCGGCGTGTCATCCTTGGGGTAGAAATAGAGCACTACGGGTGAGCCTTTGAGGCTCGCCAGTTTCAGCTTGCCGCCGTCGTGGGTGGGCAGCGTGAAGTCGGGGGCCTTCGTCCCCTCCTCGATCCAATCGGCCATGATGGTCTCCTCGCGGGCGGTCGATCCCTTGAAGCAGTTCTTGACGCCTAACGATCGTTGTAGTCCCCCTTGCGGTGAGTGGCCAGTCGGGCCGGCAGCGGCCGCCGTCGCGCTCCTCACGCCCCCCGGACGGGGCGCGCTTGCGGTGGTGGGGCTGTGGGGACCACTCTCCACGCGGATGGTGGGGACGCTGTTCCTGCCGAGGGGGAGTGCGGCGGTCAGCGACTGGGAGGCGGGGCGAATTGGCGTCGGGCGATGGCGCGGCCTCGGGAACGGATCGGGGGGAGTGGCCGCCGAGGAGGTGCTCGTCGTCCGCGCTTCCCACGGCTGGGAGGTGCACTGCCATGGTGGGGCCGCGGCCGCCGCCGCCGTCCTCGACGATCTCGTTCATCTCGGCGCGAAAAGTAGCCCGGCCGCGGCGTGGGACGCTGGCGGCGCCGCGACGGTGGCGGCCGAGGCGATCGCCCTCCTCGCCGACATCGACGCGCCCCGCCCGGCGCGGATCCTCTGCCGCCAACTGGCCGGTCAACTCGACGGCGAATTGAAAGGCATCGCGGCCCTCGTGTCCCAGGGGGATGGCGTGGCCGCCGCCCAGCGTGCCGACCGGCTTCGGCGGGCGGCACGGGTCGGGCTGCGTTTGGCGGAGCCATGGCGGGTCGTTGTCACGGGGCCAGTGAACGTCGGAAAGAGCAGCCTCGTCAATGCGTTGGCGGGCCATGCCCGCAGCCTTGTCTCTCCCCTGCCGGGCACGACTAGGGACGTGATCGAGACGCATCTCGTGCTCGCCGGGTGGAGTGTGGTGCTCGTCGACACCGCCGGCCTCCGCGCGGCCGGCGATCCTGCTTCAGGGGCCACCGAACGAGCTGGAATCGCCCGGGCCCTGGCGGCCACGGGGGCTGCCGACCTCGTCATCCGCGTGGGCGACACCGGCACCGAGCCACCGCCGCACGATGGCCTTGACGTCTTGTCGAAGGCCGATCTCCTGCCGCTACAGCCTGTGCCCGATGGCATCTTTGTGACCTCGTCACGGACTGGCGCGGGGCTCGGGGCCCTCGTCGCCGCTGTCATGGCGAAGCTCGTCCCGGAGGCGGACGAGCCGGGCCTGCTCGACGGCGCCGTCCCCTTCCTGCCCCGGCACCTCGAAGCCCTGAACAGGGTGATGGCCGGCGAGCCGTTTGACGGCGGGCGCCTGCTTCAATAGGTGGGGACCGACGTGTCGACCTCGGCGCTCCAGGCATCAATCCCCCCACGCATGCTCGTGGCGGAAGCGAATCCGCGTTCGCGGAGCCACTGCGTGACGCGGAGACTGCGGACGCCATGATGGCAATGGACGACGATCGTTCCGCCGCGCCAGGCGTCGAGTTCCCCCAGGCGACCGGCGATCTCCTGCATCGGGATCAGCATGGAGCCCTCGATCCGGGCGGTCGCATGCTCCTCCTCCGTGCGGCAGTCGAGGAGGAGACATGGCTCCGATCGGGGGGCGGCGAGGATCTGGGCGGCTTCCGTAGGGGAAACCTCGAGGGGCACTTCGTCGTGGCTGGGGGCACTCATCGAGCATCGTCTCCGGGAGGGATGGCTCAAAAAGACGTCAAGAATGCCGTAGCGATCCGGAACGGGCAACGGCACGTTCGCCGGTGGGCAAAAAAAGCGGCAGCCGGGGGATGGCCCCCGGCTGCCGTTGTTGAGTGCACTGAGACTCGAGCGTGGAAAACCGCCCGATCACTCGCTGGTCGTCTCTCCCATGTCGCGGGTGACGAGGCCGAAGAACACGGCAGGATCGATGTCGGTGTTGATCGAGCTGTTGTGACCGTCACCGAAGCCGGCGATCGTCAAGCCGCCAGCGTGATCGCTGCTCGGTCCCCATGCCGAGTTGCCGAAGGTGCCGCGGGAGCCGAGGTTGATGCTGATCCGCCCCTGGGCGGTCTGCGTCGGACCGTAGCCGAGGGCCGACTGCACGCCAGTGGTCACCCAGACACCGTTGGTGTTGACCGGGACGGCACCGCTGTCGTCAGAAACCGCACAGACCCACGTCTGCATGCCGTCGATCCACGCCGAGTTGCCGGCCTCCTTGCATTCGATGAGGAGGATGCACTTCGACGTACCGTCCCGCAACGCCGAGAGCCCCTGGCCGAACTGCGGGCAGGGGTCGGTGTCGGCGTTGGAAAACCGGGCCGGCTTCAGCGGCATGGCGCCATTGTCGGTCATCGCCGAAGTGAAGCTGCCCGCCTTGCTGTAGGTGAGGAGGCCAGCCATGGCCTTGTAGTTCGTGATGCCGATCTGGTTGTAGGGGAGCGAACCGGCCAGGAGCGACTTGAAGTTGCTGCCCGCAGCCAACTGCACGACCCCCTGACCACCGAATGACGGGCATTGCAGTCCGGAGAGGAGCGTCTGCGAAGCATGCTGCGTGCCATTGCCGAGCGTGGTGGCCGCGAACGGCACAGCCCCACGGCCGAAGCGATTGGTGTTTGAGGAGATCGCGTTGTAGAGGTTGGTCTCCTCCATGAAGGGAAGGATGTGACAGATGTAGCTGAACGCTGCCGGTGAGGTGGCGCTGGCGGCGGTGTTGAAGGTCGTCGCGGTGTAGGGATACCGATCACACGCCGCCGGCAGCGCCTTGCGGGCGTCGTGGAAATTCTGCATCGCGAGGCAGAGTTGCTTCATCTTGTTGCCGCAGGAACTGCGGTTGGCGGCCTCACGCGCCGACTGGACAGCTGGCAAAAGAAGACCGACGAGCGTGCCAATGATGGCAATCACGACGAGCAATTCGACGAGCGTGAAGCCGCGTCGGTTGGAACTTTGGATCCGGACACACATGCAACACCTCCGCCCAAAAAGGGCAGCCAAGAAAAATGAAGAATGACGCCTCGAAGAAAAAGCGGGGGCGCGCACAACCCTGACGACGGCCAAGCATAAGCCCGGCTCAACCCGAAGCCCCATCAACCCCAAAGTGACCTCTCTCCGTACGCGAAAAACGCACCCAGAGTTCGGCCATTATCCCCAGAGACCACAATTATGAGCATTTTATGAGTCCGCTTGAATGATGTCAACTTAGCAATCGCCATGGCAGCCATCGCATCCGATCCCATCGAGGCCAGGAAGTTCGCACGGAGCGTTGTCGATCGCCTGCGCGCCGCGGGGCATGAGGCGCTGTGGGCGGGGGGATGCGTCCGCGACGAGATCCTCGGCCGGACTCCCGCCGACTACGACGTGGCCACCTCGGCGCGGCCCGATCTCGTGCGCGAGGTGTTCGGCCGCGGGCGGACGCTCGCGGTCGGCGCGGCATTCGGGGTGATCACCGTCATCGGGCCGCGCGGGTGTGGGCAGGTTGAGGTGACCACATTCCGCACCGACGCGGCGTACACCGACGGCCGACATCCGGCTGGCGTCGCGTTCTCGACGGCTGCCGAGGATGCCAAGCGCCGCGACTTCACGATCAACGGTCTCTTCATGGACCCCCAGACGGGTGAAGTGCATGATCATGTCGGGGGCCGCGCCGATCTCGAGGCGGGAGTTGTCCGGGCCATCGGCGTGCCGGCCCTCCGCTTCGGCGAAGATCACCTCCGGATGCTCCGGGCCGTCCGGTTTGCCGCCGGCTTCGGCTTCGTGCTCGAGGGGGAAACGCGGGCTGCGATCGAGCGGCTCGCGCCCCGTGCGGCCACGGTGAGCCCCGAGCGGATCGCCGCCGAACTGCGGGCGATGCTCTCCCGTCGGGGGCGCGGCCGGGCCCTCGAGCTCCTTGCCGAGACCAGGCTCGCCCCGGTCGTCCTCCCCGAACTCACGCCAGCGGAAGGGAACGCCGCGGCCGAGGGTGCTTGGCTGCGGTCTGCCCGCATCGTCGAGGCGCTCGACGAACCTTCCCTCGAAGCAGGGCTGGCGGTGCTTGCCGAGGGACTGCCAGCCGCCCTCCCCCGGGTCGTGGCCCGATTGCGGCTTTCCAACCGGGAGGGGACGACTGCCTGTTGGCTGCGGGCTGGGCTCGACGACCTTGCCCCGAGGAATGCCGACGAACTCCCGATGCATCGGCCGTGGTCGATCCTCCAGCCCTGGCTCGCCAACCGTGACAGCCCGGTGTTGGCCGACATTCTCCGAGCCCGGGCTGCCGTGGCCGGTGAAGGAGCCGATTTCGCTGCCTGGGTCACCGCCTGCCTCGAGCGCCCCCGCGCCGAACTCGATCCCCCTCCGTTGCTTGGAGGCCACGATCTGATCCGTGCCGGCTGTGCGCCGGGCCCCGCACTCGGAGCCACGCTCGCCCGCATCCGCCAGCTACAACTCGACGGCGTCCTCGCCTCCGCCGCCGAGGCGCTTGCCTGGCTGGCGGATCAACCGCCTCCGGGTTGACCTCAGGCCGGCGGCGCATTCGGCTCCGGAAGATCCTCGATCCGGGCGAGGTGAAAGACGTCGAGAAACTTCCTCGTCGTCCGATAGCTCGGGGTGCCGTCGTCGCCGGGGGCCAGTTCGAGGAGCCCGCGACGGACGAGGAGCCGCAACACGCTCGGGGAGGCATCGCATCCGAGCTCCACGAAACGGTCGCGCGCCACTGGCTGATTCCAGGCGACGACGGCGAGGACGTCGAGGGCATCGGCATCGAGCCGAACAAGCCGAGCCCGGCTCTCGATGACGCGGCCGAGCGAGGCGTACTCCTCGCGGAGTCGCATCACCCAACCATCGGCGAGCGATACGACCTCGTAGGGGCATCTGTTGGCCCGGTAACTGCGGGCAAGCTCGGCGGCGAGGTCGTCGATCTCCTGGGGGCGCACTCCCCGCATCAGAGCCGCGACCCGCTTCGCGTTGAGCGGTGTGCCCCCCGGTAGCCCGACGAACAGGAGGGCTTCGAGGATCGTGCCTGGGCTGACACGGCAGGCGGCGTCATGCTCCCCCGACCCAAAATCTTCGTCGTCGAGGTTCGGCGACGGATCGACCTCGACGCCCGCGTCGCCGTCGGTCGGCTTTCCGCTGCCGTAGGGATCGGCGACCCCCATCATCGAGGCAAAGGCCCGCGCCAGGCGATCGATCGATAATCCACCGTCAGCCGGCGCGGCCGTGATCCCACCGGAAGCCGCGGTCTGCGTCTGGGGATCTGCCTTGGGGGCAGGCGAAGCCTGCGGGGGCTTGGGGGCAGGCGAAGCCTGCGGGGGCTTGGGGGCAGGCGAAGCCTGCGGGGGCTTGGGGGCAGGCGAAGCCTGCGGGGGC
>Ga0164295_10002246_pt1 | contig 16011 bp, 6 predicted proteins | sample GEODES006metaG_FD_111798 | JGI IMG/M metagenome (GOLD analysis project Ga0164295, IMG submission 111798) | Oligotrophic lake water microbial communities from Sparkling Lake, Wisconsin, USA - GEODES006 metaG | ecosystem: Environmental > Aquatic > Freshwater > Lake | place: USA: Sparkling Lake... | reverse complement strand
GTATCACTCAATCTTGCAATCAATTAAAAAACAACCAGTTAAGTCAAACCTTGCTACCAGACACGAAGAAATTACAAGTGATTTAAATAATAATAAAGTAAAAATAGAAGAAATACAAAAAGAGATCACCCAATTAGATGATCAATTAAAAACTATTACTAATGTTTCTGAAAAAAATTTAATTAATCTAAAGAGTCAAGAACTTAAGTCTCAAATTCAACAATTATCGTTATATGATGAATATGATTATTATCATGAAGTATTTGATATATTGATGGATTATGAAGATGACGCAAATGATAAATTTAATTTATTGAATCAATATTTATCAAAAGTTGACAAAGACACAGTTATTAAGTCAAATAAAAAGAAAAATAAATTTGATAATGTTTATAAAAAATGTGAAGCATGTAATGATGAAATGATATTAGATTTACATAATGGTTTGATGGTGTGTAAAATTTGTGGAGCAAGTGAAATGATTCTTGTAGAAAGCGATATACCTAACTATAAAGAAGAATGTAATGATACAAAAACATATGTTGCATATAAGACAATGAATCATTTTAATGAATGGTTAAATAAAATTCAAGGAAAAGAAGTAATTGAATTATCTGAAGAAATATGTGAAAAAATTAAAAAAGAGATTAATAAATATGATTTAAAAAATGATACTAAAAATATAACACCTTATTATATGCGCGAAATATTACGTAAATTATCATTAAATAAATACTATGATGATATACCATATATTATATTTAAAACAACTGGAAAAGAACCACCACAAATTGCAAGAGATAAAGAAGAAAAATTGCGTCAAATGTTTAGAGAAGTTCAAGAGCCGTTTAAGATTTACAAACCAAATGTAAGAAAAAATTTAATTAGTTATTCATATATTATTTATAAACTATGTGAATTAATTGAATTAGATTATATCTTACAATTTATCCATTTATTAAAATCAGACCAAAAAATAAAGGACATGGATGTAATTTGGAAAAAAATATGTAATCATTTAAACTGGGAGTTCATCCCGTCGATTTAATATATATAATAATAATATTATATTATTATATTATAATGACCGGAGGTTTAATACAAATTGTAGCCTATGGGGCAGCCGATGTATTTTTAACTGGCATGCCTCAAATAACATTTTTTAAAATTGTATACAGAAGATATACAAATTTTGCGATAGAAAATATTGAACAAACCTTTAGTGGAACTAAAAATTTTAATAATACAATATCATGTACATTAGATAGAGTAGGAGATTTAGTTAGTAGAATGTATTTAAAAGTTATAATTCCATCTGTTACTATTCCAAATCCAAACTTTGTATCAACATTTAATTCAAATGATCAAAATGATATAAATAATTTACAAATACAATACACAAATTTTAAAACTATAATGAATTTTTTATACAGATGTTATCGTGAACTTACATCATATTTAAAGACAATTAATCAAACAATTAGTTTAACAATACTTTTTAGTAAAATACAACAAATTGTTAGTTTATATTTTACATCTACTGAATATTCAAATTTAAAGTCAAAATATAATGCTCTTTTTAATATAAAAATCCTAATAAATAACTTTTTTGTAGCAAATTTCTATGATTCAAATGGTAATTATTTATATGGTGATTCATCATTAAACAATAGTAGAATAACAGATATTGATATTGTTAAAAATATAACAAATTACTCAATCGCCAGTTTTTCAAATTCAGCAGCACTAATTACAAAGATAAACGCCGATTTAACAATTTTTAAAAATCTATCAAATCAAATGGATGAATATTTATTTCAAAATATATCTGATTATTCAAATTTACATAAAAACTATGCAAATTATAAATTTAGTTGGGTTAAAAAATTAGGTCATCAAATTATTAACAATTTATTTGTTGAAATTGGAGGACAAAAAATAGATCAACATAATAATGATTGGTATAATATTTGGAATGAATTATCATTGAATAGTGAATTACAATCAGTATATGATAAAATGATAGGAAATATTGATGCATTGACAAAATATTCATATGATATAAAAACTGGATATACAATGTATATTCCTTTAAATTTTTGGTTTAATAAATATATATCTGCGTCTTTACCATTGATATTTTTAAGATATAATGAAGTTAGAATTCAACTTGAATTAAATAATGTAGAAAAATTAATATATACCGATGCGCCAGTTGATACAGATTTTGAAACTATGATTCAATTAACTGATATTAGTTTATTAGTTGATTATATATATTTGGATGTTGATGAAAGAACAAAGTTTTCTCAATCACCACAAGAATATTTAATTGAAGTAGTTCAAAATTATAATTATCCAATGTTAACATCTAATCAAATAACTATTGAATCATCTTTTGTTAATTCTGTTAAAGAACTCTTTTGGGTAGCTCAAAGTAATAAAAATTTAGCAAATAAATTTTATGATACATATGATTTAGGTGTTATTTATAATATCTCAAGTATCAATAGCGTACCGACAACAACATTGGAACAAAAAGTACAATTATTAATTGGGAAACATGTATTTAATATTGGTGATACAATTAAGATTACTAATTCACAATTTTATAATGGATCCTATGTTATAAAAGCACTTGACTTAACATCTATAACAATTTATTCTAAATTTTATGTTACAGAAACAGATTCATATGTTATGTTAGATAAATTATATACAAATGTTACAACATTTAATGATAAAAATCCAATAGAAACATCATCATATAATTTTGAACAATATGAAAGATTTCAGAATTATGATTCATGTTTTACAAATTATGTTCAACCATATACATACCATACTAAAACACCTTCTGATGGTATAAATATATATTCATTTTGTTTAAATCCTGAAGAATATCAACCAAGTGGAGCAGTTAATTTAAGTTCATATAAGTACAAATCTTTTGTATATCAATTTAATCAAAAATTTATAGATTGTGTAACTACTAATTCAGATGCATTTATGATAAAAACATATGCATTGGGATATAATATTCTTAGTTTTAAAAATGGAATGGCTGGTCTTGTTTTTAATATATAAATAAAAATCAAATAAAAAAATTATTCTCTAAAAAAATTGATTTGTTAAATTCTTCATTTTTATTTTCCAGTATTATTATTATCATACTGAAAAAACTCACTGAACTCGTTAACTTACAAAAACCATTCTTCACAATTTGTAGAAAACCTCTAGTTGAACAAATCAATTTATGGAAAAATAAAATTCCAATGATACAACCACATTATGCTGTAAAATGTAATAACGATCCATATTTAATAAATATATTAAAAGAACATAATGTAAATTTTGATTGTGCCAGTGGAGGTGAAATACAACAAATTCTAAATAGTAGTATTAGTAGTACAAAAATTATCTATGCAAATCCGTATAAGAATATAAATGATTTGGATTATGCTGTTAAAGAAAAGGTACCCATAACAGTTGTGGATTCATTAGAAGAATTGGATAAATTAAGAAATAAAAAAATAGAAACAATGGTTAGAGTGAAAGTTAATGACAAAGATTCATTAATGCCATTTAGTTCGAAGTTTGGTGCGAGTTTTGAGGAAAGTATGGATATATTAAAAAGAGCAAAAGAATACAAAATGAATATATCTGGATTTTCATTTCATGTTGGGAGTGGATGTTTTAATTCAAATCAATATTATGATGCTGTTAAAATGGTATCTGATATAATGATAAAATCAAATTATTTAAATCATGAATATAAAATAATAGATATTGGTGGTGGATTTGCTGGAGATTGTGATGAAAAGTTTTTAGATCAAGCAAAAAAGATTAATGAGGCAGTTGATATGTTTAAGAATAGATTTCATCCATATAAGGATATTACATTTATATCTGAGCCTGGTCGTTTTTATATGACTAAAACTCATACATTATATGTTCCAATAATAGCAAAAAGAAAAACAAATAATAAGACATTTTATATCATTGATGAAAGTGTATATTCTTCATTTTCTAATATTAAATATGATATGGCAAATCCTACATTTGAAATTGTTAATCAAGCAAGAAAAACAGGAAAGGAGTATGATTCTGTAATTTTTGGAAGAACATGTGATTCTGGAGATAAAATTCAGGAATTAAAATTACCTGAATTAGAAATTGGTGATTATTTTGAAATTAAAAATATGGGAGCGTATACTACTGTATCTTCAACCAATTTTAATGGTTTTAATAGTACAGAGAAAGTTTATTTATGTTGAAAATAAAAATTATTTAAAATAATTTTTATTTAAAAGATCATTATATATTAGAGTATATGCCTTCTGGAATAATACAATTATTGGCAAGTGGCGCCGAAGATAAAATACTTACATCTAAACCTGAAATGAATCACTTTAAGAAAGTATATATGAAACATTCAAGTTTCTCTATTTTTAATTATGAAATACCTGTAACTTCTCAATGTGATTTTGATGGTCTTGTACAATTAGAAATACCAAAAAATGGAGATCTATTAAGAGGTGTACAATTAAAAATAGAGTTACCTCAAATTAATATTTCATATAATAATAGTTCAAATGTTGAAATTACGCGTATAAAAAATCAATATTCTTATAAATCAATAAACCAAAATATATATAATTATAACTTATACAATTTAAATACATTCAAAGATATCATGTCATATCAATTGAATTATACTGAAGTACCAACAAATTTTCAATTATTTCAGTATGATTCTGTTTTAAATACAGAATCTTATAAAGTTGTAATACCAAAAATTGATTTAAATCAATTTATTGAAAATTCAACATCACCATATTATTTTGAAATTACTCCTGATCCATTAATATTTGGTAATGCAAATGTTTCATTTGAATATCCAAATATAGCAGTACCTATTGTTGAAACAGACTTAACTGAATTTTCTAATAAAATATTACTTTATTCAAATAGAAATAATAAATTATCAGCAACATTTAATATTATTGCAGATTTGTTTCAAAAAAATGATACAACTACTTTATTAACATCTGATAATATTAAAAATATATTTTTAAAGAATATTAAGGATTACATATTTAAAAATAATGAAGTTGCAGCAATTGATTCATTATTGAGATATATTGATTCAATACGTTTTGTTCGTCCAATTACATTATATGATGAAACATCTGTTACTAATATATTAAATGGTGGGGATCCAGATCTACTAGGATTTCCAGAGTATAATTTAACTTATTATAATACTAGAACTCTTAAGAATGTTTTAATTAACGCAACAATTGTTGATACCATATTAAATTCATATGATTCACGTGTAATATATGTATTAACAAATGATATAACCGATAATATGGTCAAATATAATGGAAGTACGTATGGATTATATAATATATTAAAATTTGATTATATTGATTTTGCAAGATTGAATGAAACATATAAAGAGGCACAAATTATATCATATCCTTTATTTAACTATACAGAATTATTTACATATATTAATTTAATAAGTATCCAAATAACACCTATATCTGATGCAATAATTACTACATTAAATGATTTTAGTGAATTATTTTCAATAAATAGTATTACTTTACAATTAAATGGTGAATATAAAATTATACTTAACTTGTCTATTGGTTCAGCATTATATAATGTAAATCTAACGAATAGATATATTTATTTTTATTATAATTTTAGTTTAGACTACCTTCAAGTACCATTTTGTATTTTTAAAATTAGTAATTATTATATTCAAGAAAATAATATATACATATATGCTAAAGGTATAAATTATGCTGGAACAAATTTTACAACAGACTTATTATATGTAATTGATAATAATATTTTATTACAAACAAATACAATAAATAGTGATGATAATGATGTAAAAAAAGTAGATATATCTAATGTTAATTTAGATTCAATTAATTTATATCAAAATTATATTTTAAGTTCATCAAATACAAATTTTAATTTAAATAATACAATCACAACAGAACTTTCACAAAAAAGTTTATTTAAAACAAATGTTAATTCATATATTTTACAAAATGTATCTGATAATTATGCAATTTTATATAATATCTTATTAACTCAATTTAAACAACCATCTAATTTTGTATCAATATATGAATATGCCAAAAATCTATATTATCAAACATTATTAACAAATGATGCAAAAGGTGGATTAACTTTATCAGGAATTGGTACTTCTACATTTACTGAACAAGATTTTTTAGGTGATAATATAATGTCTACATATTTACAAAAAGTATTAAATACTAATTTTCAAAATTTAACAATTACAAATAATAATTATTTATCAATTATAATAGATCTTATAAATACATATAGTTCAGAATATCAATCAAATTGGAATACAATTAATAATACTATTCAAAATTCAAGTTATATGATTAATATGAATAAAAAAATTAATTATTTACAAAATAAAAAATTATACGTTAAGGTTCAACTCGATGCAAATTTATTTATAAGTCCTAATATTACTCCTGTAATTGCATATAATAATGGAGCCGAAGTTGCAACATTTTATGTTAATGCTAATAATTTTGTTCGTTCAGGTACTTTTGTTTTTAATATGAATTTATATTTATCTGATTTTGGTAGTAATATAAGTAATATATTTTTATTAAAAAATAGTTATACATTAAGTACAGATACAAATGGTGCAAATATAACAAGTATTACTTATGCAGATACTACATATACTGAAGATGTTAATACTTTTATAAGTCAAGATTTTTTATATAATGATGGTTCAACTATTTGTGGTAATTATATATTAGAAGATTATATAATAAATTTATATAGTTACATGAATGTAACATATAAAAAATATTTAACATCTAAAAAATATACATCTACAATAGACATTTTACAAATTATGGATATTAAAATATTATATAAATATTCCTCGTATAATAATCATTTTTTGTTTAATGATGTTGATGGAAGAATTAATTATTTGATAAGTGATATTATCACAAGTGGTGGATCGTATATTACATTCTTATCAGATTTTGAATATGTAACTGATGCGATTAATTTAAATCACTATCTATATGATGATCTTATTTCTAGTTTTTATGATACCGGTATGATTGATGGTTATTATTCTGCAAATTCATTTGTAAATATTAATATATTAAATCCAAACATTGTATCAAGTCACACATCGTTTACAAAATTTATGGCAAACATTACTAATACTGATTCATTTTCTGAAAAACCTGAAGGACAATTATTTAATGGATATTTGTATTATTTATATGGATCACAATTAGATAAAATAAATTTTTCAAATATTGGATCAATACGATATAATGATTTTAGTTATGGAAATATTTTAACTCTTGGTAATATATTAAAAACTGGAACCAATGTAAATATATATGATTCAAGTAATGTATCAACTTATTTATCAAGTAACATCAATCCAACTTATTTTAATTACAAATATTATCAATATAATATGAATCCTCATTTATACTATTCATATTTAAATATGGGATATATTGAAAACTTATTATCATTATCAACATTTGGTAATATTGATTTACAAATTAAAAATTATCACGATTTTAAATATTCTGATATTGATAATGTAGTAACAAATGTATTAAAATTTTATGAAGGTCTCGGTTATGATGCGGACTCCCAGAGACGTTGGATGATTAATGGATTGGATCCAGAAAAAGTTGTATTATCAACAGATGTTTCTTTTTATTCAAATATTGCAGGATATTCAACAATTAAAAATAATATATTAGCATATGAATCGAACACTCAGCCAACTGTTCCTGAATGGAAGCTATTTAATTCTGATTTAGTACAGTGGTCGGGTACTAGAGTTGCAACAACTAGTGTCTCTGATCCTCTATATGTAAGTAATGAGTTAATTGCTAATGCGCAAATATATGTTCAGGATGTTAAAAATCTTGTAATGTATTTTAATGATTATTTAGATAATTTACAATATATTAGATACATATTATTAAATGATACAACTATTACAAGTACCGCATTATCAACAAAATTACAAATAACATCATATAGTAATCTTGATACTTTAGGTATTAATGATTATAAATTAGAATATTATATTTCGAATGATGTATATTTATCATTAAATAATTATAGAACAACTTATATATATAATGATGTATTAACTGGGTTTGATAACGATTCTAAAAATTATTATGATTATTTAATTAGTATTAGTGATACTATAAAAATTGGTTCATCATTAAAAGATATATTAGATAAAACATCAACATTATTTCCAGATGTAGATATTTATACAATTTCAAATACAAGAGAATTGTATGGAAATGTATATATTGATGATCATGATAAAGTTCAAATTTATTTAATAGAACAAAGTAATATATTTACAAATTATTATAATGAATATGTAAATAATAGTTATGTATTAAGTTTAAAAGATGATATTGAATTAAATACAATCAACAATAGTATTAAGAGTATAAACTTGAGTTCAAATCAATATATTCCAACACTCTCAACTATGGATCAGTTTGGTGTTTATAATAGAAAACTATTTGGTTATAATGTTAGTTCAAATAGTGATATTATCTATGATACTACCGCAAGTTTAACATATTTGTTTACAACACAAAGTAATCTTGCAAATGTAGATACATATACAGTACCATATTTAAATTCATACGTATATGATAATTACTATAAAACATATGAATATCAATTAAAACGTATTCAATCATATTTCTTCAATAATGTTCATATACTGAACGATAGTGATTTAAATTATTTAAAACCATATTATGCATTAGAAAATTATGATACAAACAATTATAATCCAGTTTTTATAATGCAAATAGATAAATTATATAATAGTGATATTCCATCGTATGTAGTAAGTAATATTACAACCTTACCAAGATTAGATAATAATTTTAATCAATTAGATTATAATGTTAATAGAATAACAAATAATAGTATGTATTATATTGAAACATTAAAAATACTTGATTATGCTTTAACCAATAATACTTTAAATCAATTTGATTATTATTATCAGAATGATCCAAACTTATATTTTCAAGTTAATTGGAAAGTGACACTATCTCCAATAGGCAGTGAGGATGGTTCTCTTGGCCCACGTAGCGAAAAAAACATAGGTACGATATCTGAGATTGAGAATGATATTGAAGGATACCCATACAGATATAAAGTTGATATAAGTGTATATTTAGACGGTGTAAATGCATCGTGGTATTATCGCAAGGATCTTCAATTAGGATATGAACAATATAAATCATACATGTCACTTGCAAATATTAATACAATCATTTCATATCTTACAGATAATGTTGTATATTCAGGTTATAATAGATATATAGATAGGAATATAGTTATTGATAATATAAATCCTTATAGTATTTCTAATATAAGTGAGATTAGTATTTTTACGAATCATTCTAGATTTATATCAACCGCATTACCTATAATTCCAATAATTAATAGATATGTAGATAGTTCTATTTTCATTCCCGATTCTGCTGAGTCGCCGATGGCTTCGGCTGAGGGAGAGTTATCTACATATATTTTCTATCAATGGAATATTTTATATTTATTATTTGATTTATATCTATTAGATGGAAAAATGAGATTAAAATATAGTGATATAATTTCATATGATCCTGAAAATCTTACTAATATTGATATACTACAATTTCCATATGAAGGTACATTATATAATCAACAAAATTATGTAAGTATATACAGAACATTAGTATCAGAATATTTTTACTTAATATTACGTGGTAAACAAGTCATGTTGGAATCAACTATATCAACAGTTAAATATTCAGATATTTATAATATCGTTCAAACTACAAAACTCTATGATATATTAAATGAATGGTATTTAAACAGTTTATTTGATTATAATCGTTATGATTTATTTGATGTATCAGATGATTATAAAATTCTAGAAATACAAAATAATCATTATTATTCTGAAAATTTCATGACTGTTTTTTCAATTAAGAATGCAATAAATGATAAAAATTTTGAACACTTAATTGATTTGACAAATTATAATAACAAATATAGTCAATTTTATTACTTAAATTCACCAACAATCTCAAATATTACTCTTCTAAAACAATTATACTTGGCAAATATCAACAATAGTAATATTACATTTTTAGGTAATATAGGTGATTTAGCAAATACAACCCACAGTAATTTATTAGTTACTACATTAGATTATGATGCAATATATTCAAGTAATCTTATAATATACGGCGCAAATTTATATGCGAATATATGGTATATTAATACTAGTATTCCAACAGGATATGCAAATGTGAATCTTACATTTAATAAATTGAAGACAGTGAAACAGAACATAATAGAATATTTTATAAATGAAATAAAAAATTCAAATGTTATCACAAATACTATACATTATGATGTTGCATCAAATACGAATATTCAAACAATACAAATTAGCAATATTACAACATATAATGGACATGTATTTTCAAATGTGAACATCAATTTAAATGACAATACTCTTAATATTCAAGGATATTCAGGAACATATTATAAATTTGATTTTGATTATCTTCCAAAATTATATGATTATGACGTAAAGCTTGGAAATTATGAAGCGAAGCGTGGGAATTTAAGTATTAAATTAAACCATTTTTATGATAATAATTTTTCAAATATATATGATAATTTGTTTATTCAGTATAAGAATTTATATTTGGATAATACATATATTGTAACAAGTAATATTGATATCACTCAATATTCAAAATATATGTATTTTAGTAGTTTTATAAATGATTTAAAAACATTGATTGTTGATTATAATTTTGAATATAATTTAACACTTACAACTAGTAATTTTAATGTATTAAATGGAAACATATTAATTGCTCCAGAGACTGTTACCCAATATACCAACTATATATCAGCATTAGAAAAATATAAATTAGAATACTCTATCAAAGATTCCCTTGGATTTATTAGTGATCCATTACAATTTGATACAAATTATATTAGATATACATTAATGAATCATGGTGCAAATATAAATAATAATGCTAATATATTTTTTAATAAGTTACCACATTTAATTGAAAAAACAGATTCAATACAAGTTAACACATATAATAGATTATACACATTTAATCAATTTATTGATTTAGTATTTAGTGCATCTATTAATGGTAGTATTGCATATGATGAAGTTACAATAAGTAATACATATATTGGAAATACAACAGTTCCTGTTATACCAAATACTGCTGATATTAAATTAGCATCATATAATATATACACCTATCAACAAGGTGGAGATTCAAATGTATTAGTATTAAATAGTGTTATTGATATAAACAATCAAAAAGATAATTTAGAAGATGAGAAACTAAGATTATATGAGAATGTAATATCAAAAATAGATCAAACCAATAATGATATTACTAATTATTTTACTGTTAATACTTTAGTTGATCAAATTAATATGAGACCAGCAAATGCTATTGTATCATGGATAGAAAAACTTGGTGTATTCTTTGCCGATTATTATGAATTTTATATTGGTGGAGAAATAATTGAACGTCTTGAAGATGATTTTATTAATTGTCTTTTTGAATTATGTGTTGAACCTGGTCAATTTCGTGGTCTTAAAAAGATGATTGGACAAGATTCACGTTTAATAATTAAAAAACAATCTTTAGGAAAATATACATTATATATTGATTTACCATTCTTTTTTAATAGATATAAGAAAATTCATTCACTATCAGTACCAATAATTGCTCTTTTGTATAGTAAATTAAATTTAAAATTTAAGGTTAAATCTCTTGATGACTTATTAGTTAAATTACCATATACAACTATTAAAAAAGGAGGTAAAATGAAGATGTCTCTTCTAGTAGATTATATATTACTTGATTATACTGAACGAAAGAAATTTGCTGAATCAAAACATGAATATATAATAGAACAAGTGCAATATTCTATTTTTACAACTAATACATCATCTATTAATAAAATTAAATTTAACTTTAAAAATCCAACTAAATTGATGATGTGGATTGCAAGATTACAAGATAAAGTTAATAAAAAGCAATATTATAATTATACATTAGATGACTACTATATTGATATTAATAAATATACATCATTAGATGAAACATCTAATAAATATTTTGATTTAATTAAAACGAAATATCCATATATATTAGATCATTTTGTCAATGCTAATATAACAGAAAAACAAGTATTATGTATGCCATTTGAAAATTATGACAAAAATATACAAAATGATTTAATAAATGCTGTTATACCATCTCAAATACCAATTATAAGTAGTTCTGAATTAAAAGTAAATGGACATACACGATTTAAGACATCCTCTGATGAAACACAAAAAATAAGACCATATACATTTTTCAATAATTCATATTTAAATGGAATAAATGTATATAATTTTGATTTATATCCAATGACTGCACAACCTTCAGGATCTATAAATTTTAGTTTTTTAAATGATATCAATTTATTAGTAAATATTAATCCATCAGTTTCTCAAGATTTAAATATTAAGACTATGACAGTATCGTATAACATATTACGTATAATGAGTGGATATGGTGGTCTTGGTTTTGATATAATTTAGTTGTATTCAATATAATATTATATAATATTATATTAAGTAATAAATGGGAGGTGGTTTAGTTCAACTCGCGGGATATGGATTACAAGATATGTATTTAACACATAATCCAACAATAACCTATTTTAAAATGGTTTATAAAAGACACACGAATTTTTCGTCTGAGAGTATTCCTCAAAATTTTCAAAATACACCAAACTTTGGAGGAAGATATACATGTAATATTGCGAAAAATGGTGATTTAATAGGTGAAATATTTTTATGTGTAACATTACCAAATTTACCTAGAATAATTGATACAAGTTTTATTAATCAAGACACTAATTTAAAAAATATAGTTATTACGGCATGGATGGAAAAAATTGGTTTTGGATTAATTAAATCAATTGAATTTGAAGTTGGTGGAAAAATTATAGATTCATTATATGGTGATTGGTTAAATATATGGTATGAAATATCTCAAAAGAATAATAAGCCAGCATTAAACCAAATGATTGGTAATTTACCAGCATTAACAGATTATATGAATGGTAGAGGGTCACAATTATTACATATACCAATACCATTTTATTTTTGTAAATATAAGGGATTAGCATTACCATTAATTGCTTTAGAATATAGTGATGTTAAAATAAATGTAGAATTTAATAATTTAACTGATGTGTTAATAATTGGACCGACAAATTACATTATAATAAATGAGGACATGGTTAATTTTTCAGCAAATGAAATGTTATCCCAAACTATTAATAATGTTACAACATATGCAAAGTTTATAACGTATGATGAATTAACAAATAGATTATATTATATAAAACTTATATCAACAATGTCATTTGTAGCTGGGACAGCAATTGTTGGAACAAACACAAAATATACTGTAATGCCAAATGGAACAGAATTTAATTATTTAAATAAAATAAACAATGTATTTAACACTGATAGTATAACATTAGGAAGTACATTTTTGTATGTTGATTATATATATTTAGATAATAATGAAAGATTAAAATTTGCCAGATCAAATCACGAATACTTGATAGAACAATTACAGTTTGATAATGATAAGTCTCTTATCAATAACAACAATAAAATAAAAATATTATATAATCATCCCACGAAGGCATTATTCTTTGTAACACAATTTGATTATATCCTTAATTCAAATTTAATAGATATGTTTAATTATACAAACAGTTATGATAAAAAAATTGGAACAAATATTGTTACAAATGTTCAGTTCTTATTAAATGGTAAAGATAGAATAACACCAAGAGAATCACAATATTATTCATGGATTCAAAATTATCAGAATTTTCAAAATGCTGCCAGTGAAGGTATTAACGCATATTCTTTCTCAATTAATCCTCAAGAATTTCAACCTAGTGGATCATGTAATTTTTCACGTATAGATGATATTACGATTGTTTTAACAGTTGATAAATCAATTAGTTACCAAAATACAGCAACTGCTCGCGTATATGCATTAAGTTATAATGTTTTACGTATTATTAACGGAGTTGCTGGATTGGCATTCGATAGTTAGTTTATTTACCAGTTGATCCAAACCCACCAGTTCCACGTTCAGTTTCATCAAGAGTTTCAACAAAATTTACACCAAATGGTTGGAGAGTTGGCATGCACAGTTGAAATAGTCTCTCGTGTTTATTAATAGTGTAGGGTTCAGTAGAAGTGTTAAATACTTTTGCCATGATGTTACCACGGTATCCATAATCAATAATTCCAACAGAGTTTGCCATTATTAAAGGAGTCTTAGAAATACTAGATCTTGGATAAAGATAGTAGCCAGATACGGATGGAAAATTAGGAGAGCATCTGATTTTAAGGTCTACTGTTCCTACTGATTGAGGAGCAATTATAATAGTATCAGGACAATACAAATCATAACCACTGTCTGTGGAATGATTTGATTTTTCCTTATAGACGTCGGCGAGAGATGGTTCTTGAAATTGGATAGATAGTGAAGTCATTTTAATATAATAATATTATATTAGAATGTAAAATAATGATAAATCAATTTTTTTAAAGGAATTTATGATTGGTTGATGATTAATGTTAATGCCTTTGTTATCTTGTTAGTCTTGGAATTGATTTGGGCGAGTGTGGCATTGTAGGTATCTGCGATATTTTTTAAATCTCGACCATTTTGAATTTGAGTATTAGAATCTATTTTACCATTTGCGAATCCAGATACAACTGATTTTAATTGATCGCTTCTAACCTTTGCGCTATCTTCTAAATTTTTTAAGGCTGCAATCTCTCGATTTAATGCAGTTACAGTTGCAGGTGCTAATTTAGTACCTAATCTTGCAGTTGCTCTGTCGAGTGCATCTTGGAATTGTTCAGACATTTTTCCTTCATCATCAAGGGGTTGCCATAAGCCGAAATATCCACCTGCTCCAAATAATACTCTTCCACGTCCTCTCATTTCAAGGGGAACATTTGGGTCTAATGAAGCACCACCTCTAAAAGTTAGTTCAACTGTTTGTGCTCCTGGCATTCCCATCCAATTTTGGATATTTTGTTGAGTAACCATTGCATTTTTTAATTGTTTTGCTTTTAATGCTGTAACTCTACGGAGAACAACTGGGTCGAGTAAATCATAGATGTTAAAATGAGCACCGTTGATTGATGGGGGGGCAATTCCTGCAAATTTGCGCATGTTTGCAGTGTTAAGATCTTTATATTGTATATCTATTAAAGTTCTTAATTGTGCTTTATTTGTAACATCATTACCACCTAATGAAACGAAGTTATTTAATATTGGCCAAAATCTATTAAATGAATCTTCGTCTAATGTGTTAATGATTGCATTATATATTTCACTACTTGTTATATTTTGTAATGAACGTAAAGATACTAAGGATAATGTTTGTAAGTTTGCAGGATCAGTCTCTCTAATTCTAGGAATCTCTTTGTTAGCGATATTTAATGCAATAATACGTAGTTCAGGATCATCAATTTTTCTGTATAAAGTTACAGGTATATTTCCTGTGTTAAGGGGTACATTGATTCGAGCGGGTGCAGCCATATTATATATATTATAACATTATAAAAATATTTTTCCTTAATTAAAACTAAATCTTTTTAATAAATTTTTATTAATTTTTGTTGAACTATATATAATTTCATAGAGTATTCCAAGGATAATACTCACAACAATATTATCACTCCAGTTGCATACTCCAAATAATACTAATTTTTCAAAATTATCTCCAGCTCTTAAAAGTGAATCTAATATCAAAATCATTTGTTGTTCT
>Ga0164295_10002244_pt1 | contig 16023 bp, 9 predicted proteins | sample GEODES006metaG_FD_111798 | JGI IMG/M metagenome (GOLD analysis project Ga0164295, IMG submission 111798) | Oligotrophic lake water microbial communities from Sparkling Lake, Wisconsin, USA - GEODES006 metaG | ecosystem: Environmental > Aquatic > Freshwater > Lake | place: USA: Sparkling Lake... | reverse complement strand
GGAACGGCCGCGCCACAGGGAGAAGCCGCCTGGATCGCCGCGCTCGCCGCGCGCCTCGGCACCCAGAGCGAGCGCGCCCGCCCCCGCGGCCCCCGCGCGCGAGCGGCCCCCCCCGTTGCCCCCCCGCGTCGCGCGGTCCCCGAAGCCCGATTCCGCCCTTTCGGCGGGCGTTGCGGTAACGGCAAACGCGCCGCCGGCTGGGCGCGCGATCCGAAGGCGAACGGAACCGTCGGAAGCCGCGAAGAGGTACAGACGAGACCATCCGCTCCCACCAGCCACCTCACACCGATCACGTCACGGTACACGGACGACACGCATCAAAGGGCGGCATTCCATCTCTCACGGCGACGGTGGCCCAACATCAGGCTGAGCAGGCACACCGAACGGTCGTACAGGAGCAACATGCATCTATCGTTTGCAGGGCGCGACTCTCACGGTCCACAGAATGTCCGACGCCATCGTCAACGGAATTCAAGAGCTTTCTCCATCGCCCAACGGCCTCCTAGGCAGTGGGGAAGAGGGCGGGCGGCACGCGCGGGTCTACATGCGATCCGCCGTGCGCGCGCGTGCCGCTGCCCGATGCGTTCCGCGCATGGTACGCGCTGGACCGCGAAATGCTTCAAGCTAAGGCATGCACGAACACCAGCACGGCAAGCTTCAGGACAGGGGAGGGGGGCGGTCGGCTTGCTTGCAAAGAACGCCTCGGTGCTCTCCCGCCGCCGCCTCAGCTCTCGCGGTACTCACGAGCGCGGTGGTGGCATGTGGAAGGGGCGGGAATGGCTCTGAGGTAGAAAGAGTCCAACCAAGGTCAGAGGTCAGCGGGTCAGAGGTCCAGAGGTCAGAGCTCGGAGCGTCCGCCCCTGGCAACGGGCTATTCAGCATGTGAGGCTCGCCCGAGCCTCCGCAAACGTGACACGAAATTCAGCCGCCTGTCGCGTCGACCGCCGACCGCCACGCCCGCCGGTCGGCGACGCGCGAGCAACCGTTGTCTGCAGCGGGCCGCCAGCTGGCGTCATCGCGTTCCTGCCCGAGCCGCACGGAGGACTGGGCAGTTTTGTCGGCACGGCGATGACGACGGCGGGCTTGGTGGCCGGTGAAGGCACAGCAGCGGCGGTAGTTGCGGTTGCGACGGTGGCGAGGGTCGCGGCGGAGGCGATGCCATGAGAGGTTGGCTCTGTTGGCGTCGCGCCGAACAGATCGTTGAAGAGAGATACATTGAGGAGCTCAGAGACAGGCGAGAGGAGATCAGCGAAAGGCGCCGCGGCGCCGGGCTCTTCGGTCCCGGTCGTCGCGGCGTAGATCGCGAGCCCCGCTCTTGCCACTGCCGCTGCTGCCTCCTCCAGCGGCGTCGGCGGCCCACCCAGCGGCGACTTGGCCCCGATCTTGCGCCCGCCCTTGAGCACCCCGATTGGCGAGATGCGATCTCCCGCCGGTAGCTCCGACGAGGGCGCACCACCCGCCACGTGTCCGGTGGCGGTGCGTTGCCGCTTGGGCGAGTCGATCGCCTCCACGGGCGTACCTGGCGGCTCGACCGGTAGGCGTAACGGCGCGAGCATGGCCCGGTACGCATGCCGCCCGCCCAAGCAAGATGCGCTCACATTGGGGGGACAAGGTGGGGCGCCGCTGGCGGCGGCGGCAGCGGGTGCACGGGGCGAGAGCGCGCGGTGCGGCATGCCCGCCGGTGCGAGCACCTGTCCCGGGCAGGGCGCCTTGAAAACTGGCGTCATATTGAGCACCTGCCCCGGGCCGGGCGCCTTGAAAACGGTCGTCGTCTCGCGCAGCACCTGTGTAGTGGCGGCGCGAGCTGCTGCTGCGGCGGCGGCCTTGCCTCCAAATGAGACGCCGTGCTCTTCGCGCGTGCGCTCGTGTGGCTGGGTGCGCTTCGGCGGGAGCGAGAGCTGCACGGCACGAACGCTGCCGATCTCGGCTGCAATCTCGATCGGCGGCTCGCCAGATGGCCACTGAGCGCCGAGTTGAGCGCCGAGTAGCGAGCCGAGATCCTCCGAGATTGCGCAGGCGGCGAGCGAGCGCTTGGCCCGCAAGGTCTGCTGAGCGGCACGGGAGGAGGTGGAGCCGATCAGGTCGTCCACCGAGGCTGTCGGTGAGAGGTCAAGGGCGCTCTCCTCGACTAGTGCTGGTAGCTGATCCGCTATCGAGCCCGCAGTCGACATAGCCCACGCGGAGAGCTGCAGCATGGCGACACCGCCCGCGCCATCGGGCGATATGGTCGAGGTGGACGAGGACGTGTCTCCGCTCAGTTCCATCGGCTCCGAGCCCGCGGTGTGCAACTTGGCCGCCCCTGCGCCGGGCGCTTCGGTCCCGGTCATCGCGTGGGCATCGAGGTCCAACTTGAGCAGCTCGGCGACGTCGGCGGAGCTAGCTTTAGCGAGATCGAGTGAGGTCGAGGGCAGATTCGCGAAGCCGAGCTGCGACGAGAGGCTGTCGAGCTGCTGCCCGAGGCTCTCACCTGGCCCATCGAGCTCGCTGAGCTCGCCACCGAGCTCGCCGAGATCGTCGAGGTCGCCTGAGCTCTCATCACCCTCGTGGAGCGTGGCGGTAAGCTGCTCGATCAGTCGGTCGCGGTCGGTCTCATCGGTTGCGAACGCGAGCTCCGTCGCGATCGCCACCACGCGCTCCGCGAGCCCCGCCGGCGCCGTCTCTTCTTGGCCCGCGGCCGGGTGCTGACGGCGGCGGCGGAGGCCGCCAGACTGGCGCGCCTTCATCTTGCGCTGGAGCGAGTAGAAGCGGTTCTTGATGGCGTTGTCGGTGCGGCCCGAGAGCGCCGGCGTCTTGATGATCTCGCACCAGCGGGTGCCCAGCACCGCCACGCCCTGCAGGATGGCACGGTCCTCCTCCTCGCTCCATTCAGTCTTCTTCACCTCCGGGCACAGGTGGTTGTTCCAGCGCTCGCGGCACTGCTTGCCGACGCGGCCTGTGGAGAGCTGTGTGGCGATCATTGACCAGCGGCACGCGCCGTACTTGTGCACGGCTGCGACCAGCGCGGTGTCCTCCTCGGGCGTCCAAGGGCGCTTGACGAGCGAGCCGCCGCACCCCGCACCTGCGCCGCCGTTGCCGAATGCGTCAGTCGAGCTGGTCGTGTCCGGGCTCGATGAACGCGTCTGCGTGTGCTCGTCGTCGATGCTTCGGTCGAACGCCGTCATGTCGAGCGAGTCGACCGCCATCAGCCAATCGGCCGAGCGCTCCGTCTCTCGTGGCAACGAATGCGTGCGGCAACGGCGACGCGAAACGTCAAAACGACCGTCTTTCCTAATTTAGAAAAACGAACTGCAAGCAGGCAACCGGCAGGCAAGCACGCACCAAACTATCCCTGCGTCGGATCCGGACCAAATCAACTCGGATAGAGTCTCGCCGAGCACCTGTTCACACGCGTTCGACGCGCTCACTACAACCAGGCGAGGTTTTCGCATCTTTCCTTGCATCTTTCACAGCTCCTCCTTCCTATCCTCTTCTGGTTCGTCGCCGACACGCAGTCGGTCGTCAGGTCGATCGTCCAGTCGATACGCCTGCTCCGGTTCGCTCGAATTGCGCCGAAGCACAAACACCGGCTCATAGCGATGGCGGTGGTCCGCGGGCGCATGCAGCCGGCCGGCCATCCAGCCTACCCGTCGGAGCTCCTCCCAGCCCGCGAGCATGCGCGGGAGCCGGAGTGTACCGTAGCGCCGATGCAGGTTCCACACGATCAGATCCGGCCCCACCGGCAGCGAGAGCAGGAAGACCCCGCCCGGTCTGAGTGACCTCCATACCGTTTGCATCGCCGCCAAGTCGCCGTCCGGGTTGAGAGGATCGCCGTACCGTCCCAATCCATCGTGATCAAAGGCGCCGTGCGCGACCGCGACATCGAAGCGAGAGGCCGGCTCAAACTCGGCCAACGTCGTTGTCACCAGCCGCGGATCCTCGTACGTGCGATAATTATACTCGACGGTGGTCACATTCTTGGCTCCTGCGGCAAGGAGCAGGCACTCGACCCATGGCTCGCTGCTCCCGAAGACGACGGCCTGCGCCTCGCGCTGTCGTGTGCCGTCGCCATCACGCTCGCGAATGGCATCTACGATCGCCTCTGTGATCCACGCTTGCTTCGGACGCAGCCGACTTGGATTAGCAACAGAGCGTGCCGCCTCCTTGAGCATGTGCTTCAGGTCGTCTGCTGGAAATGTGTAGTGCGTCAGCTCGCCACCAATGGTGTCGTCGACGTAAAAGTGCTCCAGTGGGATCGCGCCATTCATCGTGTAGCGAGGAAGCATGTCGGCCGGTGGGGTCTTCGGCGGGCTCATCGCCGCCTCTGCACACCCCCACACAGTCCTGGAACGGAGACGAGGGGTCTGACGAAACGGTGATTGAACGAAATTTTGCGCGCGGCCCGCAGCCGTCTCGAGGTGCGCAGCGATCGCACGCGCGCCCCTGCCGCCAATAACAGACCGCTAATCGGCTAGCCCTTCGACACACCACCGGTATAAAATACTATGCGTGTCTGTCGAGTACGGTTAACGGTATACTAAGTTAATACGGCAGTTACGCGGCACTCGCACACATGCCGACTCCGTCCGATATCCGTCCGATGCCGGTAGGCGATGTTTACTGTACTTACTTACTTACTTACGCTCACGTCAGATGCATCTCGGCGTGTACACGGCGTTTCGAGAGAGACATGTCGAGAGACTATACACGCCCTTCGTCGAAATGATTATCGAGCAGATGCGTCCACGTGGTGCCAGCGATTGGCTATGCTCGCCCATCTTTGGTAGAGAGCTGCAGTGTGAACGAGCCCTCGGCTGATAGACTGGTTGCTCCATGGTTTGCTTGTCATTGCAAAGTGGACAACATGTGGCAACGAGCTTGCATGCTCGACGCAGCCGCTCATGTTGACGCGATCAACACTCCGATTCCACATCGTCGCCGGCTGGGCGATATAATAGGGGTCGTAACAATTGAATGTGTGTGGCAGACAGCGTGTGCTCCGGCGGAAGAGGAAGTTGAAGGGGGTCTGATCGCCGTCATTGCAAAACATCAATGCTTGATGTCCAAGTTGATGCAATGCACGGGAGTATTCGGATGCATTCGGAATGATAACCATCACTCCTGCGTTGAATTTGCTGACCCCATAAAGTCGGCCATTTGGCAAACAATTCTTCTCTGCCTTCCCTATCTTGGCTTTGATCGCCATGGTAGCTGCCAATGTAAACTTGGGTGCAAGTGGAATAGACCAAAGCTTGTGCAATGGGCGGAGGACCATCGCATCGCTGTCGACGTAAATAATCCGATCGAACTGCGTCATGTTCAACAACGCAAATTTGAGAAACATGTACTTCAACCCCGGGCGTGAAGTGACTCGACTCCCATTGACTCGACGCCCACGCATACTTCTGAGGCAGTGCTTGTTCCGCACAGGAACATTGACATGCTTGAAGATGAGCGGTGCGTGCCGCTCCGCGATATCGTCGAGGAGCGGCCCATCAGCAGTGGGTGTGCAGTTTGTAGCGCTATCCATCAGAACGACGATGGGCCGATGCTCATCGTGTTGCCGGATAGAATGCAACAGTACCTGGAAGCCTGAAAAGTAGGCCGTCGCAGCGCTTCCACACCAAATGGTTGCGTACACCTCGCGCTGGGCCGACATGGGCACACTTCCGTTCGATTGTGTTGCTGCGGCAGCTTCAGGTGGGCCACAAGCCGTCCCGCGGCGCGATGGTGCGAGTGAGTGTGCTTGTGCGTTCTGTTCCGGTAAAGTACCGGTACTTACCGGTAAAAAGACGGGGGGTTACCGTACTTGTGAGGTTCGTCTGTGTGGTCTGTGTGCCTTTGTGCGTCCGCGTGTTCCGTGTGTCTCGTGTGTGTCCCGGCTCCCCCCGGTGTCTTTTTACCGGTGGTACGGCGTACCGGAGCCGGGACACTGTACGGTACCGGTTAGCTGGTTACCGGTACCGTAGTCGGCAGCTTTGCGCGCCTCTACGGTAACGCAAAACCGGCCGCGGGCCGGACGCCTCGACGGGACGCCATTTGCCGCCGCGCGTCGGACCGCGCGGCGCCGGCCGCGGGCGTAGCGAACCGTAGCGTATTGTTGCGTATCGATAAGCAAAACGCATCGCAAAACAGTAGAACTTATTCGATTAACGTTTTTAAACCGAGCACCGATCAAGTACATCCAACGCAGGAAGAAATGAACGCTTCCTTAACCTTGGAACTCAAAGTTAACGTTCGTAAGCACGGCTCTCCTCTACTGCCCACGCACGCTCTGCGTCGGCAGCTTGGCCACATCCCACGCTGTGATGCCACCCTCGATGCACACGGCCTTCGGGCACGTCTCAGCGAGATAGTCGAGCGCCACAAGGGACTTGGGCCCGCGAGAGCACACGAGGATGATGGGCAGCTCGCTCGGCGGCACGTCCACCATGCCCGAGACGATGTCATCGAGCGGAAGGCTCTTCGCCCCTAAGACAGTCGTGCCTTTGCATCCATTGATCTCGTGGTTCGCCGCCTGTTCGCTCGTTCTCACGTCATACACCTCAATCGCGTCTTCGTCGCCGAGCAATTTGAAGGCCTCGTAGGGTGTGAGCACGCGGCTCGCCCACCGCTTCTGCACCAGAGCGGCGCGGGCGCGCATCTCGGGCGATCCCGGCGTCATCTCGGCGCGTGTGGGCGTCATGCTGGGAGTCGAGGCTACTGTAGGCTCGAGCGTCTCATCCGCCACGGTAGTAGCAGGCACTGCCTCCAGCGCCGACGCTCCCGCCTCCTTGTTCAAGATCGCTGACGCCTCAGCCTGCTTGTCGAAAGCGGCCGTCTCATCATCGCGCTTCACCTCCGCCTCCTCTGCCTCCAGGTACCCAGCCGGCGAGTCCCACCCCATCGGCACGCCCCAGCCCACCGTGACGCAGCAGCACGCCACCGTCATGTGCGCCTCGACGGGCTCGTCGGCCGGGAGCCCGGCGCGGCTGCTGCCGAGCAGTCCTCCCTTCTCGACGACAATCGGCAGCAGAGTGCCGTACGGGAAGCAAGAGGCGATCGCATCGAGATTGACGTCCCCGGGATTCGGCACGCCGATTTGGACGTGCAGCCGCATCGCGTCGTACGAACCTGGAATTATGGTACGAACTTTGATCGAGTTCCATTCCACTGCGGCGTTGGCTGCACGCATCGCAGCCTTGGTGGCATTATTCTGGTGGCAGCAGCCAGTGCCGAGCTCAACGAGCGCGACATGAGTCATACCCTTGCTGTGCGATGGCTGCGGCGATGGCTGCGGCGGTTGTGGAGAGCGTATCGTGAGGCCAAAAGTTGAGAGAGTCAGCGATACAAGAAGGACTGCGTGGAACATTTCGGAGGAGAGTAGCAGGCAGCTGCTGTGAACACAGAACGTGAAGGCACGACAACGCGCTAACCCGAAGCATGAGTTCGCTACATACGGCGCTGGCGAGTCGTTCCGATCCCGTTTGTAAACTGTGGGTTCAAACACTGTCGCGGTCACGCCCCCACAGCGCGCGCACCGACGCCCTTGTGGATACTTAGGTTGATTTCTAGTTGATTTCATGGAATTCCGAATGATTGCTTGAACGTGGTGCATTTTGGTTTCGGTCGAGGTTGTTCAGGTTTGTATCAGGTTTGCGTCGAGGGTAGCGACTAGGAGCGTCGTGCAAGGCCGGTCGTGCGGATGCGTCGAGCGTCGGGTCGAGAGCGGGCGGCGTCGTTTGGCGTCTCGTGCGCCTCGTGCGCGTCCGTTCTTTGTCCGGTCTGGTCCCCGGGTTGAGGTCCGGTACGGTTTTTTTCGGGGTTTTTTTCCTTGCTTCTGCTTTACTCCTGCTTGTAACTGCACCGCCGGGCTCGTGACCGACGGGCTGCTGCGAGCGCGGATATGGCCTCAAGGCGCGGAGCTATGTCCTCACATGGCTTTGCTTGAGAAGCAGCCTGAGTGAATAACCTTGGGGTGGGGCACGCGCTATACGCGTCCCCGTCGCGTCCCCGGCCACGATACGTTTGTCGGTTCGCGCCCGGCGCCGGCGGAGATCGCGCGCGCACAAGCGAAACCAGCTCCGCTCTCAGCCGCACAAATCAGTGGTAAAAGTACATCTCGCCGCCCGTGGCCAGGCCGTAAGTGTAGATGCACTGCCGGATACTGCGCCCGCGCTTGCGGATCTGCGCCTTGGTGCACTCATCGGTGAAGCCGCAGCAGAGCCCGTAGCCATCGACAGACACAAAGGGAGGAAGCAAGGCGGTGCGGCTGGCGCCGATGATCTTCATGTACATCATGCGGCTCGTGTGGCTGCCCATATTGCCCACAAAGACATCGGCGGTGGCAAGTAGCTCGAGCTCGGCCGCGAGCGAGAAGGGAGCATGCTCATCGAGCTCGGAACGGAACTCCATCCACGCCTGCTTGCGGAATTGCTTGCGGTCAAAGTCCAAGTACACCCAATTGAAGGCGGAGTCGGACGCGAGCGAGCGGAGCATGGCGCCCTCGTGATCGTCGGTGACCACCACGACGGTCTGCACCCCATACAGCTCGCGCATCTCGTCAAGCGCCCGTCGGTAGACAGACCACGTATAGCACTTGCGCCTAGGCACCCGCTCGAGTCTACCTGTCTTCTTGCCGCGCTCGAACATTGCGTTGAAAGGGCCGGGCGTTTGGCTGCGCACGTCGCACGCGTCGCCGTGGCGCACGTGTACCGCCGCGACCGGGCTGCTTCTGCTGCTGCTTCTGCTGCTGCTTCTGCTGCTCCCGCTGCTGCTCCTGCGGCCGCCGCCGCCGCCGCCGCTCACGCCGGGCCCGCAGTACGGCCCTACGGCGTGATGGCAAAGGATCCGGAGGTGGTCGTCAATGTACGATCGCACGGCGCGTGTGGGCTGCGTGAAGACGTCGACGACGGTCCCAGCGACCAAGTACTGCGCAAGCTCGTCGTGCGCCTTGCCTTCATAGCTAAGGTTGTACAGTAACGCTGCCGCGGCGGCGACAGGAGTGCCCCGCGCGGGCGAAGGCGCGAGCTGCTGCTGCGGGAAGCGCTGCCACAGGCAGTGCCACGCGGCGCGACGGAGGCCATTGTCTGCGCAGCGTGTGCTACCGCTCAGCGGGCGCGAAAAGACGTTGCCTGGCATGGTCTGCAGCCGCTTATAGTCAACTGGTTCGCGCTGCCCCCCCCCATAATCGAGCACATTCCATCGGAAGCCTGGCTGCGGCATCGCGCGCATGCGTTCGCCAGGCGCGAGCCGGCGGGCTATTGGCGGCCGCAGGCGGCCCGCCGTCAGGTGGAAGTAGTTGACGGTGGTGAGCTGGTGCAGCATCTTGCCCATCGTACGCGGCGGCGTCGCCGCGATGCGGAACGGCTGCGCATCCCACTCATTCTCCCAGTGCACGCGCGTGAGCACCTCGGCGAACGCAGCAAAGAAGGCGCGCTGGCAGTGGCCGTTGGTCGCATTCCACTGGCGCACCCAGCGGCGCGCAGTCGGCAAAAAAGAGTCAGAGACGTCCCAGCGCACGTCGCACCGGAAGCCGTGCATGCCGGGCGGGCAGGGATGCAACAGCATGCGCAAGATAGGCGAGTCGTCGGGCTGGCAGCGATCGATCTCGGCCTGGGTCGCGACGGCGTCGCGCGCGCTCGCGTAGGCCGCGCGGGCGCGATCGGAAGAAAGCATAGTTTTCGGCGAAAGCGCTCGAAACGGCGCTTTGGCACGTTAGCTTTATGCTCGGGATGGATGATGGGAACCGCCGAGGTTGCAAGAGAGCGACTCGTCGCGCGCCCTCCTTGCCTTCAAATGCGACGATCAGGGCGAGTGGCGGGCGACGATGTGTCGATGTCGATCAACCTCGAACGACGCCCGTCGCACGAACTGCTGATTCATCACACTTGCTTTTCAGTACAGGCAGGTTAGCTTCCGTTCAGCTGAACAGTTCGAAAAAAAGCGGGGCGCACTTGAGATTTCACGAGATTCCTGAGAAGAACGTAAAAGAATGTCCGATTGCGCCCAAGAAGTCGTCATCGAAGCAGTCCGATGCTCTTCCTTCCGCTCGCGCACCTCGCGCTGATGGGCTCCGCGCTGCCGCGCACCCCTTCTGCGAACTTCGCGCGCCAGAGCAGCATCGTCCTCTGCGATCGCTCCGCAGAGGTGTGGGCGCCCTCACTCTTGTGCGACACGTCCATCGAGTCGTCTGCCAACGCGAGCCCTCGGAACCGAGTACGCACCCTAGGAAAGGCTATTGTGGACAGGACGCGCGAGGCGGGGTCGGATTGGGCAACCACTGTACGCATCACCACGATTCGCAGCGCGACACAGGTCGGCCGGGGCGACTCCTTCAAATGGAGCTCGCCGAGCACTAAGAAAGCCGTCAGCGAGGTCGAGGCCTTGCTCAACGTGGACACCGTCGAGGCCAAGTCGGCGCCGACAGATGGCAGCAGCAGCACCAGCACGAAGAGCGACAGCATACTCGTCAGTGTGTTTGCGCAGGCGATGAAGAAGCAGCTCGAGGAGGAAGAGAAAGAACTCTTCTCCTCCTTTGCGAAGGCGGTCAAGGCAACCAAGGAAGAGGACAGTGAGGTGCGGGCGATGCGGCGGCAGGCCGAGGCGGGCGACGGCTGGGCGATGCACGCGCTTGGGCACTGGTACGGAAACGGCGAGAAGGGCCTGCCCAAGGACAGCGTGATGGCGTTCGAGTGGATCCAGAAGTCGCACGAGGCGGGCTGCGCTGCGGGCACGAGTGAGCTCGGCCGCTGCTACCTGAATGGGGAGGGCGTGAAGCAGAACACGGCGCACGGCATGACGCTGCTGTGCGAGGCGGCAATGCTCGGCAGTCAATGCGCGTGCTTCAACCTGGGAGATTCGTACGCCAACGGCTTCAACGCCATCCCCAAGGACCTCAAGCAGGCGAAGCGCTGGTTCGACAAGGTCGCCAAAGCAACGATCGAGGACCTCAACGCCCCGCGCGTGTGGGAAGCATCGTGGTTGTCGCAGTGGCTCTCACAGCAGCCGGCGAGGTCCGAGGCCTGAACGAGCGTGGACTCACGAGCGAAATGCGAGGTCCGTGACGGAATGTCTCGGTCTGTGATGTCTGCGATGTGAAAATGTATTCGTGAGTAGGCGGCCGCGGCCCTGATCGCCGTAGCGCGGTACCGGTAGCGCGGTACGGGTGCACGACTCGTCGTCAGGCGAAGAGGAAACGAAGAGGTCCGCGGATTTTGTCTCGGGCTCTCGGCGTCGCGAGCGCGCGAGCCCGGACACCGCGCAGGGTGCGAGCCGCAAGAGTGACGACGCCTAGAGCCTAGAAAAAGGCTTGGCCATCTACTTTCCACCGGAAACAAATCAGAAACAAACTGGGGTCCAGAAACAAAGTAACTCACGGGTCCACGGCGCGACGCAACTCGCATCGTACCTTTGACGTTTCATCGCGGTGCATACACCAAGGTCAGGGACTGGGTGAGGGATCACGGCCGGCGGGGGCATCAGCGCGCGCACCGCCCCCGGCCTCTTATACCCCGGGGGCATGTGCAAGCCCGCATGTCGGAAGCGTTTCTGGTTGTATGAGCGACTCGGCCATCCCGCATGCATCCACATGCATCACGAATCATTCGTGCATGGTCGGACCCTTTCTCTTGCATACAAGCTCCTGTTCCCCGACCATCAGGGCACGTTCCGTCGCCCTTTGGCGGGCGCGGGGTGCGGGCCAACGCACTCTTACTTGACGAGCGAGTAGAGCAGCACGCCGCCAATGCCAATGGAGCATCCGAGCAGCTTAATGGGCTCCAGCGACTCGCCTAGAGCAAGGGCGACGCCCACGATGACGATGACGCGCTTGGCCGTGTTGGCCACCGACTGGGTGGTCGCGCTCGTCTTCTTGATCGTGATCGTCGATAGCTCATTGTACAGGTAGAAGTAGAGCCCCGACGTGATCAAATTGTTGCGGAGCACGGCACTCGACTTAAAAATCTCGAGGAACTTGCCAAATCTGCTCGCCTCCGTCATCAGCCAGACCGGAAGGAGCGAGAGCGCGCCGAGGAGCGTCGAGATGGCGAACTGGTTGCCCGTCGAGCCGATGCGGTCATTCAGCCCGGGCGTGTCCATCACCTTCTTGTTCTCATTCGCGCGGAAGGCAGCGAAGACGTTGGCGACGCACGCGGCGATCAGAGCGACCACCGAGAAGTCGAGCTCCTTGATCGACGCGAGGCACACGCCGCCGATCACAGGGATCAGGCACAGCCACTTGGCCTTGGAGATGCTCTTGCCGTACCTGCACGCACACACGGCAACACAGCCATCGCGTTCGTCAGCGCATGGGCTATCAGAGGGCAACCCTCACAACAACTACCGCACTTCACTTGGGCGGGTGCAGATGTGGACGGGGCCTTCGCGTACATCGTGACACCAAGCAGCGCGGCAAAGGCGGGCTCAGCGGCCTTGACGATCTGGGAGAAAGAGACGGCGCCGAGGTTCATGGAGATGATGGAAGACAAGTGCGCACCCGCCGAGCAGGTCGCCACCGGCACGATCTTGGCAAGGTCATTGAAGGTCACAGTGGGCAGAGGGCGCGCGTCCGGGGCGAGCCAGAGGAAGAGCGCATAGAGCGAACCGATGCACATCTGCAGGAAGCCAATCGTGATCGGGAAACCCGTGGCGCCACCCGCCGCGTTGAGCGCGTACTTGTTGTTCAGTGTGTAGTAGTAGTTGCCCAGGTACCAGCCCGCGAAGCACAGCAGGAGGCCGACGTCGATGCCGGTGCCCTTAGCTTCCACCGGCTTTGCCACTGGCTTTGCCGCGACCAACGCACTTGCGGGGCGGGCGCCGCCGCGAAGCTTCAGCACGGGGAGCGACGTCGCCGGAGTGGCGAGCCTGTGAAAAGGGAGCGACATGGGTTAGGCGCTCAGTGGGTGGGCGGGGCAGACGAGGCTAATGCAAGGGGCAACTCTTCGAAGTGCGAGGCGGCTGCCGTCGATGTATGCAGTGCGGCGTGCGTTAGAAAACTCACTCGGCCGATGCAGTGCAGCACAAGGTGAGGGTGAGGAGACCGAAGAGACCGATAGCCATTTTGTGTCGAGGAGCGCGGAGATGTCGGAGCAAAATTCGTCGAGTCGCACATACGAGAAACGTCAAACCCCCCTCGCAGCACTGATGCACTACTCCTTTCACCTCTAGACTGCGGCCTCGTGCTTTTGGTGAGTCGATCTTGCTTGAGCTGACGCTAGGCGTCCCACCCTCATTCACAATGAGAAAAGGAGGGCAGCCATGGAAGACCTATGCGTCTCTCCTCTCATCCAAGCGGTGCAGCGCCTAGACGTGCACAGCGTTGGGGCACTCGTTGCTAAAGGTGCGCGCGTCTCGAATGCCCGCATCGCATCTCGAATGCCCGCATCGCGCCTCGTTCGGCTAGCATGCGATTGCACACTCGTCCGACGACGGCACATTTTGTTGCTCCACTCCATGTTGGCAGGTGCCAAGCAGCGCGAGCTCGACTGCGGCCTGCACGAGGTCGCCGTCGGCGACCGCGAGTCGGCAAACTGCCAAAAGGCGCGGCTGATCATTGCCAAGATCCTCGTGGCCAAGGGCGCGCTCCCCGACAACAGGCAGCATGGCTGCGGGGGCACACCGCTGCACCACTCGCTCGCGGGTGGCTACATTGAGCTCGTCGACTACCTCGTGTCCTGCAAGGCCGACATCAACGCCGCCAACCGATACGGCGTGCACCCGCTGCACATTGCGGTTAAGCGCGAGTTTGTCGAGTGCATCGCGTACCTGATGACGCGCGATGACGGGGCGGGTGCGCATGCGCTGCCGTTGGCCAAGGTGCGCGACGAACTCGCGTGGGCGGTGCAGTACGACCTGCCGCGCGCCGTGCTCAGCCTGCTTGAGCACGGCGCACCCCACGGGATGCGAGTCGTCACGCCGTGGACGAGCTGCGCGCCGCGCTCTCGATCGACATGGGATTTTTCGTTGCCACTCGGCTACTACGCAGTGATGCGGGGCTGGCGCTCGAAGGCGCTGTACGAGGTGCTCTCCAAGGGCTGGTCGCCCACGCACGCCTCCGTCGGCACCGCCGAGGGTGAGGGCGAGGGCATCGCAGCGGCCTTGATTCATTTGGATGGGATCGTGCGCACGGAGCCTTCCCAATTGGTGAGAGTGCACTCCGCTGGCCCGCGACGGCGGTGTCCCCACCCCCCGCCCTGCGCTCACCCTCTATGCCTTCCCGCATCTTCCCTGCCCTCCCTGCCTCTGCGCACATTCCTTCCCGCTGACCGCGAGCCCTTGTCGTGCGGCACCCGCGCTCGTGCGCTCTCCATCTCCCCACAGGTTGTGCGTGCCATGCCTTACCAGGCCTCGCTGGTCCACCTCGCCGTCTACTCCGGATCCGCACCGCTTCTCGCCTATGTGCTCCGGCTCGGCCTCACGCGCGGAGAGCCGGCTCTCTCGGCGTCGGTGTGTGACTGCTTCCAGCATGCACCGCTCGCGTACGCAGCGTGCGCGGATGCGGTCGGTTTGGTCCGCGTGCTACTGGACGCACGCGCCGACCCCGAGGGTGCCGACAACGAGGGGCGCACTGCACTTCACATTGCGAGCGCGATGGGGCACGCCGCCTCGGCAGCCGCTCTACTCGAAGCGGGAGCGCGCCCGTCAACTCTCGACGCGCACGGCAACAGCGCCGTTCACTTTGCAGCCGCTGAGGCTCGCGAGCACGTGCTCAGATTGCTCCTCGATGCCGAGGACGGACCGCGCTGCCTGCGCGTGCGCAACAAGGACCAAGTGCTGCCGCTACACCTGGCCGCGGGGGCAGGCGATGCGCCCGGGTGCGCGCTGATGCTCTCGTATGACCCGACGCTCATTGGGAAGCGTGTGCGCGATGAGGGGACGCCGTTGCACACGGCGGCGGAGAAGGGGCATGCGGAGGCAGTCTCGCTGCTTCTCTCTGCCAAGGCCGACGTCGAGGCGCACCTGTCACTGAATGTGGACCCTCGGACGCCGCTCCACCTGGCGGCCGAGTATGCGCACGAGCCGTGCGTGTCACTGCTCCTGAACAAGGGAGCCGATCCGCTCGCGGCCCTTCCCACGGGCTTTCTGAGCCAGTTCAAGAACTATAAGTCCCTCTCCTTGCAGATCAGGCGTGCCTCGTGCCATGCGGCCGCGCTCGCCTCCCATTTTAGGGATGAGGGATGGATGGAGACGGTGGCTGTGCTTGATAAGGCCGTGGCCAAGCGCAAAGCCAAGAGTCTTGATGAGCCCACCGCCGCCGCCGCCGCCGCCGCCGAGGGCCGTGCCGGTAAGAAGAAGACCGTGTCGACGCTCACGGCGGCTGAAAAGAAAGAAATTCTGAAGGCGACGGTCGCCGCCGAAAAGGACGCAAACGGCTGCCCCGCTGCCCCCCCCAAGGCCGACGCGATTGTCGAGCTGACGCCGATGCCGGCGTCGTCGGCATCGCCGCCGCCATTGGTCGTCTCACCGGCCGTCGTGCGCGCGTCGTCCGTGGATCTTGACGAGGACGACGTGCGCGCCACAGGCCGTAACCTCCGCGACAGTCTGGAGGCCGACCAGGCCGGCACGGAGAAAGTTGAGGGGGCGGTCTCCGGCGTCGACGCGAACCTGTGGGAAACCCTCCTCTCGACCGTCATCGACGAGTACGGTGAGCAAGGACGGCCGCCGGCGACCGAGGAGGACCTGCGGGCCTTTCTCGAGCGCTTCGCTTCCAAACACGGACTCCGAACTGGCGATCTGCAGGAGATGATGCGCCAGATGGCCGTCCCGTTGGCCGTTCGTGAGGCCAACCTCAGTGTGGCGAGCCTCGGCGTCGGCGAGCGCGCCGACGCGTGCGCGTCGTCAGCCTCGCCGCCGCTGCTCGAGCTGCCGCCCCCGAAGCTCAACCCGAAACTCTTTGGTGGGCCTCGCGTCGCGCCGCGCCGGCTCCCTTGCCATGTGCCGCTGCCCTCGAGCGAGAGCGAGCGTCGCGGCATCGGCGCCGGCGCGGGTGGTGATGGAACGTACGCTGCCGCCGCCGCCGCCGCTGCCGCCGTCGCCGCCGCCGCCGCCCTCGCCGCGCCCACTGCGCTG
>Ga0164295_10002243_pt1 | contig 16028 bp, 13 predicted proteins | sample GEODES006metaG_FD_111798 | JGI IMG/M metagenome (GOLD analysis project Ga0164295, IMG submission 111798) | Oligotrophic lake water microbial communities from Sparkling Lake, Wisconsin, USA - GEODES006 metaG | ecosystem: Environmental > Aquatic > Freshwater > Lake | place: USA: Sparkling Lake... | reverse complement strand
TGGTTTTTGATTAACAGAAGTGATCACCTCAATTTGATCTCCACTTTTTAATTCATGATTTAAAGGAACTAACCTTCCATTTACTTTTGTTCCTCTAGTGTGAACTCCAATTGCGGAGTGAATACTAAAGGCAAAATCCAATGTTGTTGCTCCTTTTGGAAGTGATTTTATTTCACCGGTAGGGGTGAAAACGAATATTTCTTTAGAATAAAGATTCATTTTAAAATCTTCAACAAAATCAACCGCATTTTTTTCTTGGTTTTCCAATGCTTCCTTCAATTGGTTCAACCAAATATCTAATCCGCTTTCTTCCGTAGCGCCTTGTTTGTATTTGTAATGAGCAGCATACCCTTTTTCAGCTATTTCATCCATTCGCTCACTTCGAACTTGAACTTCAACCCAGCGTCCTAAAGGCCCCATAACGGTAATGTGAAGCGCTTCGTAACCCGTTGATTTTGGCGAGGAAATCCAATCTCTTAACCTACTTGGGCTTGGGCGATAATGATCGGTAACTATCGAATAGATTTTCCAAGCTAAAAATTTCTCATCGTGAGTATTTGATTTATATACAATTCTTAGGGCAAATTTGTCATAAACTTCCTCGTAACTCACATTTTGGGCTTTCATTTTTCTACGAATAGAATAAATTGATTTTGGTCGGCCTTTAATTACATAATCAATACCTTCATCATCTAAAGATTTTTTTATTACATCAGATATGTTTTTGATGTATTGGTCTTGCTCTTCTTTAGTTTCTTTAATTTTGTCAACGATATTATTATAAATTACTGGCTCTGTATATTTTAAACCTAAATCTTCTAATTGCGTTTTGATATTGTAAAGTCCTAAACGATGGGCGAGAGGAGCATAAATGTATAAGGTTTCAGATGCAATTTTTGTTTGCTTATAATCCACCATCGATTCCATAGTTTGCATATTATGAAGTCGTTCAGCCAATTTTTTTAAAATAACTCGAACATCATCATTCAATGTTAGAATCATTTTTCTAAAATTCTCCGCTTGCGTCGATGAATTTAAATCTTTCTGTATTTTAGATATTTTTGTCAATCCATCTACAAGTTGAGCTACTTTTGGATTGAACATTTTTTCAATATCTTCAACTGTAATTTCAGAATCTTCAACTACGTCGTGAAGTAAAGCAGCTGCTATTGATGTGGGACCTAAACCTATTTGCGAAGCTACAATTTTTGCGACAGCAATGGGATGAAAAATATAAGCTTCACCAGATTTTCTTCTTTGTTCTTGATGAGCATCAACAGCTACATCAAAGGCTTTCCGGATTAATTTTTTATCTTCAGTGGATAATTTCTGATAACTTATTCGGAGAAGTTCTTTGTATTCTTGGGCAATAGCCTTGTTTTCTTTCTCAATTTCGATTTCTGTCATAGCTATTTTATTCAATCTTTAAAATTATGAATAAGTTATTAGTTGTGCAAATGCTATTAAATTAAAATATATATTAAAATCCTCGTTGTCTTTTTGCTTCAAATATTAAAATGGCCGCTGCTACTGAAACATTCATGGAATCTATTTCACCTTGCATTGGAATAATAATATTTTGAGTGGCAGCCTCTCGCCATTCCTTTGATAATCCAGTAGCTTCTGTTCCAACTACTAAGGCTGAGGAAGTTGTATAATCTTGGGTATGATAGGAAGTTGAATTTTGTAATGTGGCACAGTAAAAACTAATCTTTCTTTCTTTCAAAAACGAGATAATTTCAGTAGTACTTCCAGTAGCAATTTGATTGGTAAACAAACAACCCACACTTGATCGTATAATGTTCGGATTGTATAAATCTCCATTTGGATTTGCAATAATTACCGCATCAAGATTTGCAGCATCTGCAGTTCTCAATAGTGCTCCAATATTCCCAGGTTTTTCAGGTGCTTCAGCTATCAAAATCAACGGATTTTCATTTAGTTTTAAATCATTTAAACCAAAACTCTTACTATTTGCAACAGCAATCACACCTTCCGTACTTTCGCGATAAGCTAATTTTTCAAAAATATCTTTGTTAATTTCAATTGTATTGGTTTGGTTTTGAGCTAATTTATTTATTTCCTTTTCCGATATTAATTCTGGGTAAAATAATAAGGTATCAATAAGATAACCGCCTTTTATTGCTAGTGAAATTTCCCTTTTTCCTTCAATTAAAAAGGTGCCAGTTTGCTTTCTTACCCTTGCTTTTTCTTGTAAGAGTAAAAGTGACTTTATGTAAGGATTTTGAGCAGATGTGATTTGTTTCAAAATGGAAATTTTAATTTATTTATTGCAAATATAATCAGAGAAATTGAGCTATTTAATTAATTGAAACTATTTTGTTAAATACAAATATCCAGTTAATGGTTCGTTATATTCAGGGTCGTTTAATTCAATTACATAATAATAGGTTCCAGATGGAATTTGTTTGTCATCAATTAAAAGTCCATTATTTGCAAAACCGTCCCATTCATTTGAATTGTTATTTCCTGTCCAAACCAATTTTCCCCAACGATTATAAATCGATATCTTGTGATTCAAAAAAATGTCTTTTAATCCTTCAATATGAAAGGTATCATTGTAACCATCATTGTCTGGAGAAACAAAATTATTCACAACTGGTGGACAGTTTTTGGTGGTTAACACAAATGAAGTTATACTGTAACATCCACCTCCATTATCCAATCGAATATAAATTATTTTAGGAGTATTTAACGCAATGTAATTTGTGGTGTTTAAAATTGGATTTACGTTATTTTCAGCGTTTGATTGTGTTTCATAGAGACTAACAGTATCTGATGAATTTATTTTTACTAAAGTTTCATAATCGGAAAAGTTAAAAGCACCCTTTGAATTCCCTAGGTTACAAGATTCTAAATTGGGTACAATATTAAATAACGGCGAAAACGAAAGTTCAACGGGCACAACATATTTATTGTTTATTTCATTTATTTCTGCTACAATTCCCGTTCCATTTCCAATATCATCAATAACTAATTTTAAATCAAAAATAGTCGGAATTGAATTTGGAATTACAACGGTTACTTGACCGGATTCATTTCCATCAATAGGAATATTTGTTTGGGTGTAAATAGTTCTCAGGTAAACATTATTTGCATAAATTGAGATGGGTGTATTGGATGCTAAAACTCCGGTAGAATTTGGATTTATCACCTTGTAATGAGCTATAATTGATCTTGAATCACATTGTTTGTCGATACTATTTATTCCAATCATAGCATCTGGTAGTTGGCTATTTAATTTGGTTACAATAGCATTAATCATTACAAAATCTTGACTTGAAGTAAGCTGAATTTGAGCCGAAGTATCACCAATAGATATGTTATTTTGAATTGGATAAACGTCTAAATCCATATTGTATAATACATTCGAATTTGTCAAACTATTGGTACCGTTAAAAGCATTATTAACAGGATTTTGTGGTGGATTACCAATGGGAGTGCCGTTAATTCTTAACGTTTCATTTACTGCAATTCCAGAATCACCTTCCCAAGCTAAAAAACCAATTTTAGCGTCATTATTATCAATAACATTCAAACTGTTAAGTGTTATATTTACTTCATCAGGAACAGCTTGCATTCCGTCATAAACATTCAATTGATTTAAGGATAAATTTTGATTTTTATAGATCACAATAATTGCCCAGCCTGCGAAATTTGTACTCCTTTGGGAGTGAAAATCGATAGAAGCTGAAACATCAAGATCGGATAATGTGTAATTTCCGTTTCCAGTAGCTTGAACTTGGTCGGTTACCTCTTTGAATGCGCTGAAATAGTCAAAAACAAGATTTGAAACTAGTCTTTGCAGAATGAATGTTCGATCGGGTCTAATAGGTTGGCCGTTTAATTTAACATCAAAATCAACTGGTCCACATCCAGCCCAATACAGGTATGCCTTTTCAATTTGGTCACTTGAATTTAGTGACAATTGAGCAGAGGAGGAAGTTAATACCGATACCGTGGTTTGGAATGAATTTTCAATAGGATTTAAGGTGTTCCCAATAAAAACAAAATCATACCTTCCGTTAAATTGTTGGAATAATGAGATATCTTGTCCAAAAATGGTGCTAGTGATAAGTAATAAACTTGCAATAAAAGCGTTTTGAATCAGTTGTTTCATTATTATTCAATAATTCATTAAAAATACTAATTTATTTTAATAAAATAATGATCGAATAAAATTAAATGATTAATTTTCCAATGTTTAAAATTTGAAATTGAAAAATTACACAGTAAAACGTTACGAATCTAAATATTTAAGCGATTGGAATGCATTTATTAGCACCGCCAAAAATGCAACTTTTCTATTCAACAGGGATTTTATGGAGTACCATTCTGATCGGTTTGAAGATTTTTCTTTGTTGATTTATGATCAAGAAAAATTAGTTGCGGTATTGCCTGCAAATAGAGTTGGAGCGACTGTTTTTTCTCATCAAGGTTTAACTTACGGAGGTTTGGTTTTACCTTTAAATTCCAAGTTATACAATGTAATTTATATTTTTAAAGCCATTTTACTATTTTTAAATGAGAATGGTATTTCTTCACTTAATATTAAAAAAATTCCTTCTATTTATTGTGACACTTTATCAGACGAGATTGATTATTTAGTGTCTATTTGTAAAGGAATTACCACAATGAAACACGTTGTTTCCGTTATTAATTTAAATTCAAATTTTAAGATTTCCAAATCCAGGCGAGAATGTATCAATCGAGGAAAGAAACTGAATTTAGTCATTAAAGAAGAAGATAACTTAGCATCATTTTGGAACGATATCCTGATTCCAAATTTAAAGGAAAAATACAATGCAAAACCCGTACATTCTTTAGATGAAATAAACGCTTTAAAAACAAAATTTCCACAAAACATCAAGCATTTTAACGTTTATCACAATGATAAAATCGTTTGCGGAACAACTCTTTTTATTACTAAAAATGTTGTAAAACCGCAGTATATTTCTGGAACTGAAAGCAATAATTTACTCGGCAGCATTGATTATCTCTATGACTATTTAATAAATGATGTTTCAAAAGAAAAATCTTATTTTGATTTTGGACCTTCCCATGAAAATAACGGATTGAATATTGTAAAAAACATTAATTTTTGGAAAGAAAGTTTTGGGGCAAATACTTTAGTTCAAGATTTTTACGAAGTAGAAACTTCAAATTATCACTTACTAGATACTATTTTGATATGATAAAATTTCTTGACTTAAATAAGATTAATCAACCCTATGAAAATGTTTTTCAAAATAAATTGAAAAACGTTTTAGTAAGGGGTTGGTATATTTTAGGCGATGAAGTTAAACTTTTTGAAGAAAATTTTGCAGCTTACTGTGATTCCAAATATTGTATCGGAGTGGGAAATGGATTTGATGCCCTAACGTTAATTTTCAAAGGTTATATTCAGTTGGGAAAAATGCAAAAAGGCGACGAAGTTATTGTTCCCGCAAACACCTATATTGCTTCAATATTATCAATAATTCAAGCGGATTTAGTTCCAGTTTTGGTTGAACCAAAATTAGAAACCTACAATATCAATCCCGATTTAATTCAGGATAAAATCACATCAAAAACGAAAGCAATTTTAGCTGTTCATCTCTATGGTCAGTTAGCTGAACTAGTTTCTATTAACAAGATTGCGAAAATAAATAATTTGATTGTGGTTGAAGATGCTGCACAATCTCATGGAGCAATTTTGAACAATAGTAAATCAAAAAACACGCAAGCTTTTAGTTTTTATCCGGGGAAAAATCTCGGTGCTTTAGGCGATGGGGGTGCAGTTGTTACCAATGACGAAAAATTGGCCGAAGTTTTGTTTTCGCTCCGAAATTATGGATCTGAAGTAAAATATTACAATGATTTTATAGGAGTAAATTCGCGTTTAGATGAATTGCAAGCGGCATTTTTGAATGTTAAATTACCCAATTTGGATTCCGATAATGAACATCGTAAAACTATTGCCAAACGCTATTTGTCAGAAATTAACAACGATAAAATAATTTTACCGTTTTGGGATTTTTCTGACAATCATGTTTTTCATTTGTTTGTTATTAGAACGCCCAAAAGAAGTGAATTGCAAGACTATTTAAAACAAAATGGAATTGAAACCATACTACATTATCCTATTCCGCCGCACAAACAAAAGGCATTTGAAAATTGGAATCATTTGTCGTTTCCAATTACCGAAAAAATCCATAATGAGATTTTGAGTTTACCAATAAGTCCTGTAATGACAGTCGAAGAAGTTAATTTTGTGATTCAAAAATTGAATTCATGGACATTTTAATAAAATCATTTAATCGACCTTATTATTTGGACAGATGTATTCAAAGTATCTACTTGAATTTTCAGGGTAATGATTTTAATATTATTGTTTTAGACGATGGAACGCCTCAAAAATACCTTGATCAATTATTGAATAAATTCCCAGAAATCAAGATTTTAAAATCGGATTTATATACTGAAAAATCCAATGCTATTGCAAATGCAAATTCTAATGTCAATATAAAAATACCAATCGATTTATGGGTTAAGGCTGCTGAAAATGCATCCGATTATTTTTTGTTCATTGAAGATGATTTCTGGTGTACTAAATTATTTAATTGTACTGAAATCGTATCAAATTTGAATACTGACAAAATAAATATGTTAAAATTATGCTGGCTTGGAAATCCAAAATTAATTCCCAATAAAAGCATTGATGTAAACGGAGAATATTCAATTTATAGTCCTGATTTATTCACTCAAAATTCTTTATTATTTAATTTTGTCTTTAGATTTCACCGATTTAAAATTAGAAAAATAGTTACTTTTCTAAAAATTTATAGCCAGGAAAGGTGGTTAGAATATTATACAATTTTTGCAACTTCAGGTGCCATTTTTAAAAAGAAATATTTTTTGGAATTATGGAAAAATCATCAGAACTCTGTAGATGAAGGCCTTCAGTTGAATAATGCATTGAAATATATTAATAAAAAAAGCAAGTTACAATTATTTGGCTTTACCAATTCAGAATTTCTAAAAACTGGGTTTCTTTCTTCGGCAAGTAATCAAAATAAACAGTATGAAAATGTAAATTTTGATCTTTTTTCTTTCAATATGATAATTAATGAAGCTTGGTATAATGGTGTTTTTGATGCTATGGAAAATTATCCAAATGACCTAAGTCAAAACAAGATAGAAGAATTATTAATTGCTGCAAATCATCCTGCTGCATGTAATTTGGAATGGAAAAAATGGGTTTGCGAGTTTAAAAATCAATACGTAACCTTCGGATGTAATATTGACTAAATGGATATTAAAACCAAAGAAAATTCTCACAAAACGATTCTAAATGCTACTGGCATTTTTGGATTTGCACAAGTATTGAAAATGTTGGTTAGTATTGTAGGGTCAAAGTTTGTGGCCATTTTTTTAGGTCCTTTTGGTATTGGAATAGTAGGTTTATTAAACAATACGATTGCTATAATTAGTTCGTTATCGAGCTTTGGAATCAATATTACAGGTGTTCGTGAAGTGAGTTTGGCCAATGCTGAAAATGACCAAAATAAATTTTCAGAACGATTTATTGTCCTTCAAAGGTGGTCTATTTTCACTAGTATTTTAGGTGCTTTAGCAACTATTATATTTTCTAAGTTACTCAGTAAATTAACTTTTGGAACCACTGATTATTATTTCTGGTTTGTAATTCTCTCAGTAAATTTTGTTTTTTCAAATATATCCACAAGTAGAATTGCACTTTTACAGGGTTTGCGAATGATAAAATCGATAGCAATTTCAAATGTAGTTGCTTCTGTTTTAATTACTTTAGTAACCGTACCGATTTATTATTATTTCAAAATTGAGGGGATAATAGCTGTTATTTTGGTTTCTAGTTTGATTAATTTATTAGTCAATTTCTATTTCACCAGAAAAATTAAAATCTCTAAAATTCAACTTTCTTTATCCGATACTTTCCAAAAAGGGAAACCTTTAATGAAAATGGGATTTTTGCTTTCTATAAATGTTATTTTCGGTCAAATATGTAGCTATTTGATAAAATTATATTTGAATGGAAATGGATCAAGTCCAGAAATATTAGGATTGTTTGAAGTAAGTTCTGTAATTTTAATCTCCTACGTTGGTCTAATATTTAATGCGATGGGAACTGATTTTTATCCAAGAATCACGGAAGTAAAAAATAACAATGCTAAAATTAGAGAGTTAGTAAACGATCAAATCGAAATGGGCTTATTACTGATAACACCAGCAATAATTTTCCTGTATTTTGGGGGGCCAATTATTATTAAATTACTCTATTCAAACAACTTTTTAAAGGTTTTATTAATTTTCAAAGCAGCATTATTTGCAGTAATTATTAAGGCAGTAATTTGGCCGTTAGCATATGTAATATTAGCAAAAGGCGACAATAAATTGTATTTCAAACAAGAGATTATTAGTGATTTATTCTTATTAGGATCAACGGTTGTTTTTTACCATTATTTAGGATTAATGGGAATTGGAATAGCCAGCATGATTCAATTTTTATTTTATGCTTTTTATATAATTCCGATTTTGAAAAATAAATATGATTTTTCAATCAGAAAGGATACATTTCGAATAATAATATTTTGTTTTCTTATTGGAATTTCTGCAAGTGCTGTTTCTTTCTCTATCGATTATCCTGATGCTTACTATCCTTTAGGATTGATTTTAGTTTTTTCAATTTTCTATTCCTATAAAGAATTAAACAAACGAGTTGCTATTTATTCTTATTTTATAAAAATTAAAAATAAATTCAAACGCCATGAATAAGGTTAATTTTCCAGCGCTAACAGGAATTCGTGCACTTGCCGCATTTATGGTTTATATTCACCATTACAATCCTTTCTCTATTGAGGTTTACGGAAAATATACACATGATTTTTTTAGTGAATTTCATATTGGAGTAACCATTTTCTTTGTATTAAGTGGCTTTTTAATTTGCAACCGATATTATGACGAACCCAATTTTAATTTTAAAAATTATCTATTAAAACGTATAGCTAGGATTTATCCAATGTATTTCATACTAACTACTCTAACATTTGTCTTTTTTGCTATTGTTTATTCTCAGAATGGCTGGATCGATTTGCAGAATTATTTTTACAATATTACTTTTCTAAAAGGATTTTCAGACAACCTTAAATTTACTGGAATCGCTCAAGGTTGGTCTTTAACTGTGGAAGAAGTTTTCTATTTTACAGCTCCTCTCTTCTTTATTTTGATTAATAAAAGTAGAATTTACTTAGTAATTATTCCTATGCTTTTTATTGGTTTAGGACTTTTATTAGTTTCTTATTTTAGTGGAATTGATTGTAATGGATTTATGAAATCAATAAATTTCATGTTGGACTTTACTTTCTTTGGAAGAATTACTGAATTTTTTGTAGGTATAGCATTAGCAATATTTATAAGAAAATACACGCTAAATTTTAAAGGATTTACTCACATCGGGTTTGTAGGGAGTATTCTGAGTCTTTGTCTACTTGTTGCCATAAAGGTGGAAGGTGGTTTTGGAGTAGATACTTTACCTGGAAAGTTCATAAATACTATACTACTTCCTGTTTTTGGAATTGCTACATTATTCTTAGGTTTAATAAAAGAAAAGACTTTTATTTCTGATTTTTTAAGTAGTAAGACCATGCAATTATTAGGTAAAAGTTCCTATATTTTCTATCTAATTCATCTGGGTATTTTCGTTACTATTTTGAATAAATTTTCTAACAATCAGGGGTTTGTGTTACTTTCTTTAAATTTAATTTCAATAGTACTTTATCTTTACATAGAATCCCCGCTTAATAAATATATAAGAAAAAATAGGGATTAATTCGAATAGTTCTTGAATTTCTTTCTGCATGAAATGGCCAATCGAAGGCAAATATTTTTAAATAATAAATTCAAACTTCTGTTTTTGTAAGAATGAATAATCTCATGATTAATTCTTTTTTGAAGTGCTAAGTCTTCAATTTTAGATCGGTTTAATTGCAATGCCTTTTTTAAAATTTTATAAGTTGAAATATTAATTCTGTTATTTTTCTTATAAAAATTTGTACCTAAAGAGTTCGAAACTGTTCTTTTTTTAACTAAAACTTCATCAATAAAATCAAATTCATAAACGCGCGAAGCTCTGATCCAAGAATCCAAATCTTCATAGGCTAAAGTTTCATCGTAACCACCTAGAAAGTCAAAAACACTTTTCTTTATTAATGCTGAAACAGAACAAATACTATCACCACTTGATAATACCGATTTATAAATATCTCCAACATCTCTTTTTGAAATTACTTTCCCATTACTGTTAACAGGAAAATAATAGGACCGAAAACTCCCATCCTCATTAATGATTTCTGCATTTCCATAAACAATTCCTAGGTTTTTAAAAGTTCTTTTTTGGAAAGCAGCTATCTGCATTTGTATCCCATTTGGCATCAATAAATCATCTGCAGCTAAATCAATTATGTATTCGCCTTTAGCAAATTTTAAAGCGTTATTAAATGCTTTTGTATTACCAATATTAATTTCATTAGCAATAAATTGTACTTTTGGGTTTGACAAAAGCCAATTATCAATTACAAATTTAGTATTGTCAGTACTGCAATCATCCACTATAATAAGTTCAATTGGTTGATAATTTTGTTCTATAACAGAATTTAAAGTCTCAACCAAAAATTTTTCGTGATTGAAAGCCAAGCAAATTATCGTTACAAGTGGATTTTCTTGCATATTTTTTTAAAAGAGTTATATTTGATACGAAAATAAGAAAACGTTGATGATAATACCTAACAAAAAAACTAAAATTGCTTTAATAGGTTACCGATTAGGAATCGGTGGTGCCGAAAGAGTTATGGCAAATTTGTCGGTTTTTTTTGAAAAACAAGGAATAGAAGTCCATAATATTATTGTTATTGATGAAGTTTCTTACAATTTTTCAGGTAAATTAATAAACTTAGGAAAATTAAAAAACAAGTCAAATGATTTTTTAAACAAGTTTAGACGATTTTCTTTTCTTAAGAATTATTTGAATGAAAACAAATTTGATTTTATAATTGATTTCCGTTTTCGAAATAAACCACTACAAGAATTACTTATTGCCAAATTTTTATATAAATCGAAAACTATTTATACTGTTCACAGCTACTTGATTGATCACTACATGTCAAATTGGTCGCTTTTAACTCGATTTACCCATAGTGAATGCTTCAAAATGGTTACAATTACCAATAAAACTAAAGAATTGATCGAGAATAAACACCAATTGTCCAATGTTCAAACCATTTATAATCCAATAAATATTGAAGAAATCAATTCAAAGTTCAAAGAATCTATTGAAATAAATTTTGAATATATTATTGGAGTTGGCCAAATGGAAACTGATGTAAAACAATTCGATAAATTGATTATTTCTTATTCGAATTCGAATTTACCAAACCAAAATATTCATCTGGTTTTACTAGGTGATGGAATAAAAATGAAAGATTATTTACTATTGGCAAAGCAAAATAACATTGAAGATAAAGTACATTTTTTAGGATTTAAGAAAAATCCATATCCGTATCTTAGAAGCGCTAAGTTCTTTGTTTTAAGTAGTTTAAACGAAGGTATGCCCAATGTAATTTTGGAAGCATTTGCTTGTGGAACCCCCGTTATTTCTTTTGATTGTTTATCGGGTCCAAGTGAAATGATTTTAAATAAAAATAACGGCTTGTTAGTTGAAAAGCAGAATATAGAAAAACTAACAGATGCTATGAATTTATTCATTGATGACAAGGAATTATATACTTTTTGTAAGGAAAATGCGTTACCAAGTTGCCAACATTTTTCAATAGATCGGATAGGTCAAAAATGGATGGAATTAATGCAATTAAATTAAATAAATTATGACTAAAATAAATGATATTCAACTTATTCAAATTCCTACGGTTGAGGATTTACGTGGAAATTTAGCATTTGTTCAAAATGATTTTTTACCTTTTGAATTAAAACGGGTTTACTATTTATTTGATGTTCCAAGCACCGCTTTTAGAGGTGGTCATTCCCACGTCAATCAACATGAAATTTTAATAGCTTTAAGTGGCAGTTTTGAAGTTTTGATCAATGATGGCAAGGAAAAGAAAAGTTATTTGTTGAATAAGCCAAATATTGGATTGCATATTCCAACAGGCATTTGGCGCGAATTAGAAAACTTTTCTTCCGGTGCGGTATGTTTAGTTTTAGCTTCGGATGTTTTTGATGAAGCCGATTATATTCGTGACTATAATGAATTTTTGAAGACCAAATAATGAAATTACTTTACCTAGTTCCCAATGTAAATAATGAAGGTGGAGTTGCGAGAGTTTTAGCAATAAAAACTTTTTATCTTATCGAGAAATGGGGTTATCACGTTGATTTTTTGACTCAGAATAAAGGTAGTTTTCCGCATTTTTATAATTTCAACAAGAAAATTGGATTTCACGATATGATTTTGAAGGGTAATCCTATTCAGTTTTTATTAAATTATAGAAAAATGTTAAACGAACAAATTGAATTATTAAACCCCGATATAATAATTGTTTGTGACAATGGATTTAAAGCCTTTTTTCTTCCTTTTATACTAAAAACAAAAATTCCTATTGTCTTAGAAATTCATAGTTCGTTGAACGTAATTGAAAATGAAAACAACTCAATTTTTAAGTTAATTAGCAACAATTCAGTAATTTTATTTAAAAAGTTTGCCGCTAGATATTTTAACAATTTTGTAGTTGAAACCTCTGAAAGTATTAAAGAATGGAATGTTCCCAATGGAATTGTAATTCCAAATCCACTTTGGTTTTATACCGATAAATTAGCCAAGTTAAATTCTAAAAAGGTAATTGCTGTTGGGCGCCATGTTTATGAAAAAGGGTTCGACAGATTACTTTATATCTGGAAGAAAATAGTTAAAAAACATCCAGATTGGCATCTCGATATTTACGGAAAATCCAGTAGTGACTTTTTTTTACAAAAACTTACATCGGAATTAAATTTAACTAATAGTGTTAGTTTTTTTGAACCTACAAGTGAAATTGTATCAAAATATCAAGAAAATTCAATTTACTTAATGACTTCAAGATTCGAAGGTTTCGGGATGGTATTAATTGAAGCCATGGCATCGGGATTACCCTGTATTGCCTACGATTGTCCTTGTGGGCCAAGAGCCATAATTTCTAATAAATTGGACGGTTTTTTAATTAATAATGGCAACGAATCCGATTTTATAGATGCAACGTTGTATTTAATAAACAATGAAGCTAGGAGAATTGAAATGGGAAAAAAAGCGAAAGAAAAGAGTTTAAATTATAATATTGATTCCATTATGCCTTTATGGGATACTCTTTTTAAAGAAATTAATGCAAAATCAAATTCTTAGAATTTTCATGGCTAATTTTACACAAATAGCCTATTCTAAACATATTATAGAGAAATAAATTTGGATTTTGACCTACCAAGTTTTTGATAAGTAATTTTTCTATTATTGAATAAAATATAGAAATTAAATAGGTTAGTTTTAATTTATTTAAAACTAACAATAGTGAAATCAATCTTGAAAAACTTTTATTGATTTTTCCCTCTTCAAACAAGACAATTAAATTTTCTAAGGAACTTTTTGATTTGGTAATATAGATTTTATTTGAATCGATATCTCCATGTTCTACGGGGTTGTCAATGTGTTTCAATCTCAAGTTTAATAAGCTAAGTTGGCACGAAAGCTGGGTGTCGTCATGACCATATTTAGTTAACTGAGAGTCAAATTTTACTTTGTCAAAGCATGCTTTTTTAATGACTGTATTGTTAAATAATAAAGATTGAAAAGGAGCAGAATTTCTTAAATCCACCTTTTTATCTTCAATGTATCTCCCATATTTCCATCGGAGTTTTTGATTGATTGATGGACATTTTTCCGGATGTAACCTGCCACCATAAACAATATCAAAATTAGCCAACCAAGAAATATAACTTGAAATATAATTACTTCGAATTACAATAGAATCGCCATCTATAAAAAGTAAATTCTCATATTTGGCTTTGCTAGCAAGAAAATTTCTATTTTGCCTGTGGGCAATATTTGCTTTAAGTTCGGTAAAATTACAATTGGATAACGAATTTATTTTTTCATTTTCAATATTTAAAACTGAATTTGAGGCGTCATCTTGACATAAAATTTCAAAATCAATATTACATTCCAAACATTGCTTATGAAGTTCCGTAACTAATGGAAAAGCATTGTAATTGTATATTGGAATGAGAATGGAAAGCATTAAACCGTTTTTTGAACTACCTCAAAAACATTACCATCTTCACATTTTAAGGTTTTTGATGGGTATTTCATCAAAAGTGCATAATCATGGGTAGCCATAATGACTGTTTTTCCAAAACCATTTATTTTTCTTAAAACTTCCATGACTTCAATACTTGTTTGAGGATCTAGATTTCCTGTTGGCTCATCGGCTAAAATTAATTCAGGATCATTAAGTAAAGCTCTAGCAATAGCAACTCTTTGTTGTTCCCCGCCAGATAGTTGATGAGGCATTTTAGATGCTAAAGATTTCATATCCACTTTGTCAAGAACTTCATCTATTTTATTTTGCATAGCAATAGCGTCAATCCAACCAGTAGCTTTTAATACAAAAATCATATTATCGTTAATTGATCTGTCAGGTAAAAGTTTAAAATCCTGAAAAACAATTCCTAATTTTCTTCTTAAAAAAGGAATCTCCTCTTCTTTTAAAGCAGCTAAATCAAAATCCACAATATTTGATTGACCTTCGGTTAAAGGTAAATCAGCATATAAAGTTTTCATAAAACTACTCTTACCAGAACCTGTTTTACCAATTAAATAAATGAATTCACCCTGGTTTACTTCTAAATTAATATTTGATAATATTGCTTTTTCTTCTTGGTAAATGGTTACGTTTCTTAAAAATAAAATAGGTTGTGACATAATAGTTTTGTTTAATTTGTAAAAGTAATAAGTTTTAATGAAATAGCAATTTCAATTTTCTAATATATTGTTTAAAAAGATGTTCATAATAATAATGAGAATAAGTTCGTTATAGGATTATCAATTCGGTATATTTGATTAAAGTAAATTATCATATTATGTTCAAACCATTAAGACTCCTTTTATTATTCTTTTTAATAACAGTAACAGCGGTTTCTGCTCAAAAATCGGAAATTGATACCAATGATTTGGAAGCTTATAATCGGGCGTTATCTCTTTTTAATAACAAGCAGTATTTATCTGCTCAAATTATTTTTGTAAAGGTTAAATGGGAAAATCACGGCCAAGAAATTCAATCTGATTGTGCTTTTTATAACGCTATGTGTGCCATTAAACTAGATCAATCGAATTCCGACTTGCTAATGGAAAATTTCATTAATGATTATCCTACAAGTCCTAAAATGAATATCGCCTATATTGAAATTGCTGAACATAATTTTGAACAAGGCAATTTTACGGAATCCTTGAAGTGGTTTGAAAAAGTGGACGAAAGCGGATTAAGTAATAACGAGATTGATAGATTTAATTTCCAAAAAGGTTATGCTTATTTCGCATCCAAAAACAAATTACAAGCAAATCTGTATTTCAACAAAGTATTAAATTCAAAAACTTATGGAGCGCAAGCCAAGTATTATTTAGGTTTCATGGCTTATGAAGGCAATGATTATAAAAATGCAAACAAGTATTTTGATCAAGTGGCAGGGGAAGAAAAATACAAAGAAAAGTTGTCTTATTTTCAGGCTGATATGAGTTTTAAATCAGGTGATTTTCAAAAAGCAATTGACCTTGGTTCAGTAGCTTTGAACAAATCAAATGTTTTTGAAAAATCAGAATTAAATAAAATTATTGGTGAAAGTTATTTTAATTTAAATGAATTTGACAAAGCCATTCCGTTTTTAAATCTGTATAAAGGTAAGAAAGGAAAGTGGAACAATACCGATTACTACCAATTAGGATTTGCCTATTATCA
>Ga0164295_10002241_pt1 | contig 16032 bp, 16 predicted proteins | sample GEODES006metaG_FD_111798 | JGI IMG/M metagenome (GOLD analysis project Ga0164295, IMG submission 111798) | Oligotrophic lake water microbial communities from Sparkling Lake, Wisconsin, USA - GEODES006 metaG | ecosystem: Environmental > Aquatic > Freshwater > Lake | place: USA: Sparkling Lake... | reverse complement strand
GTTTTGGGGAGGCCGTAACCATCCATCACGATGGTCACCACGGGCCCGGAAATCCCGGGGAATCCGGCGAGTTTTTTCAGCATGGGTGTTTCCTGCAAAGCATGGGGACGGTCACCGGTAGGCCGGCGCTGGAGTGTCGGCGAGTATATCAACGGCACCCGCCAGATTTGGGCGGTCCGGCGCCAGACCGTTCAGCGCCGGGACGTCCGCCTGTTCACGCCCCAAAAATGTGGTGCTCAAAATGCACCATCCCACGTTCACCGTCCGGCCCTTCCAGCACACAGGGGAACTCGGTGGGCCCGAGTCGCCGCTCCGCCGGCAGGCGGGTAAGACCGGCGCGGCCCAAGGCGGCGCCTTGCGGGTAGCGGTCGACTTCCACTACCGGCCCAGTGCCGCGCCAGACGCCGGCGCTGCCGCCGTCGTTCCAGCCGCCGTAGTAGCCCAGGCCTTGCACGTCGGCCGGGGTGCCGGCGGCCTGAATGTGGTAGTCCCGCCAGCGGCCACTCCCATCCATCAATGAGAACTCGCCCCCGACAACGTTCTTGGTACCCGGCGCATAGACCAGCGAATGGCGGACCGCCGTGAGTCGAACGCGCCGCCCGTCGGGAAAGTCGAGGCAGCCTTCAAAATCGAGCGTCGTCCCGTCACGGGCTTCATGCGTGTTGAAGAATCCGGTGTAGGCGTCGGTTGCGAAAGGTGCCCAGTTGCGAAAGTGCAGATGGTCGATTTCATCCTCGTCGCGTTCAATCCCGCCGCTGGTGATTTTGGGCCCCATGCCAGCCCGGACGCCCCAGCTATGGTCGCGGATCGCGGTCCACCCTTCGGCGCTCACCGCCTCGCCGTCGCGCGTGATGTGGCCGCTGGCAGCACAAATCTGCGTGTAGCGCACCATGTCGTGAATCAGTTGACCGTAACGCCGAAACCGGTACGGCGCTTCCAGAAACGGCGCGGCGCGCGCCTCAAAGCGGAGGTCAAAGGTAAACCCAGCCCCGGCCTCCTCCAGATGCAGACGAATTTCCTGCAGCGGCCGGACGATCTCCAGACGCAGCGGCCCGACTTCCAGCGCGGTGCTGTGTGGGCGTAACACGCGCGAGGCGCGCAGCACGCGCTGCTCACCGGCCCGCGACAGCCCTGCAAAGCCGTCCATCACATTCATATTCGGATGGAGCCGAATCCCGGCGACCACGTACCAATCGTCCGCAAAGGCGGCGCAAAAATAGCCGTCGTTAAAGTGGACATCCGAAGTGAAAGGGATCGCGAACGGCGTGGGATGTTGATGGAAAGGATAGTCGTCGAAATCGGCGATGTTCATGGGGTGAGCTCCTGCGTGACCAGCCTGCGGTAGCGGCCATGATAGCCGCACCGACGCAAGCCGGCCGCCGCCCCCGAAATCGGCGACAATCCAAGCCTCGCCGCATCGGCTTCCCTAGCAGTCTTCGCCATGTTCACTCCGCTCCTCACCCTGATCCAGCACGACGCCCTGCAGTCCGCCGGTGCCCAAGGCCTGATGAGCATCGACTGCACGCTGGATCTGAACCGCTCGCGCACGACGGTGAGCATTGGCGCCTCGCACTGGTCGTGGCAGGGCAATGACTATCCCTACCTCGAGCGCTGCAAGGACCGCACGATTTACTACTGGACGGGAGAAGACTTCGCTCCAGTACAGCGTTACGGCGATGCGCTGATCAAGCTCATCCCCACGCCCTGGGGCGCCCCGACCTTCGAAATCGACGGCATCAAGATGCTGCCGACTGCGCAGGTGTCGCCCTACGCCGACGCGGCGCGCAAGGTAGACCTCATCGCTCCCCACGGGAAGCGTGTGCTCGATACCTGCGGCGGCCTCGGTTATTTCGCCGACTGCTGCCTGAAGGCCGGCGCGCGCGAAGTGCGTTCGTTCGAAAAGAATGCAGACGTTCTGTGGCTGCGCGGCATCAACCCCTGGTCCCCCCGGGCTGGTGACGGGCTAGACCTCAGACACGCTGATATATCGCTGGCATTACCTCAACTGGCGGACGGCGCATTCGACGCCGTGCTGCATGATCCACCCCGTTTTGGCATCGCCGGCGAACTCTACTCAGAAGACTTCTATCGTCAGTTGGCGCGCGTCCTGCGCCCGGGTGGCGGGCTGTTTCACTACACCGGCAGCCCCAACAAGCTCACCTCCGGGCGCGATGTGCCTAAGGAAGTCAGTCAGCGCCTGCGGCGAGTGGGGTTCACAGTGACACCCAACGGCGACGGTTTGCTGGCGATTCGGCGCTGATCGGGAACCAGAGCGCCCAGGCTGAAACAGATCAGGCGGTGGTCGCGGGATAGCGGCTTTGTAGCGCGCGATAGATATTGGCGCGGAAGTCCGGCGCATCCGCATCGAGCGCGGCCAGCACTTCCACCAGATGTTCGTTGTCTTCCCGCCCGGCCCATTGTTTGACGTAGCTGCCGTTGCGGTAGCCATGGTCCTGACGGAAAAAATTGAGCACGTTCTTGCCCAGATAGGCGCGGTAGAGGTCGTCGAAATCACGACCGATGTCGGCCAGCAGCACAGGGATGAGACCCACCGCAAACTCGCCCTGCGCCACCGCTGTCGCTGCGAGCTGCTCTACATCGCGGAGAAACCCGGCGGAGGCCGGCGGGTGGCACCATTCGGCCGCAATCTGCGCGCCGGCAGCGGCGAAGTCTCGCTCGGGCGTGATCCGCATACTGAGCCCAAAATGCCAGATGTCGACGATTTCCAGCATCACTTGCTCAACGTCTTGCTGGGAGGCTTTCCACCATTTCCAGCCACCGTAGTGGTCCATCAACTCGGCGCATTCGATCCACAGCGCGCGGTACCACTCGCGCTTGCGGGCAATCCAGTCCGCGTCCACCCGGGCGTTCATCTCGTCCTGCAACTGCAGCATCGCGGCGGCCTTGGCGGCCAGCGCGTCGAGTGAACTCCCGGATGGGGCGGTCATCAGGCGGGCGCCTTATTCCGGGGTGAAGGTGAAGTTTTCACCATCACGCTTCACGCGCACCGCGTGCGGCGGCGGGAAGTGGGCGGGCATCAGCAGCGCGTTCTTTTCAACGCAGTGTTCCATCAGCTTGCGACGGGTCTGGCCGGACTGCACCGGGTCCAGACAGAAGCCGCTGCTCCACTCGGGGCGGAGAATCTGGATGGGCGAATGCAGGGTGTCGCCGGCGAACAGCGCGTGATGTCCCTTGCTTTCCACTTCCATCACGATGCTGCCGCGCGTGTGGCCCGGGGCGAGCTTGATAAGCATGTTGTCGTTCAGCGCGTGGTCGCCGTTCACCATCTCGGCCTGACCGGCTTCGACCACCGGCAACACGCTGTCGTTGAACACATTCTGGTTGATTTCGAGTTCCACGTGGTCGGCTTCGGCCGGGTTCCACATGTCGAATTCCTGCTTGCTGAAGATGTACTTGGCTTTCGGGAAAGTCGGGACCCATTTGCCGTTCTTCAGCTGGGTGTTCCAGCCGCAGTGGTCAACGTGCAGGTGCGTGCACATGACGATGTCGACCTCTTCCGGACGCACACCGCAGGCCGCGAGGCGCTCCAGATAGTCGGTGTTCAGGTGGTGGGCCAGCTCGAACGAAGGACGTTCTTTGTGGTTGCCGTTGCAGGTATCGATCAGGATGACCTGATTGTGGGTCTTCACGACCCAGGTATGAATGCTGAGCTTCAGCCCACCGGTGATCGGGTTACGGCAGAAGGGCTCGATGAGCGCCTTGTTGGCTTCCAGCAACGCCGGATCGTGATTAGGAACCAGTAGTTCGGGCGGAAACCCGTCGTCAACCGGCACTTCGATCGCGACGTCAATCGCGATATCTCCAAGCATGCGCTTGCTCATGGCACTTCTCCCCTGTGAGTTTTCAGAAATACGCCACCGCATGGCGCGCGGGCATCTTACCCAATAGATCCGGCTTTGCCAGCGTCGGCTTTTCCTTCAAACGAGGCAAAGAATTTCTGCACGTCTGAGAGTTCGCGGGTGACCGGCATGGGGGGCAGCGACTTCAGAAAGAGCTTCCCGTAGCCGCGCGTTTTGAGTCGCGGATCGCAGAGTACCAGCACGCCACGGTCGGCCGCGTCGCGAATCAGGCGCCCTGCCCCCTGTTTCAGCGTAATCACGGCGGCTGGCAGCTGCAGTTCGTTGAACGCGCTGCGACCTTCCGCCGCCAGACGGTCGGCGCGCGCGCGGGCCACCGGGTCATCGGGCGGCGCAAACGGGAGCTTGTCGATAATGACGCAGGACAAGGCCTCCCCCCGCACATCCACCCCCTCCCAGAACGTGGCGGTGCCAAACAACACGGCATTGCCCAGCCGCCGGAACTCGGCGAGCAAGCGTGCGCGCGGCGCATCCCCTTGCACGAGGATTGGCCAGGGCAGGCGCCCGCGCAGACGGGCGGCGCAAAATTCCAGCGCCCGGTAGCTCGTGAAGAGAAAAAAGGCGCGCCCCCTGCTGGCCGCAAAGACGGCTTCCGCAATATCGCAAATCAGCGGCAGATAGCGCTGGTCACCGGGGTCGCAGGGAATGGGCGGGAGATGGAGCAAGGCCTGATTGGCGTAGTCGAACGGGCTATGCCACACGGCTTCGTCGGCCTCGACAATGCCCAGTTCGCGACAGAAGTGGGCCACGCTGCCGCCGATGGCGAGCGTGCCGGAACAGAACACCCAGGCCGCGGGGTAATGCTCAAGCCGGGCGCGAAAGCGGTCCGCGATCGACAAGGGCGTGACGTGCAGGACAAAGCCGCGCGCCCCGGCTTCCAGCCAGCGAACGGCATCCGGGTCGTCCTGTTGCAAACACTCGCGCAGCTTCAGCAAGAGTTCCGCACTGCGCCGCTCACAGGCTTCAAGCTCCTCGCCCCGCCCGGCGGCGAGTTCCAGCTGGGTGCCGAGTGAGCTCAGGTGCCCGTGCAGGGTCTCGAGCAACTCACCCAACACCGGATGTGCGGTCAGCAGAGACTCGGATTGCTTGCCCGAGAACTGGGCCAGCGCGCCGATGGCCTGCTCAACCCCTTGTTCCAGCAGGCGGGCGGCCTCACGCAAATCGGGCATGTCGGGCGCTTCGCTGCGGGCGGCGCGGTCCGAATCGCGCGACAGCTCACGCAACTGGCGGGCAGACAAAGCATGGCCAAACGCATTGGCCGCCAGCTCTGGCAACTGGTGGGCCTCGTCGATGACCACGCACTGCGCGGTGGGCAGAATTTCGCCAAATCCGGCATCGCGCAACGCCATGTCCGCGAACAGAAGATGATGATTCACCACCACGAGATCCGCGGCGACCGCGCGGCGACGGGCTTCCTTCACGTGACAGTCGTCAATTCGCGGGCATTTCTGGCCGAGGCAGTTTTCGACCGTCGAGGTCACGTAGGGCCAGAGCGGGGATTCCTCCGAGACCTCCGAGACTTCAGCGATATCCCCCAGCACGGTCTCCCGACTCCAGGCCGTCACGACCGCCAATTCCTTTTGCTCACGCGGGCCTACCAGCGGGTCGCCAGCGGCCTGCTCCATGCGATGGAGGCAAAGATAATTGGACCGTCCCTTCAACAAGGCGACGCTGGCCTCGCTTTTAAGCGCGGCCCGGACGCGCGGCAGGTCGACATGAAAAAGCTGGTCTTGCAGCGTGCGGGTAGCGGTCGACAGGATGGTGCGCACCCCGGCCATCAGGGCTGGCACAAGATAGGCAAAGGTTTTGCCGGTACCGGTGCCGGCTTCACACACGAGATGACCATGGGACTGGATGGCGGCCGCCACGCGGTCGGCCATTTCTTGCTGGGCGTGACGCGGCTGGAAACCTTCGATCACGGCGGCCACCGGGCCACCGGCCGCAAGCGCGGCGCCGGGGGTCAAGGCGTCGGGGCTCCGCTAGTGGGCAACTCGTCGTCTTTCGACCACACCATTTTGCCGATGCGCTGGAATTTGGGGATCGTCAGCGTGCCGCGCTTATTGGCTTTGGATTCGTCCAGCGCGTCTTCTACCGCCTCGCGGCTCGCCTCGTAAATGGCGAAGGGCTCATAGTTTTCGTCCAACAGCACCAATAACAGGGCTTCCCAGGGACGCTCGATTTTGAGTTCGCCCAGGCGATGAGAGCTTTTGATTTCCTCAAAAACGACGCGGGCCTTGATTTGCAGCCGGTCGATGCGGCCTTCCGGCCCTTCGCGAATGGCGTCGTGGCCGGCTTGCGGATCGCCCGAGGGCGCGAGGCGCAGCAGGCGGATGGCGTCGTTGATGGCAATCTCGCCACTGATAGGCAGCGTCTTGCCGGTGGCGCGTCGGTAATCGGCGGCCAGTCGACGGGCTTGGGCCATCAGTTTGTCGACGACGTAGACGTTCACGCGCTGGCGCCCGATATTAGATTAAGTTCAGATTATAAGCTGATGATTTTCATATGCCAGCCTCGGCACCATGAGAAATCACATCAATTGCAGTCAGCGCCAAATGCCAGCACCTCGCCCAGCTCCCTGGCGTTCAAGGCCAACATCAGGAGTCGATCAACGCCTAGCGCCACACCGGCGCAGGCCGGCAGGCCGCTGTTGATGGCCGCCAGCAGCTGCGTGTCGATTACCGGCGGCGGCAGTCCCCGAGCGTGGCGCAGCGCCGCCTCGCGCTCGAACCTTAGCTGCTGCTCCGCCGGATCCGTCACTTCGTGATAGCCGTTGGCTAACTCGACCCCGTGCACCACCAGTTCAAAGCGTTCGGCCACCGGGGGCTGGTCGTGGCGGAGCCGCGCGTAGGCCGCCTGCTCCACCGGAAAGTCGTACACAAACACGGCCCGCGAGTTCCCCACGCCCACCCGCACCAGTTCTTCGAGTAACAGGTCCAGCAGCAAGGTCCGGTCGGCAGCGTCGGCGGACGATAGCACCGCGCCCCGGCTGCGAGCGTATTCGGCCAGTTCCTGCGTGGTGCTGGTATGCGGATTCGCCGCACCGATCTGCTCCGCCAGCGTGGCCAGACTCAAGCGCTCAATGCCCAGGTCGGGCAGGGCGAGCCGGACAATCGCGGCCACCTCATCCATCAGCTGATGGTGGTCAAAACCCACCCGGTACCACTCGAGCATTGTGAACTCGCCACGATGCAGGCGGCTTTGCTCTTCGCCGCGAAAGGCTTTGCAGATTTGGTAGATGCTGCCACTACCGGCGGCAAGCAGCCGCTTCATGGCAAATTCGGGAGAGGTTTGGAGATAGCGCCGCCCTGCGGGCAAGTCCACGCAGAGCGATTGCAGGGCCGGATCCGCGGCGCCGGCGAGACCCAGCACGGGCGTATCGACTTCTAGGACTTCGGCCGCCGCGAAGTGGGACCGGATGCGCTGGAGCAAGCCTGCCCGCGCGACCAGCGTCTCGCGGGGGGCCGTGGGCCGCCACGCCATGGCGAGCGGCTTATTCTTCCTTGGCGCGGGAGACGTACTCGCCGGTGCGGGTATCAATCTTCAGCAGCGAACCTTCTTCAATGAAAAGCGGCACACGGACGACCGCGCCAGTTTCCATCGTGGCCGGCTTAGTGCCGCCGGTGGCGGTATCGCCGCGAATGCCGGGGTCGGTCTGGGTGATGCGCAACACCACGAAGTTGGGCGGGGTAACGGCAATCGGTTCGCCGTTGAACAGCGTGACGCTGCACATTTCCTGCCCCTTCAACCACTGGCCGGCGTCGCCCACCGATTCGTTCGAGGCCTGAAGCTGTTCGAAGCTGGACGGGTTCATGAAGTGCCAGGCGCTACCGTCGTTGTACAAGTACTGCATTTCCATATCGACGATGTCCGCGCCTTCGACCGAGTCGCCGGATTTGAAGGTCCGCTCGATGGTGCGACCGGTGAGCAGGTTGCGAACTCTCACGCGGTTGAAGGCCTGCCCCTTGCCGGGTTTGACCATTTCGTTGTCGACGATGTTATGGGGAACGCCATCAAGCATGATCTTGAGGCCGGGTTTGAACTGGTTGGTGCTGAATGAGGCCATTAGAATGCTGTCTCTAGCAGATCGAAGGGGCCCGCATGATAGCGCGAAGCGAACGGAAAATTGAGCCCGCCGACTGGCAGGCCGCGCTACGCGATGCATGGACCCGACCGAGCGAGTTGCTGGACGCCTTGAACCTCCGCCCGGAGGCGGTGGGATTGTCCGCCGAGGCGGCGTCCAGCTTTCCCTTTCGGGTGCCCCGCTTCTACGCGAATCTCATGGTGCGGGGCGATGCGAAGGACCCTCTGCTCCGTCAGGTCTTGCCGGTGGAAGACGAAACCCGCAGCGCGCCGGGCTTTCTGCGTGACCCGGTAGGCGACCTGCCCAGCCAGCGCCAACCCGGCCTGCTGCATAAATATCAGGGGCGTGCCCTGCTGCTGATGACCGGCGCCTGCGCCATTCATTGCCGGTACTGTTTCCGCCGACACTATCCGTACGGCGAATCGGTGGGGATTGAGCGGCTCAACGTGGCGCTAGAGGCGGTCGCCGCCGACTCTTCTATCACGGAAATCATTCTCAGCGGAGGCGACCCGCTCAGCCTGCGGGACGACCGGCTGGCGAAGGTGGCGACACGGCTCGCCGCCATTCCCCATCTGCGCCGCCTGCGCATCCACACCCGCCTGCCGGTGACCATTCCGTCGCGCCTGAACGCGGCCTTGCTGGACTGGTTCTGCGGCACCCGACTGGAGCCCGTCATGGTGCTGCATGCCAATCACGCGCGGGAACTCTCGCCGGCACTGGCGGCCGCGCTGCTGCCGTTCCGCCGGGCTGGCGTCACGCTGCTGAATCAGGCGGTGCTGTTGCGGGGCGTTAACGATTCGGTGAGCGCGCAGCGTGAACTTGCGACGCAGCTCCACAGCCACGGCGTGCTGCCCTACTACCTGCATCTACTCGATCGCACCGACGGCACGGCGCATTTCGAGGTCTCGCTGCGACGCGCGCGCAGCCTGATGAAAACGCTACGCGGCGAACTACCCGGATATCTGGTGCCGCGACTGGTGCGCGAGATCGCCGGCGAGCCGTATAAAACGCCTCAGTCCTGACCCGCCATCAACACCAGCACACTGGGCTCCACCGCATCCAGATAGACCGTGCCGGGCGCGTTGATGATTTCAAGCGTCCCGGCAGCCAGCGGCTGGCCGGCGCATTGCACCGCGCCGCTAAGCACCGCCACCGCGCGAGCCGGATATTCCGCCCGCAATTCAAACCGCATCATCCGGGCGATTTTGACTACCGCCAGCGCACAGGGCTGATCGGCCAGCACCGCTGACTCGCGCCAGAATCCCGCCCCCGCCAGCAAGCGCAAATCGATGCCGGGAGACAGCGCGCGCGGCACCTCAACGCTGGCCAATTCGCCCGCGTCCACGCTCAAAGTGCAGATAAGTCCTGCGCCGGCGGCAGGCGCCGCGCCGCTCGCCGCGAAAGTAATCCCGCTGCCCTGACCCAAACCGCGGAGTTCACCGTCGGCCATTGCACTGCCGTCACTCAGCAGCAGCGGCGCCCAGGCGTGGACCAACTGCGCGGCATCCGGCCGGCCCAGCGCGTGCGCGGCGGCACCTGGTTTAAGTACGGCGATTTCCAGAAACGGAGCGGGCAGGCGCAGGCCGGCGCCTATGGCTGCGGGATAGAGGGAAATGGTGTCGCTCATTCAGGGCTCTCCTGGTGCGGGGCGGCAAGCGCAATCGATTCTTGTACCATCAGACACCGCCAATCGGGCGGGGCCGATTTTGCGGGAGGAAGCATGCGCGGTCTACGCGGTAAAACAGTTCTCATCACGGGTGCCGCCGGCGGCATCGGCCGCGCGCTGTGCCAGCGCTTCGGCGAAGAAGGCGCCATCGTACTGGCGACCGATATCAATGCCGCAGGTCTCGCCGAGGTCCATCAGTCGCTGACTGACGCCGGTCATCTCTGCAGCACAACGGTGCTGGACATCACCGACTACGACGCCGTTCAGCAGGCCGTCGACGCGCTCGTCGTCCGCCACGGCAGCATCGGGGCGCTGGTCAACAACGCCGGCTGGGATCTGCCCTCGCCGTTTCTGGATACCACGCCCGACTTTTGGGCGAAGGTCATCAGCATCAATCTCAACGGCCCGCTCAATCTCACCCACTGTGTGGTCAAACACATGGTGAAAGCGGGCGACGGCAAGGTCGTCAATATTGCGTCCGACGCGGGCCGGGTCGGTTCTTCGGGCGAAGCGGTGTATTCGGCCTGCAAGGGCGGCATCATCGCGTTCACCAAAACCCTGGCCCGCGAAGTCGCGCGCAAGAACGTGCGTGTGAACTGCGTGTGCCCCGGTCCCACCGACACGCCGCTGCTGCAATCGCTGGCAGGTGAAGGCGACTATGGCCAGCGCCTGCTGGAAGGTCTTAAAGGCGCGATTCCGCTGAAGCGCCTCGGCCAACCCGAAGACCTCGCCGGCATGGTGGCCATGCTCACCAGCGACGACGCCAATTTCATCACCGGCCAGACCATCAGCGTCTCCGGTGGTTTGACCATGAACTAGTCACAGCAAAGATAACAATCCAAAGGGAGCAGCACTCATGACCGACTACACCGACATTCTCTACACCGTCGATCGCGGCGTCGCGACGATCGCCATCAACCGTCCGGACAAACTCAACGCCTTCCGCGGTCGCACCGTTGAAGACATGGTGCACGCCTTCAACCGCGCCGCGTGGGACGACAGCATTGGCGTGATCGTGCTGACCGGCGTGGGCGAGCGCGGCTTCTGCACCGGTGGCGACCAGTCCACCCACGACGGTAACTACGACGGCCGCGGGCTCATCGGCATGCCGGTCGAAGATCTGCACGCCATCATTCGCAACGCCCCCAAGCCCGTGATTGCGCGCGTTAACGGCTACGCCATCGGCGGCGGCAACGTGCTGGTCACGCTCTGCGATCTGGCGATTGCGGCGGACACCGCGATTTTTGGCCAGGTCGGCCCGAAAATGGGTTCGGTCGATCCGGGCTTTGGCACCGCGCTGCTGTCCCGCGTGGTGGGCGAGAAGAAGGCGCGTGAAATCTGGTTCATGTGCCGTCGCTACACGGCCGCCGATGCGCTGGCCATGGGCCTCATCAACAAGGTCGTGCCAATGGCGGATCTGGACGCCGAAGTGCGCGCCTGGTGCGATGAACTGCTGGACCGCAGCCCGACCGCCCTGTCGATCGCCAAGCGCTCTTTCAACGCGGATTCCGACAACATCTACGGCATCGGCGCGATGGGCTTTCAGGCGCTCAAGCTGTACTACGCCAGCGATGAATCGAAGGAAGGTGTGAAGGCGCTGATGGAAAAGCGCAAGCCAGACTTCCGCAATCCGAAACCCTGAGGTCACGATGATGAAAACCCTGCTGGGAGCAACGCTCGGTCTCGTGCTGGCGCAAGCGGTGGGGGCTGCCGAGACGGCAGCGCCCGCTGCGGCGTCCAAGCCTCCTCTCCCCTACGGCGCGCCGGTCTCGCTGGAGACCGCCCGCGCCTGCGTCAAGGCCGCCGTCCAGACGGCCACCGCCAACGGCTGGTTCATGGTGGTGACCGTGCTCGACGCCGGCGGTCACCTCGTGCTGACCGAACGGATGGACAACGCGCAGTTCGGCTCGGTCGAACCCGCGCGCCAGAAGGCCTACACGGCCGTGGCTTTTCGCCGTTCCACCAAAGTGTTTGAAGACATGATCGCCCAGGGCGGCAGCGCGCTGCGGCTGCTGAAATTACCAGATGCGCTGCCGATTGAAGGCGGCCTGCCGCTGGTGAAAGACGGTAAGGTCATTGGCGCCGTCGGTACCTCTGGCGGGAGCGCCCAGCAAGATGGTGTGGTCGCTCAAAGCTGTGTGGATACGCTAGGCCAATAAATCCGGCAAGCGCGGGCGAGGCCTGGTGGTCTCGCCCGCTCGAAGTCGCATCAGGTCAGCAAAAAGTCCGCATGCGTGAGCGCCAGCCCCGCGCTCAATTTTGCAAACTGCACCGCGGGCGTAGCACCGCTACCGTCGGCGTCGTAGAACAGGGCGCCGGTCGTCTTGTTGTAGATCACGTGGTCATTTGAATCGGCCGCGGTGCTAGTGCCGGCGCCCGCCCTGAACATCCTTGACGCCAAAGTGCCGGTACCGCTCAGGGCGGTGAAGATGCCGTTCTCCAGCTGAAAGCTGTCGTCTGCCACCCTGAAGTCGCTGACAACATCCAGATTGCTGCTCGCGCTCAAAGCCACATCGAACCGGAACACATCAAGGCCGCTACCGCCCGCGAGTTTGTCCGCGCCCGCGCCGCCCACCAGCAAATCGTTACCCGCGCCGCCGCTAAGGGTGTCGGCCCCACCGCCGCCCTTGAGCACATTGGCGAGACTGGAGCCCGTGAGGCGATCGGCAAAATTGCTGCCGCTGAGATTCTCGATGGCGGTCAGGGTGTCCGAGCCCGAACCGCCGCTGGCTTGTGCGCCCGACACCGCCAGCGAGAGTGTCACGCCGGCCGTGGCGTACAGGTAACTCGCCGTATCGGCGCCGGTGCTGCCGTTCAGCACGTTATTGCCAGCGCCCGCGTAGAGCGTATTCGCAAGGCTGTTGCCGGTCAGGTTCATCGCACCAGCCGCCAGCACGCGGCCGTTTTCCACGTTAATCGCCAGCGTATAGGTCACGCTGCTGTTGATTTGATCGGTGCCGGCGCCGATCGCTTCGATGACGACGTCACCGCTATTGGTGACGGTATAAGTATCGTTGCCCATCCCGCCGGCGAGCGTGTCGTTCCCCGCGCCGCCAGCCAGCACGTTCGCCAGCGCGTTGCCAGTGATGCGATCGTTGCCGCTCCCACCGGTCGCGTTCTCGATGTTGCAGCCGTAGGCGATCGCGAGATTGTTGCTCCCGTCGTAAACATCGGGAATCTCGGACAGATCGACCCATGAGGGCAGATCGAGCGCGGCGAGTTTTTGCGCGTCGGTTTGCCGCAGGCCAATGGAACTGAAGCTGCCCGCGTTGAGATTGATCACGCACGGCAGCGTTTGGTTAGCGCAGTTGATGGTGTCTACGCCGCCGCCGTCCCAGATTGTCTCCAGCAACTCATCGCCCGCCGCCCAGGAGTAGGTATCGTTGCCCGCGCGATAGCGGGTGTTCGCGCCATACAGGAACTGCAGCGCCACGATATCAAAGGGCATCAGGGTGTCGGGACTCAGCGCATAGAAGGTGTAGCTGTAGGACTGCTCGGTGCCGCTGACGCTGACGATATTGGTGTTGGGCGCGCTGGTGTAGGACATCACCGTGCGGGCTTCGTCATCCAACGCTGGCGCGAGCGTGAAACCACCCGGGCTGCCCCGCTCAAACGGATGTTTCAAGCCCAGCGCATGACCGGTTTCGTGGAGCAGGGTCACGTACTCCTCGGAGCCCGGTGTGAAGCTGCTTCCCTGATACACGAGGCCGTTGATCCAGACATCGCCGGCAACATTGCTCTCGGTCACGCTCTTGATCGTGGTGCCTTCGAAGAAATAGTTATAGCTCGGCAAGTAGGCAAACCCGCCGGTGCGAGGCTCTTGATTGGTAAAGCCATAAATCAGCTGCCCGGTGCCGGATACCACCTCGGTGAAGCTGACTTTCGCCACTGCAGAAAATGCGGCAAGCACAGCGCGGGTCGCCGCTTGCTGCACCGTGTTGAACGCCTGAAAAGTCGGGTCTGGGTCATACGCAGGCGTCGAGGTGGGAAAACTGTAGCTCAGCGTCACCGCCCGCCCAATGCCGGCCGGCGCGTTGATATTACTCCGCACGGCTTCCGGGAAATTCCAGCGCGCTGTCTCGTCGCCGTCGAAAATGGCGGTCAGTGCTTTAACGGGATCGGAGGTTGTGGTCATGTCATTTCCTTAAAGAAGCAGCCCAAACCCTGTGCGCTCATGCCATACGTCGAAAGCCATTTTGACCAGTAGCAGGGTAATCACCAACAGAAACAAGAGGCGGACAAAGCGCGCCCCGCCTTTAAGGGCAGCCCGACTGCCCAGCACCGACCCCGCCACATTACTCACCGCCAGCACCACGGCAGCCTGCCCCAGCCAATGGCCCGCCGGGATGAAAAACGCGAGCGCCGCAACGTTGGTCGCGACGTTAATCAACTTCGCCGCCGCCGAGGCGTGCAGGAAGTCGTAGCCAAAGTTGCGCACCAACATGAAGACCAGAAAGGTCCCTGTGCCCGGACCAAAAATGCCATCGTAAAACCCAAGCCCCAGCCCTAGCGCGGCGCCGGCCTTTAGTTCCTGAGTTGGGCCGAAGCGCGGCGCATGCGTGAGACCCAGTTCCCGCCGCCGTAAGGTGTAAAGCCCAACGCCTATCAGCGCCACCAGTACCGCCGGGCGCAACGCCGCTGTCGGCAACAGACTGACCGCTTTCGCGCCGCCCCAGGCGCCGATCAAGGCCATCGGTAGCGCGCCTTTCAGGCAGGCCCAGGGCAAGGCCACCCGTCGCCCGTATTGCCGCGCCGCCACCGCGGTGCCCCAGACGGACGCCGCCTTGTTGGTGCCAAACAGCGTGGCCGCGTGCGTCTCGGGATAGGCCGCAAACAGCGCGGGCAGTTGCAATAAGCCGCCACCACCGGCCACCGCATCGACAAAACCAGCGAAGAAACCTGCCAGCGCCAGCAGGCCGAGCTCAAGCGTCATGGGCAGTCCCGGGGAGCGAAGGGCGCATGGTATGGTGCGACGATGAATCGCGATATCGCCGCCTTAGCGTTTTGTGCGCTGGTCCTCAGTGGGCTTGGTTGTCCGCCCGCGCAGGCCGCCACGCCGCTCACCACCGAGCCGCACTTCGACCGCGCCGCCTATCTGGGGCGCTGGTATCAAATCGCGCTCATCCCCAACCGGTTTCAGGCCCAATGTGTGGGCGACACCTCCGCCGACTACAGCGCGCTACCGGAAAACCTCCTCCAGGTCACCAACCGTTGTCGCACCGAGGGTGGCCAGCAACAGGCGATTGGCGTCGCCCGGCCGCATCGCGAACATCCGGATAATCCGGCCATCCTGCAGGTGCGCTTCGCGCCGGCATGGCTGTCGTTCCTGCCTTTTGTGTGGGGCGACTACTGGGTGATTCAAACCCTGGGGCATTACGACGCCGCGCTGGTGGGCTCACCAGATCGTCAGTATCTGTGGATTCTGGCGCGCACGCCCACGCTCGATGACGCGCACTATGCCGCGCTAGTCGCGACCGCCAAGGCGCAGGGCTTCGACGTTTCACAACTCCGCCGCGAATAAGCCGCATGCGCTACCTGCCTGTTTATCTCGACGCCCAAGCCCTGCCCTGTTTGCTGGTGGGCGGTGGCGAAGTGGCGGCCCGTAAGCTGGCGCTACTCCAGCGGGTTGGCGGACAGATCACGGTGGTCGCGCCCGAACTCGGTCCGGAACTGCGCGAATGCCGCGATTTCACCTACCTCGAAGCCCGTTTTGATCCCTCGCATCTGGAAGGCCAGCGTCTGGTCATCGCCGCCACCGACGACCTCAGCGTGAACGCCGAAGTGGCTGCGGCCTGCAAGGCGCTGGGGATCCCGGTGAATGTGGTGGACGCGCCGGCGCTGTGTACGTTCATTGTGCCGGCGATCGTCGATCGCTCGCCGCTCATCGTCAGCATCTCGACCGGCGGCGCGGCGCCGGTGCTGGCGACTCGCGTGCGGGAGCGCATCGAATCCCTGCTCCCCAGACATTACGCCAGGCTCACGGCGTTCATGGGCGAGCAGCGCGACGCGGTGAAAGCGGCGCATCCCACACCCCGTAGCCGGCGTCGCTTCTGGCAGCACTTTCTGGTGAGCGAAGTGCCGGCGCTGCTGGTGAACGACGAAGCGCAGGCGCTGCAAGCCTTTGCGCGCTTGCTGAGCGAAGACCTCGGCGAGCGGCTGGCCCGGCGTGAGTCAATCATCGAGCTCAGCAGTCCCGATCCGTCCGACCTCACCCTGCGGGCGCTGGCCCTGCTGGGAGACGCCGACTACTTCGTCTACGATTCAGGCGTGCCGGCGGCGATTCGGGACTACGCCCGCCGTGACGCCACCACGCTGCACGCGACCGAGCTGGACACGGCGCCAGCCGACGCCGGCCATATCGTTCACGTGCGCCTGCCACCACAAGCACAAAAACCGTCCGGGGAGAC
>Ga0164295_10002239_pt1 | contig 16044 bp, 12 predicted proteins | sample GEODES006metaG_FD_111798 | JGI IMG/M metagenome (GOLD analysis project Ga0164295, IMG submission 111798) | Oligotrophic lake water microbial communities from Sparkling Lake, Wisconsin, USA - GEODES006 metaG | ecosystem: Environmental > Aquatic > Freshwater > Lake | place: USA: Sparkling Lake... | reverse complement strand
CCAGCGTAAGCGGCCCACACGAGCTCCGAATCCCGGATCTGTTGCGGACTCATGCGAACAAACCAGGCGAATTCATATCGTCGGATCAAGTCGTCGCCGTCAAATGGCACATACACGGTCCCTGGAAGCAGCGCCGTATTCGGATCCGCCGGCTCGGCGACACGTCCAAAGATGTCTTCCAACTGTCGCGCCTTACCACTGGCCAAACGCCCCCCATCCGCCTCCCGCAATGCAACAATCCCCTGTGCCCTCTGCTGTCCATACACCTCCTTGCCCACACGACGGGCGAGCGCCGCCGACCAGGACGTCGGTCCCGCGGATACAACGGCATTCAGGATGCGAGCGGCGATATTCCACGCTGGATGATGTGCTGATTCCGCATATCCTACGTAAGGCGCAGGAGCTTCCGCAACAGCCGTTACAGGGTTAGCCACCGGTTCATCCGGATCCACACCAAACACAGCGGCCCTTATCCCGTGTATCACAGGTGCAAAGGGTGCTACGCAGATCGTGGAATTTCCGTCCATGACAAGCCCACCCTTATACTTACACAGATTCGCAATCGCCCACATACGGAACAATGCCGGAGGCAATTGCACTGCCTGTGGATCTGCGTTGGGAATCTCGGCAATAATGGCCCGTCGTCCGACAAGGGGCATAATCGTAAAGTCATTCCCTTGTGTCCTGTCCACAACGTCCAACGCCACTTGGACATATCCACGATTAATATCGGTGGAATTACGTCCTCCAAAATCATACCAATGACGTGCATTCGTCTCCGAATCTACAAGAAAATACAGAGTGGGCTTGAACATGGGACTCAGGGCTTCGCCTGTGACACGACGACGCAGAGAGAGGGCTACCGACGCCACGACTAATAAAACAGCTGCAACCGGAGCATAATCCATTCTAGTATGGGAATCCATTAATTCTTTTAGTATGGAACGGTAGGATATGTCTAAACATCCCATCAAGTGGGTAGGGTTTGATATGGATGAATGTGTGGGAACGACCCATTATCTATATCCCTTTGCCCGGACCTTTTTAACAAGAAACCCTTCCGGATTTTTCAACGCTGCGCTCAAAGCGCTTGCAAAGAGTGAAATGAAGCGTCATACGGGATATCTGCGTCCTGCCCTCTTTCCGGTGTTGGAGAAGCTATATGCTGCTTGGAAGTCGGGTCGTGTTACAGGTGCGTTCATGTTTTCCAACAATAGCAATCATGCGCTCGTGGAACTTGTCCGACAACTGCTAAACACAATCATGGGGCTCCAACACTCTCTCCCTCATCCTCCTCTTATCGTTCAAATGACGGTCTCGGCACAGACTCCCGAGCGTACAGCGTCCACCCTGAAAGACTGGGACGGAGTAGTGGCTTGTTTGAAGAGCAACGGACTCGCTCCTCCCGTTCGGAAACAAGACTTGCTCTTTTACGATGACATGCCTCATATGCTGGAACGCCAAATCCCACACTACTGCCGTGTCCCCAAATATACCTTTGTCACACCTCAGGCCTTATTTGTCACTCTTGTGGGGCACATCGTGCCTCCGGATCTAGGAGCGCAATGGAAAGAGTGCCGGCAGGAACTCCTGGCTCTGGATCACTCGGAAGGCGGCGTGATTCCAACCACTGATCGGGGACTTGTCCCAATGACTGCTGCGTTACAACAGTTTGTGTCGGGTGCGTCACAAACCCGAAGTCGTCGTGTTCACCGAAGACGTACACGAAAAAATCGCAGACATCTATAGAATGAACCAATTGGCGTTTCCTGTGCACCAAGCCCCTCCTTACAATCAACCCTCGGGCCCTCTCAATCCTGCTCCTATCGGCAACGGCACCTACACCTCGTGGCCCGGAGGAGTGGATCCCAGTGTCAACCTGTACGCCGGTAACCCCGTTCCTCTGAGCATGCAACGTGGTGGTCGCATGCTCTACCGCAAGGCTAGCAGGAAAAACAATCGCAAGGCGAGTCGCAAGACAAGACGTGTGGTATGCCGTAAGGCAAATCGTAAGGCAAATCGTAAGGCAAGTCGTAAGGCACGTCGTATGGTCTACCGTAAGGCAAGCAGGAAAAACAGTCGCAAGTCGTGCAGGAAAAACTAAACTGGTTTTTACACCAATCAAGTGCGTCTAAGACACACTTGATTGTTTTGATTAGAGTTCACGCATGTTCCGCTAAAAACATGTCATCTGTCCCTCCATTAATTTGAATCACCTTGTATCCCAGAGATTCCAGAAAGTGGAAGAGTGAAGCACGAAGTTCCCGTGCAGGAAGCCCATCCTTTTCATATCGTTCTGGCCACGATTCAAATAAAATCTTGGGATAATTATTTGCTTCCAACGTTTTAACAGCCCCTCGCAATACAAACTCCTCGTGGCCTTCCACGTCCATCTTAATAAAATGAATGTTGGTAAGACCGAAGGAATCCAGAGTTCGCATTGGAACATCTATTGTGGGTACATGAGCATCCTTTGGAAATCCAGAAATACCATTCCCGCCCCCATCCTTGGGGTCCCGAACGTAATACTTTGTAGTTCCCTCCTTGTCACTCAGTGCACAGTTAAATTTGGTGACATTATAGCTGAGATCGTGCAAAAGCAGATTCGCACACAGAAAATTAAATGATTTCGGAGAACATTCAAAACTGTAGATATGCTTGACTTTCTTCCCAAAGGCGCACGTATACATGCCAATATGTGCACCAATATCAATGATATTTTTCTCTGGATTTGCAAAATTTTGTACAGCCCAGTCTATATAGCCACGCTCATACAGTCCCGTATTGAAATAGTCCTTCGCAACACGGGCTTCTGGTACAAAGAGCGTCCCTGGACCATCTCGTAATTTTGCATACAGAGGATCCTCTGAATGATATGACTGCACTTGAATGTGATACATTCCCTGACAGACTGTATGACATACGCTTTAGGTCTTTCCTTTATTTTTTAAAAAATCTATAATAGAATGCCTGTCTTACAACTAGACCAACTTGTTCCTGGTCAAGAATATACAGTTGCTCGTATAGATGACGGAATTACGATGGCAATTTCACCGAGACGAAGATTTATTGGGTTAACTAATATCGGACATCTTATATTTGAGACAGGTTTCGGAGCCAGAACTGCGACAAATCCACATTTTATCAGAATTTATACAATCGGAGATCCAGATATACCAGTTATAGGTCAAGCTCCAGTCGCTGTGGTTGCTCCGGCGGTTGGCAATAATGCAAATGCCGCCATTCCCGTATTATCTGCAATGAATGGACAAACCCCTGACTGTCCGATCTGTTATGAATCACTTATAAATGATGATGAGCACGGAGTGGTGGTTGCGTGCGAAACCACTGTTGCACGAGCTGCTGGAACAGCAGCGAATAAAGTAATATGTGGACATAAATTTCATAGAAATTGCATTAGAGGGTGGCTCGACGGCCAACCAGCTGCACATAAGGTGTGCCCTTCATGCAACGGAGTTGTAAAAAGACTTCGTAGAGCCAACCCAGAACCTCAAGTAGGAGGGTCCAGAAAAGTTAGACAACGAAGAAAGTCTCGTAAAAATAAACAGAGCCGTAAGAATCGTCAAAGACGTTCTTAATAATGCGATACAATCTCATACAGACTATATAGCATTATATCTTTCCTACACAAAAATATTGTTTTTGTGTTTTGTGTTTTTGCTGGGTTTTTTATTTGTGTTTATATAACACCATCAAGTTAGTTGTAAATGTTCAAATCCATGGGCAACACCGCCACCTTGCGGCCGTAAAAGGCCTCAATCTCCTCCTGCTGCCTCATCTCCCTCTTGTCTATGATATTGATGGACGCTCCCTTACGACCGTATCGCCCCGAGCGACCAATACGGTGAATGTAGTTGGAATGCTGCACTGGAAGCTGGAAGTTGATTACCAAGCTAATCTGTTGCACATCAATGCCACGGCCAATCAAATCCGTAGCAATCAACACACGAATCTTGCCCTCTCGGAAGGAATCCATGATGCGCTTGCGGTCCTTGGCATCCATCGTGCCGTGAATGTAACTCACATCAAACCCACGGCCCGTCATGGCGTCGCAGAGATTCTCAGCGTCCTTTTGCGTATTCACGAAGATGGTACACTGTGTAAAGGTCAAACAGTCACTCAAATCGCACAGCGCATCCAGCTTTTGCTCAGGGCGGTCTACAAGCAGATAGTACTGTGCAATGCCGTCCAAGCTCACCTCCTCGGCGTCCCTCAGAATCTTGAGGGGATTGCGTGCGAGCAAGGTCTCCGCAGTCGCAGCAATTGCAGGAATCATAGTCGCACTGAAGAGCCCAATCTGTGTGTTCTCTGTCCACTTGAAGGGGTTAGACAGAATGCAGTAAATTTGCTCCTTGAACTTGGCGTCCAACAACTGGTCGGCCTCGTCCAGAATGAGCGCCTTGAAGGTAGAGGGATGAATCGCCTTACGATTGAGCAAGTCGTAAAAGCGGCCGGGAGTAGCAATAATCAGCTGTGGAATCTCGCTGGACCCGCGACGGAGCTTGGCGAGGTCCGCATCCACGTGATTGCCGCCTACAGCCAAGTGTACACGGATTCCCATGTGCTGCGTAAGACCCTTGGCCACCGTGTAAATTTGATCCGCAAGCTCTCGGGTAGGAGCCAAGACGCCCGCTTGAACTTCATTCACGGATTTATCCATATTGGCAAGAATTCCAATCAGAAAGCCACCGGTCTTTCCGGTACCAGAATGCGCCTGTGCCAAGGTGTCACGGCGATTCTTGATAGGAACAATCACCTTTCGCTGAATTTCGGAGGGCTTCTCAAAGCCGTATCCGTAAATTCCACGGAGTAGATCCAAGGGGAGATCCATAGAATCAAAGGTCATGTACTCCTTTACGACTTCTGGTTCAGAAGCGCTTGAGTTGCCAGAGGCAGGGGCGGATACCGCCGCTGCGGCTGTCACATTGATAACAGGTGCGTCAAAGTCGTCTTCCACGACAGTATTTTTAGTAGCGGATGCGCCATCCAGAGCGCGCTCATTGGCGCCGTATTTAGGGGTTCCAGGTGAAGACATTGTATATAAGTAAGAAAGATGTGTTTGCTTTAAACGATGAACGAAGGGGTGCAGTTTGGAGGTCCGGAAGGACGTGCTTCAATTTTTTGTGTGCGACTCTGCGCAGAAAATTGAACGGGTCTGACAGCGTGGGAACACTGCTCAGAATCAGCATGTCCAGAACCTTTAACGACCTTCGCAACTATCTTACATCCAAAGTCAACGCCTCCCTTCAGATTGACGACCATCCCGCCTTGTCCATTACAATTGACGCTGTGAATTTGACGCTGGATTATGCTCCTGCAATACACACGCACGGAAAGGGCTTTAACACCATAGAGCACCTCCTCCACCATTACAACAAGTACAATGCCGGTAAAAGACTAGATGCCAGCATGTATTTGAAGAACGGTTGCCAGCGACTTCTGCAGTATATAGTCTTCCAGGAGGGTCCCTACAATCAGTTGAGTATCGCTCAACTCTTGGAGCTCTCTCCGGCCGAGTGGGCGGAGATGCCGGCTCTAGAGTCGGACGAGGCGGCTGCGCCTGCCATTGCACCTGTAGTTGCCCCTGTAAGCAACACGATTACGCACACACATACAGATGCAAAAGCGGTGAAGAAGGGGCGTATGGCTGACTTAAACCGCCGCTGCGATGCAATAGACCGTGGCATACGTGAGATGCGTACGGCGCGTGAAGAAGCGCATGCGAGTTTCAACAACTCCGTAACTAATTTGGAAAATACCGCAAATAGATTTGTACTAGCTCTTGGCAATTTGGAGGGGGCAACGCTCATGCTGAAGAAGGCCATGATACACCGAGTGCTAGGCCCGATAATTACAAACATAAAAAATCTATAAACACACAAAAATAGTGATTTCCTTTTTTTGTGTTTATGTGTTTTTGTGTTTTGTATTTTTGTATTTTCTGCTAGTCTTAGTTATCTAGAAATTCGTCTGGAATCTCCCCCGCCTCCACAGCAAGCCAAGGACCATCCCAATTAGGATCCCCCTCCGTGTACATCATAAACGCACACAGCAACCAATCCACTTCTTCCGCCCAAACAGCCTCGTCGTGAAAGAAGGCGTGTCGCAAGGAATGTAATCCTTCTTGCCGCAACGACTGTTTCAAGTCTTTGTAAAGATGTTCCATGGCGTCTTCCTCCGTGTAACGATTGTGAGGATGTCGTGGATGATCCTCCGGCAATAACGACGGTTGCAGGAGTTGTTCAATAATTAGGCCAGCTACCCGCATATGCCGGTCATCCTCCTCCGCAAAGCAAGAAAGAAATTTTTTACTAATCGTGTGGAAACTGGACATTGTAAGAAAGCGCACGGAATGAGTTGACAGGAGCAGCGTTTCAATTTTTCTCATCTGCGGTGTCTTGCCACAACTCAAACACCCTAGGTAAATAAATGAACGCACCGATTGTGTTTGCAATCCTCGCCAAGAACAAGGCAGCTACACTTCCGCTCTATTTGAAATGTCTCTTACACCAAACCATCCCCAAAAAACAGATACATCTCTACATTCGCACCAATGACAACACAGATGACACCTCCCGTATTCTTCAAACCTTTGTGCAGGAACACGGCTCCAAATATGCATCCGTCTTCTTTGATTATACAAATGTATCCTCAGCACTGACGACCTTCAAGAATCACGAGTGGAATCCGACACGGTTTCAAATTCTGGGACGACTTCGCCAAGAGTCCGTAGACTACGCAAAGGCGAAAGGCGCCCATTATTTTGTCGCAGACTGTGATAACTTTATCGTTCCCAACACCTTGGAACGTATGCTGGAGCAACAGGCCCTCGGCGTTGTCGCCCCTATGTTGGTGACAAAAACAGCCTATTCTAACTATCATTATGACGTAGATGCAAATGGATATCTCAAAGACCATCCACACTACTTGAAAGTGCTGAATCGTGTGCTTATGGGATGCTTAGAGGTCAAAGTCGTCCATTGTACCTATTTCGTCGCACATCATCAACTGAGCAACGTATGTTATGATGATAAATCCGCCCGTTACGAATACGTGATCTTTAGCGACGAATTACGTAAACGAGGTGTGCCCCAATACTTAGATAACCGGCACTATTACGGCTTTCTCACCTTTACAGATACAGAGGCAGACTTTACAAAAGAACTGTCTGAATATTACAAATCACATCTGGACAAGCACTTTATAGTATAACAAACGGGCGTCGGTCCTGGTCCAAGATGGCCTTCGACCCGTCCGCACGAATACGATCAAAATAAAAGGGCACATATGTGATTCGTATTCCGTACAATTTCATATAATACGCATACATGGTTTCCGAATGAAGAGGATATACCTTGCTGTAGGGAAGCAGTTGATGAAAAATACTTCCGTACAATTTATACGTTGCGTTCGTGGTAACAGCAAACCGATCATTCATTCCATGCACCAGATGAAAATTTGGAACACAAATCGTACAATCATTTGCTAAGCGAAACATTGCTGGGTCCAACTCTGTTAAATACTCCACATCCGGTCGCAAAAAAATAATATAATCAAATTCCGATGCGTGAGCTGCCATGAGTTCCGTCAGTTTTTGTTTGGAATGCATGGCACATATAAAATTGTCTACACTGTTGTATCCTGTATTCCATGGATCAGGATGTGCACGGTACTGCTCTAATCCAAGGGTTCGTTTCACCTCATCTTGATCCTCGCACACAACGTAATCTGGTTTTAATAAGCTATATTCTTCATTGTTCAACATCAAATTTGTTTCACCCGTTCTAACATTTGTAAATGGCGATGATAGCCGAAACGTATGCATAAAAATACTATACTCTATACCATGACGATGCAACACATCCAAAATCTTGGCTTGAATGGAGGGTAGAGTCCGTGTAAGACTCCGAGCAAGTCCCCAAAATCCCAAAGCAATCTTCATCTTGCGGATGATACCCGTCTGTTCGTTTAGACTCCTTAGATTCAAGATGACCTGAACGACTCGGTTTCCAAGATACGGCGCACGCTAACCTGAATCGTCGGAACCGACGGAAACAGAGTTTGCAGCCGAGTGGTGTCGAGCTCGTTGTTGCTGCGCGCACTCTTTACACAAGATCGCAAGAGTTCTGTATTGTCTATAGAGGTCCATGCGTGCTCTGGATCCTGAAGCTCCTTGTACCAGTTCAAGATTGTATTATGCTCTATTACGCAAGGATTCGTAGCATTCAAAGGCCCCGTAATCTTTTTATCCATGCAGGTGACCAAACAGGGCAGAATGTCCTCCATCACCGTCATAGAATTGGGAATGCTACAAATGTTCTTATAATTAATAATCTTTGTAATAAAGTTGCGAGGTCCTGGCGTCTTGGAAATGGGCATGCGAATCCGCACATTCAGAACCGTGTCGGCGAATTGTTCACACATCAACCGATCGGTAATCCCCTTGACGGTACTGTATTCTGAACCAAAGAAATTCGGCACATCGGATTCTGTAAATTTCTGTCCAGATCCGTCATATGTAAAAATGCAGCCCGTGCCCATGTACAGCATGTGAAGCCCCTGTTGCTTCGCCGTGTTTGCCAAACAAAGCGGTCCATACAGATTGTCCGTCAGATTCTCTATGAGTTTCCCAGGTTGCTCCAAGTAATCAATGGTCGTGTATCCTTCGCCGTGTGTGCGGCCAATCAGGCATACGAGGTGCGTTGGATGAACGGAATCCACTTCCGCTTGTACGGCCTCTCTGTCATCCGCTCGGCTTGTCGCCTCTACAACCTCGTAGCCCTTGGCTTTTAGCAAGGGAACAAACTGCTGCCCAATCCATCCCTTGTGTCCCCACACGAGGGCTTTGGGCTGCTTCGCATCACACCAGTACGTGGCTTTATCCACCGTCTTGTACCACTCCATCGTCTCTCGCAACCCCTCCGCAAAGGGGATTCGCTGCGTCCATCCTAACGCAGCCAGTGGTTTACTCTCAATCCAATACCGCTTGTCATTGAAGTTACGGTCATCTACAAAGGTAATCCAATCTTCTGGTTTTTCCTCAGGCTTGACGAGCTGTACCAACATCGCCGCCAGTACCTTGATGGAGACTTCGTCATGCGAACTGATATTGTACACCTCACCTACTAGCCCTTGGAACAGAACGCACAAGACTGCATTGACAGCGTCCTCTACGTGAAGGAAGGAGCGCAGTTGATGCCCCGTTCCTTGAATCGTCAGCTTCTGCTCATCCAAGAGCTGGAACAGAAACTTGGGAATCACCTTTTCAGGGTATTGGCCTGGTCCATACACATTGTTGGATCGGATAATCACAGCAGGAAGTCCATACGAATGAATGTAGGAATGGACAAGCATTTCCGCCGATGCCTTCGTCGCTGCATACGGATTGGTGGGTTTGAGCAGCGATGATTCCGTAAAGACCGGTCCCGTATTTTCCCCATACACCTCATCCGTGCTGATATGTACAAACCGCTGAATCCCCTTGTACATCCGACATGCCTCCAACAGGCTGTGCGTTCCCAGCACGTTGTCCCTTGTGTAAGACATCGGATCCGTAAACGATGTGTCTACATGCGACTGCGCCGCAAAATGTACAACTGTATCTATGCTGTATTTGTGTAGAAGAGCACTTACAAGACCGGTGTCCTGAATGTTTCCCTTTACAAAGTGATAGGTTCCCGACGACTTGGACAAGGTCCTCGTGGAACAAGGATAGAGACAGTCTAGATTGACGAGCACAAATTGTGGGAAATCTTTGCGGAGTCGGCGACAAAACGCCGATCCAATAAATCCCGCTCCGCCTGTAACGAGTAATCGCATACTATACTGTCTAGAATGCGATTATTCTTTAGATTCATGCCTACACAATTGTTCCATAGTGTTGGCGATTATCCAGATATTGTGGAATTCCCTTTTTCCTTAGTCCGTCGGACATTATAACGTAGGAATCACGCTTTGTTCCATCCGTGTAAGAAATCTGAGAAAGGAGTTTGTGATGCACAAAGTAGATACCATTGACGACGGGGACTGCAATCTGACCTTTCACTCTCCTGTACAGCAGGTCATCGTACATTGGTTCGTCCACAATATACCCATTCGCACCCACTTTACTATGATAATTGGAATACCGCGTACTAGATGATAACATAGGAGCTATCACGCCTTTCTCCTTTGATTTCAACAGGGTCTCAAACACATGCGGCTCTAATGTGTAACGACCTTGCGTCGCTAATAAATGAGCACCCAATCGTGTTGCGCAGTATACAAAATACTGATGAGAGGTTTCCAACGGACAAATATGTACCGATGCATAGAGTGACCCATAGTCCCGCTGAAACACTTCACATTCAGATGTAAACATTGACGTTATGAAATATAAATGAAGTTTTGCGGGATGAATCGTTTGCTCTCTCAATGTCTTTAACGATTGTACCACAGTCGTACAATCATTTACAATCAGAATTGGAACCACGAGAATATCCGTGTCCTCTCTGGAAGGAAGCGACAAGATGTCCAACGATCGTGTACGTTGAACCAACGACGAGTGCTTGTAGCAATCGTCCACATTATTTTCACCTGTAAATACGTATCCATTTCTGACAAGCAAGTCTCGTATTTGCGTGCGTCGTGGTTCTACAAAATTATGCTCCAAATGAATGATTCCAAATCTATACTCATCAAATGGAAAGGTTCTTAGTATATCATATTCACTGCCCTCTGTGTCCAAGGATAAATATTCTATAAAGGATGGAGCTGCATGGTGTTTTAACAAATCTGCGAGTGAAATAGTCGTCACCGAAATGGTTGTCTTGTTAGAATCCACGTAGGCTTTGTGTTTGTCAAGGGTGGAAGCAATGCCAGAGAGAGCGTCACAGCTATTCGCAATATCAAACTCTACAGAACAGCCTGAGGTGTGATATACAGCCTTATCTGTGCAAAAAGACCCGGGGCGATTCTTTACCAAAGCTGTGTATAATGCGGGATTGGGTTCTGCACAAATTCCTTTCCAATGATATTTCGTTTCCAACAAATAGGCGTTGGAACTACTAATCCCATTGTGCGCACCTATTTCTACAAAAAATCCATTCTGTTTCTTATTGTAAAACTCCACAACCTTCACATCTTGTGAAAACTGTGAATAACTCTTGCGTGGTTCTGCCACCGGCCATATCTTTGTTTCTGACATTCTAATTACGTAACAAACTTTCTGTTCTGCGATTCTTACGCACATTAGACATGTCGCGCCAATCTTATGTAATTTCTCCGTATCCCTGACAATTATCCAAATATTGTGCAATACCTTTCTTTCGCAAGCCGTCACTCATGATGACGTAGGAATCACGAGGTGTGCCATCCGTGTAAGAAAGTTGCGATAGAAATTTGTGATGAACAAAATAAGTACCATTTACAACAGGAACAGCCGTTTGACCTTTCACCCTCCTGTGCAGCAAATCATCATGCATTGGCTCGTCCAAACAGTATCCATTAGCGTCCACTTTTGTATGATAGTTGGAATACCGTGTACTAGAAATCAACATGGGAGCAATGACACCTTTATCTTTAGAATCCAGTAGAGTTTGAATCGTATAAGGTTTCAAGACATGCCGTGTTTGCATGAAACACACGTGCGACCCCAATTCAAGAGCTTTCCCTACAATATATTCTTGCGCATGATTGCCAACATACCGTGTCACAGATGCATACTGCGACGGGTCAAAGGTATTATATTCTGGAACTTCTGTAGCCGATGCCAACACAATATGCGTGCGAGCTTTATCAACAGTTTGCGCCAAGAGTCCTGAAAGAGCCTTGCTAGTCGCCCCTACTGCGGTGTGCACAACGCCAATCACCAATGAATCATTGGCGGGTTGACGAGGCCGCAACGCCTTTAACACATTGACTGTCGTCTCTACAATGGAATTGTAAGGAACATTGATGCAACGAGGGTCGTCATCCAAACTTGTTTCAGATATGACAGGAACGCCTGCGCGTAACCAGACATCGCATCGCACTTGTTCAAAGATGTTGTAATCCTCGGCAAAATGGATGTTTAAAATGACACGACATTTCGCCAGTTCCTTGTCTCGTTCTAATCCAAATTTATTTACAAAATGTACCGAGAGTCCTGCGTCTCGTAGCTTATTCAAAATGATTTGGCGACGGCACACTGTGTCCGTGCGCACAAAGCCACAAAATCCCACATCGTAGATTAAATCCTTGCGCAAGTCCTTTATTTGTTGAACGTACGCTACAGGTGAGATAAGGGGTACATGCCTGGCAACAATGCCCTTCGCCGCAAGAATCTTACAGTTTTCCGCACTGTAATCCCACACTTCTTTTACAAACGGATTTGCAGCTGCTTTTACTACATTCGTGAGCTCATGCGCCCTTGTCAGTTGCTCTACATTGTACATAATCACAGGTTCTTTTGAATCAAGGGGCCCAATTTGAATAGGCAAGGTGCGGTCGGGTGATTCGTCTGCTTTCAGAAACTCTGCAATAGGTTGCGCATAAATATTCTGTGCTGTTAGTACCGGCGGTCTTGAATTCACACTAGGAGTCCATGGATTCTGTGTAGGGCGTCGTTTTAAAATTGTTAATCCGTTATTATTCGTGTATCGCTTCTCCAACAACCATTCTGGATGCTCCTTGAGAAATTCGTCAATCGCCGGCCACAGGCCTTTTGTAATTTCATCTACCGGAATTCCTGTTTGCTTGCTTTGCTGTGCTGCGTTCCATCCTACCCGTACGGTTTCTCCCAACCATTCGTCTACTGTCGTATCGTGCATCACAATATACTTTTTTGCGTACGAATGCCACCTAGCCAATTCTCGCTTCAAGTGCCCGTAAATGTGCCATGTGTCTATAAAGAAAAGATCCGTATCTGCCAAGGGACAGGTTAAATCACTTTCCTCGTAAAAAAGGGTATTGACCCCTTCGGCCTTACATTCCGCTTGAAACTTGGTGACGTTCGGACTCTTCACCAAATCCACTTGGACCAGTGTGTGACCCGCCTTCCCCTTCAAGGCCGTTGCAAAGGCATACGAACTCACAACCGATCTTACACCGGCCTCTGTGATATGAGTGCATTCCTCCGCTAATTTCCGCAAGGTCGGCAAGTGCTCATTGATGTCGGAAGGCGCTACGGATTTGAGTTTGTACTGATCTTCCAACATTCTAGTCATGTATAAAAATTAATTATTCTTATTCATACGCATCTATGATAATTTCAACAGCGACGCATTTGTGCAATCTAAAGATAAGACGGAACAATGAAACTAAATATGATTCCCATTGTGATAATTAGTTATAACAATTACAAATATGTTGAAAATACCATACAACAAATCAATAAAGCAAACCCATCATACCTCAAAGATATTGTTATTATAGACAACAGCAGCACGGACCCGCAAACTATAACCTATCTACATAATTCCACGCATAAAATCATACGAAACAAAAACAATGGGCCTTGGATTGCGAGGCATTGCAATGCACACATCTACGATGCATTACCTGACAAATTCATCTTGACAGACCCTGATTTGGAATTCAATAAGAATCTTCCATATAACTTTATTCATCAAATGGCAAGACTGTCGGATAAATACAAATGCTATAAACTAGGATTTGCCCTTGATATAAGTGATAAAGAAAACATGTATGAAACCAAGTATGCATACGGTAACACCATTTCGGAATGGGAACAACAATTTTGGCGCATCCCTATTCCAGACCCAACCTATTTGTTATATAACGCTACAATTGACACCACATTTTGCCTTATTAACAAAGCTCACCACAATAGTTTGAACATTCGAATTGCAAACGAATTTACAGCAAAACATCTGCCATGGTATAAGGAAAATGCGGTCTACACAATTCATGACCAACACCGATTAAATGTCAAACAGGAAACATCAATCTCTACAACATCTAAAAATATTTTATCTCACATTGTATCAAACTACTTACAAATTCCAAAATTGGATGAAGTGCTGTTTATAGAAAATAACCCAAAGGATGCAAATCTCAGTTTCTGGAAAGATATATATCCTAATTGGGAGGCAGACACCTTTGCGATATTTCAAAAAACGCTACATCCAACAAAATACATGATTGACATTGGTGGTTGGATTGGAACCACATGCATATATGGTGCACGAAAGTCCAAACATGTGTTTGTTGTCGAAGCCGACACCGCATCAATATGCGACTTAAAACGCAATTGCAAACATAACTCTGACAACATCACTATTATAGAGAAGGCAATCTTTAACAAGTCGCATGAATCTATGATGTTTGGAAAAAACAGATTTAACAGCAATGCAAAACTCAATGATTCCACGTCCCAATTGTATCCACCTTCTGCACCAACATCGTCAGATTTGTATTCTGTGGAAACCATCACCATCTTTGACATTCTGAAAACACATGCAATTGCAGCAAATGAAATATCGCTCATAAAAGTAGACATTGAAGGAGGAGAAGAGTATATCTTGGAACAACTCTTTGCCCTCCACCAAGACTTTCGTGTTCCGTTGTATATCTCATTCCACCACGGTTGGTGGAGCGATAAAAATCTAGACCGCTTTCCATTCCTAACCGCAGAACATAAAAAAGCGGTTCTGGCAAATCCATTCATATCCTTGCTATTTTAGAACACCCAGTCTAAACATTGCGTTTTACTAGTCAAGTAACACACAATGCCCACCATTTGCCTCGCTATGATCGTCAAGAACGAATCCCACATCATCGTGGAGACACTCAAGAACGTCGTGGAGAAAATTCCCATCACGTCCTGGTGCATTTCCGACACCGGTTCTACGGATGGAACACAGGGACTGATTACCGACTTCTTCAAGAGCGCCGGTATTTCTGGAGAACTGCATCAAGATGCATGGGTAAACTTTGGGGCCAATCGCACGAAGGTGCTAGCGCACTGTTACAATACCTCCGATTACGTCCTGATGTGGGACGCCGACGACCGTGTCCATGGGACCATTCCATGGCCCTCGCCGATGGATGCCGACGAATACGGCTTCGTCTTCAAATCCGGCTCCATGGTCTTCCGACGCACCCAGATGTTCAACAACCGAAAGAAGTGGAAGTATACAGGTGTGATACACGAATACGCCGAATGTATGGAGGCTAGACTTCCCTACAGAATGATTGAGGGCGATTACTCCTTTTCCGCCAATAGTCTCGGCGCGCGGGCGTTGGATCCCCGTAAATACGAAAAAGACGCCGAAGTTCTGGAAAAAGCATATGTGGAAGCACTTGAAGCCAAAGACCCCATTCACGCACGATACGCCTTTTACTGCGCCAATTCGTATCGCAACACGTCAAACAAGGCCAAGACAGAGGAATTTTACAAGAAGGTGCTTACGCTGGAAGGATGGTTACAAGAAAAATACATGAGCTGTCTGGAATTATTTACGCTGTACGAGGCGCAGGACAAGGTCACCGATGGACTCCCCTTTCTCCTACAGTCCACCAAATATGATAGGACCCGTGTGGAATGTGTGTACCGTCTCATTAAGCATTACTGTCTTGCCGATATGTTTGATGTCGCCATCAATTATTACGGGCTCGTCAAAGACTGGTATGAAACTCGCTACTGTTCTGACAATATGTCGTCTCGCCTTTTCGCCCGCCTATCCGATCATGATTTTTACATGCCGTATTATCTTATTATCGCTGGAGAACGAGTGCGAAATTATGCGCTCGGTTACAAGATGTACGAGATTATTTGGCGACGCAAGTTCGTGGACGTGGGTGAATGGTGGATGCACAATCTGATTCACAACATGCAGTTCTTCGTGGAGCGAGCGGACAACAATGCCGAGTCTCGCAAAGCCTATGAGGAATGGGTCGCAGCTATCCGTGGAAGCGGTGTCAAGCTCCTTCCCAAACACGAGACGATTCTTACAGCTATGAAGGACGCATTGTCCGCCACAGCGGAAACCAAAGAGGTTGCAACTGTACAAGAACAATGGGGAGATAGTGGCTGGGTCTTCT
>Ga0164295_10002237_pt1 | contig 16045 bp, 10 predicted proteins | sample GEODES006metaG_FD_111798 | JGI IMG/M metagenome (GOLD analysis project Ga0164295, IMG submission 111798) | Oligotrophic lake water microbial communities from Sparkling Lake, Wisconsin, USA - GEODES006 metaG | ecosystem: Environmental > Aquatic > Freshwater > Lake | place: USA: Sparkling Lake... | reverse complement strand
CGCGATATCGCCGGCACCGCCTTCCTCAGCTACACCCACGCCCTCACCCCCGACGACCAGTGGTTGTATCTGCCCGCGCTGAAGCGGGTGAAGCGCATCTCCTCGGCGAATAAATCCGGTCCTTTCATGGGCAGCGAATTTGCCTACGAGGACCTGACCTCCAGCGAAATCGAGAAATATCGCTACAGCCTGCTCCGCGAGGAGGCGCTAGCCGGCAAGGACTGCTTTGTGATCGAAGAGCATCCCGTGTACGAAAACTCCGGCTACACGCGGCGCATCGTGTGGTTGGACAAAGCCCTCTATCAGCCGCTGAAAGTTGAGTTCTACGACCGCAACAACGCCTTGCTCAAAACCCTCACCGCGAGCGACTACCAGCAATATCAGGGCAAGTACTGGCGCGCGGCGCGCATGCAGATGGTCAATCACCAAAGTGGCAAGCAAACCGATCTGGGGTGGCGGGGCTACAAATTCGGGCAGGGTCTGACCGATCGGGATTTTGATCAGAACGCGATCAAACGCTAAGTCACGCCGCGGCCACCCGGCGCTTGGTCGCTCATTCAACTAAACCCAAGGCTCGCCGCTGTTTCAGAGGCGCGGCGACGGGCCGCTCAGCAACGCTGGGAGAGTCACCTTGGAGCCCTCGGGCACACTGAATATCTGCATCGCCGCGCGAGTCCTCAGACTGAGGCAGGCCACGCGCGCCTGCCTGCTGCTGGCGTTAGCCCTTGTCTTCCCCACCGCTTTCGCTGCGCCCTATTACACCTCAGAGTCGGCACCCTTCAACTGGGTCGACACCACCGGCCACACGCGGGTCACGGTCTGGAGAACTAGTTGCGGCACCACCGGCAACGCGACCGGCGACGACAGCGTCAACAAAACCGCCATCGCGCTGGGCTTTTCTTTCAACTTCGGCGGCACGGCCTACACCACGGTCTATCTCTCGACCAACGGACGTCTGCAGTTTTCGAACGCCAACTGCGGGATCGCACCGAATACCAAAATAAATGGTCCACCGCGGACCTATGCGCTGCCCTTCCCCAACGCCACGCTGGTGCGCACGCTTAAGGTCTACGGCGCAGACCTCGACCTCTCCACCGCCGGCGGCGGCACCCTGACCTACAAAACCCTCGGCACCGCGCCCAATCGCTCGTTCGTGGCGACCTGGAACAACGTGAAGGCCTGGAAAGCCAGCACCGGCTTTGGCAACGGCACCAGCTACAACCTGCAAATCCAGCTCTACGAGAACGGCGAGTTCTACTACATGTACGGGGTGAACGATGACATCTCGGAGCCCAGCAATACCGCGATGGGCCCGGCGGAAATTGGCTGGGAAATCAGTACTACCAGCTACGTGGTGACCCAAACCGGACTGCCGGCCAACAACACCGGCATCCGGTATTACAAAAAATCGGCGCTGATAGGTTTGTCGGAATATCGCTTCGAAGAAAGTTCGTATGCGGGTACGGCCCAGGAAGTGAAAGACGCCAGCGCCACGCCCTACAACGGCCAACGCATCAACACGCCCACGTCGGCCAATAAAACGCAGGTGACCCCTTTGGGTAAAATTTGCCGGGCGGTGTCCATCGTGCAGAACACGACCGCCGCGCAGGTCGATTCGATACGTAGCGGGGTGTCACCCGCGACGATCGGCAACGCCGGCACCATCAGCCTTTGGTACAAGAGCAATAGCGCGTGGGTGGGAACGAATAACGCCTTGTTTGACGCCACCAATTCAACCAACCGATGGTTTTATCTGGCCAAACTTGCGGACGGGACGCTGCGCTTCAAGGTGCCGGACAACACCGGCGCCACCGTCGTTCTGACCGCCACCAGCAGCGTGCAAAGCATTCCCGCCGGGACCTGGACCCACATCGCAGTAACCTGGGATCTCTCAATTCCCAGCGCCTCCACGGTGAGGATATTCGTCAACGGCACGCTGGTGGGCAGCTATACCGGCGCCAGCAACGGCTCAATCCGCACGTCCTTGACCAGCGTGATCGATTTGGGCGACTTGCGGGTTGGCACCTACAACGATCTCGGCAGCACGCCCTACTCTGCCGATGGCCTGCTGGATGAAGTGCACTTCTATTCGCGAGCCCTGAACGCCACCGAAATAGCCACCGATCGCGACATCACCCGGAGCTGCGGCGCGCCCGATCACTTCACGCTCACGCACGACGGCACGGGCATTAACTGCCAGGCAGAGCAGGTCAAAATCACCGCGCATCTCGCGGATCACACCGCGGCCAACGGCTATGTGGGCACCATCAATCTCACCGCCTCCACCAATCATGGCGACTGGTCGATCTCGGATGCTTTCGGCAGCCTGAACAACGGCACGGCCAACGACGGCAAGGCGACATTTACGTTCGTATCGCCCGATCAGGGCGAAGTGATCCTGAGCTTCAAAAACACCTACGCCGAAACGGTGACTATCGGGGTTGCCGATGGCGTCATTACCGAATCGTCCGGCGTGACGACCAGCGCGGAGCATCTGCCGCTCACTTTCGCCGGCGCCGGATTCCAGTTTCAGGCCGACAGCGTGGGCAATGCGATCGGCCCCCAAATCGCCGGGAAATACTCGAACGTAGAACCGGGCGATCAAACCCTCACCCTGCAGGCGATCAAAACCAACGACCAAACCGATGCCTGCGAAGCGGCGCTCGTGGGGAGTCAAACAATCAGCCTTGCGGCGGAGTGCGTGTCGCCCACGACCTGTAGAGGCGCCGTGTTCTCAGTCACCGGCGACAGCGAGGTGAGTCTTGCCACCAATGCGAGCGGCGCGGTCAGCGCCTACTCCAACGTGCCGGTGACCTTCGACGAGACCGGCGCGGCGCCGTTCAGCCTGCGCTATCTCGACGCCGGAACGATTCGCCTGTACGCGAAGTACGCGATTCCGCTGCTGTCGGGCAGCGCGTCTACCAACACCATGCTTGGCACCAGCAACGCCTTTACCTGGCGCCCCTTCGGCTTTGATGTGCAGATCACTGGCAACCCCGCCGCGACTTCATCGAGTGGCACTCAATTCACGTCGGCGGGAACCCTGTTCAATGGCACCGCGCGCGCAGTCATATGGACGGCGGCTGATGACGCCGACGCCGACGGCATCCCGGACGGCATGACGAGCAGCGACGCCAACCCCAACGATAACGCGAGCCTGAGCGACAACCTGACCACCCAGAATTTTGCCCCAACGACAGCGCTCAGCCTGAGCTCCACGCTTTACTCGCCCGTCGGCGGCACCCATCCCGGTCTTGCTGGTTCACCGTCGGCCCTGTTCAGTTCGGGCACGGCCAGCATCAGCGGTCTGCGCTATGACGAAACCGGCATCATCGAGGTCGCGGCTGTGCAAAGCGGTGACTACCTCAGCCTCGGCATCGACGAAACCAGCAAGATACGCGGCCATTCCGGGCCGGTCGGCCGCTTTTATCCGAAACGCTTTGAGCTCAGCGCGAACACCCCGACGGTGGCGGATAGCTGCGTCGCCGGCGCGTTTACCTATCAGGGGCAACCGTTCTATTTCAACACCGCCCCGGTGCTAACCCTCACCGCCTTGAACGCGCAGGGCACGACCACCGCCAACTACACCACCAGCGGTTATTTCAAACTCCCCACCAGCCTGTCGGCCCGCAGCTATAGCAACGCGGCCGCTGGTACCCATCCGCTCAGCACGGCCCTCGGGAGTAATGCGATCCTCGCCGGCGACACTGGCGGCACCGGCGTGGCCACCCTGACGCTCCCTGCGGGCAGCACCGGCGACTCGTTCACCTATACCCGCACCGCGGCCGAGGGTCCGTTTGCGGCCAATATCAGTGCCAGCTTTCCCGCTGCCGCCCTCACCGACAGCGACGGCGTGTGCTACGACAGCAACAGCGACGGCGTCTGCGATGCCTTTCCCATCACCGGCATCACCGGCGCGAATTTGCGCTATGGCCGACTGGTGACCGACAACGCGTTTGGCCCCGAAACGATGCCGCTCACCCCTGCGGTTTATGCCCAGTACTTCAACGGCAGCGGCTATGTGACGAACAGCGCCGACAGCTGCACGGTGATTACGGCCGCGGCCTTCGACTTCGGCAGCGGCAGCTACACCGCAACGCCGGCGCAGGGCGTGATGAGCTTCCCCATTGGCAGCGGCACGTCCACCGCCAGCCTCGGCAGCACCACGCTGAGCGCCGGCGCGCTGGGGCTTACGCTGAGTGCGCCGGGCGCGGGCAAGACCGGCGAAATCGACTATTCCATCAACCTCACCACCGCCGGCGCGAGCTGGCTGCAGGACGACTGGAACGGCGACGGCACGCGCACCGACAACCCGCGCGCCCGCGCCAGCTTCGGGATTTACAAAGGCACCGGCAAAGTCATCTTCCGTCGCGACCAGTGGTAGTGCGCCCCTGAGGCGGGCGCCCACTGCGCCACCGGCCGGCGATATCTTCAGGCTATCGCCACCGTTCTCCCGGTGGTCTTCAAGCGCGGGCGCGCCGTTTCTCTAGTATCTTCCGCAGCAGGTAACGGCCATTCGCCAATCCCGGCGAGTGCTCAGCTGCCTGCCAAAACATGGAGAACAATAGACATGCAGCGCATCGCATCTCGCTGGTCGGCGACCGCACTTTTCACCGTTTTTGGATTGGCCACCGTGGCCGCTTCTGGCGCCAACGCAAATGAACAAACCGCGGCGGCGGCGGCCACCACCGTGACAACCAAAGCCTCCAGGCTGATGGAAAAACCACTGGCAATTCCGGCTTCCAGCCCGGCTCTCAAATGGGGCGCTTGCCCCGCGCTCTTTCCGGCCGGATGCGAGATCGCAGTGCTGCACGGCGATCCGGGGCAACCGAACGCAGACATCTACCTGCGGGTCCCGGGCAATTATGTGATCCCCGCTCACTCGCATACTTCGGCTGAACGGATGGTGCTGGTGACTGGCCAGCTCAAGCTCCAGTACAAGGGCGCAAGCATGGCCACGCTCAATGCCGGCGAATATGCCTTCGGTCCGGCCGATCTCCCGCACAAGGTCGAGTGCGTCAGCAAGACACCCTGCACGCTGTTCATCGCCTTCGAAGGCCCGGTCGACGCCCACGCCTTCGACGGCAGCTTCGAATAGCGGGCGGCGTAGCTCGTCAACCGGCACGCCGGCGCTTTAGCTGCGCCGGCGTCCCGCTATCGCGAGGTCTACTCGGGATACAAGTGCCCGCGCTCAGCGGCGATAGTCGGCCACGTAGTCGGGCACCGGGTAGTCCACCGTCTGCTTGGGATCGCGCTCGCCGGCTTGCGGCACCACCGGTAAGGGAATCACGCCCGCCCACACCGGAAACTCCAGATCTTCGCCATCGTCGCCGGGCGCCCCGGCGCGAGTCTTGGCCGAGGCCGACTCAATTTCCAGCGCAATGATGGTGGTGGCTTTCAGCTCTTTCTCGTTCGGCTGGCGCGCATCGGCCCAGCGCCCGCGCGCCACGTGCTCGGTCAGTCGTTCCAGTGCGGCGAGCTTCTGCGCGGGGTCTTCAATAGTCGCGCCCCGGCAAAACAGCACCGCCGAGCGGTAATTCATGGAGTGATTGAACACCGTCCGCGCCATCACCAGGCCGTCGAGCAGCGTCACCGTCACACATACCGGGTTGCCGGCGTTGATGTGCTCCAGCATGCGCCCACCTTTCAGGCCGTGCACGAGCAGCTGCTCGTCCATGCGGGCGTGGATCGTGGGAATTACATAGGGCTGGCCGTCGATGGCAAAGCCCACGTGACACACCAGCGCTTCGTCCAGAATCGGGTCGATAGTGGCGCGGTCGTATTTGCCGCGCTTCGCGTAGCGACGCACTTCGTTGCGGGCGGTAATGTCGAAATCGCTCATGGGGGCTCCCTTGGTCTTCGTTGAATGGCGCTTGTTGTGGATTCTAGGCGGAGGGGTCGTGGCGAAGAAACCGGAACGGCCGCGCCTACCGGCGGGCTACACTACCGGGAATGTCGATTCGCCCCACCGATGTGCCCATTGAGCAGGCCCTTGATGCCTATACCAAGGGCGATCGCCGGCGTGCGGGCCAACTGTGCGCGCACATTTTGCGCGCTGAACCCGGACACGTCGGGGCCTCGTTTCTGTTGGGGGCGATCGCCTTCGACGAGAAACAACTGCCAACCGCGCTGGCGCAGGTGGAGCGCGTCCTGCAAGTCGAACCGCGCCACGCCCGCGCCCTGCAACTGCGGGGCGAGATTTATCGCAGCGCTCAGCAATCCACTGAGGCCCTTGCTTCGTTCAAGGCGGCGATTGAGGCCGATCCGTCGCTGGCCCAGTCCTATGTTTCGATGGGCCTGCTGTTGATTGATGCGGGCGAACTGGCGGCGGCGCGGCAGGCCTTTGAAGCCGGCCTGCAGGCCAATCCCGGGCATCCCCGGCTGCACCTCAATCTTGGCCGCGTGCTGCAAGTGCTTCTGGAACCCGAAAGGGCGATTGCCTGCTATCGGGAAGCGATCCGCCTCAAGCCCGACTATGCCGTGGCCTACAACAACCTCGGCGTGGCGCTGATTGCACAAGGGCAGGCGGCCGACGCGCTGCCAGCGCTGCGCCGTGCGCTGGAGATTCGTCCGCAGTACGTGGAGGCGCACGTCAATTCAGGCATCGCCCTGCAAACGCTCAAACAACCCGAGGCGGCGCTCGCATCCTTCAAAGCGGCCCTGCGCCTGCAGCCCGATCATTTCAAGGCGCGCCTCAAACAAGCCATTGCGCTGGAAACGCTGAACGATCTCGAAACCTCTTTTCGCATTTTTGGACGACTGGTCGAAATCCAGCCGGAAAACGGCGAAGTCTGGCAATGGTTTGCGCGCCTGCTGATGATGAGCAATCAATGGGAGCGGGCGCACCCGGCGCTCGAGCAATCGGTGAAGCACGCACCGGACGCGGTGGATTCGGAGATCAATCTGCTGTACGTCAAACAGATGCTCTGCGATTGGCGCGACCGCGCGCCCGCCATGACGGACGCCCTCGCCCGCACCGAGTCGAGAATCAACGATGGTCTGCCGAGCGCCATCATTCCCTTTCATTCGATCGTCTTTGGCTGGCCGCCTGAAGCGCTGCTGGCGATCGCCCAGGCGGCGTCACGGCCGGTTGCCGCCAGCATGCGTGAGCTACGCGACACGCTCGCGGCGCAGCGACAAGCGCGCAAGTCAGGCCGTCTGCGCATTGGCTATTTCTCGGGTGACTTCAATAACCATGCGGTGAGTCATCTGGCGCAAGGGCTGTTTGGCCTGCACGACCGGGAGAAATTTGAGGTCTTTGCCTACTCCTGGGGGATAGACGACGGCAGCGACTATCGCCGGCGCATCGAGCGGGATTGCGAGCATTTCGTTGACCTGCGGGCCCTGCAGATCGACGCCACGGCGCGCCGCATTGCCGCGGACGATATCGATATTCTGGTCGACCTCACGGGCTATACCGGCCGCACGCGCATCGAGGTGATGGCCGCGCGGCCGGCTCGCGTGCAGATTGGCTGGTTGGGCTTCCCGGGCACGACGGGCGCGGATTTCATCGACTATTTGATCGGCGACGCCGTCGTGACCCCGCCCGAGTCAGCGGCGCTCTTCAGCGAAAAAATCCTGCGTCTGCCGCACAGCTATCTCATCACCGATCACCAGCAGCCGATCGCCGACACCAACGCCGGCCGCCTTGCCGAGGGCTTGCCTGAACACGGCTTTGTCTTTGCTTCTTTCAACAACGCCTACAAATTTGAACCGGTCATCTGGGACTGCTGGATGCGGATTCTGCACGCCGTGCCAGAGAGTGTGCTGTGGCTGAAAGCCGGTAGCGACACGATGCAGGCGAATCTGCTCCAGGCAGCAGCAGCGCGCGGGATCCTCTCCGAGCGGCTGGTGTTTTGCACCGGTTTCCCGCCCAAAGACGAGCATTTGAGTCGCATGCGACTGGCGGATCTCTTTCTCGACACACTCCACTACAACGCCCACACCACGGCGATTGACGCCTTATGGGCCGGCCTGCCGGTGTTAACTTGCCCCGGACAAAGCTTTGCTTCGCGCGCTGGCGCGAGTCTGCTCTCGGCAATCGGGCTGCCCTCACTGATTGCGCGCGATCTCGCCGATTACGAAGCCCTGGCCATTCAACTCGCGCAGCATCCGGCGGCACTCAGCGCGCTGCGCGAGACTTTGCAGCAGAACATCCGCCGGAGCCCGCTGTTCGACACCCCGCGCTTTGTGCGCACGCTGGAACGCTGCTATCAGGCGGTGTGGGCGATCCATGCGGATGGCGAGGCGCCACGCAGTCTCGACATCCCGGCCTGAGCGGGCCGCGTTTCGTTGACCGTGCCAATCCTCATCCGCCAGAATCCAAAGGCTTAACAGATCTCATTTTTTTCGGGGAGAACACCGTGACGGAAGTCGTCCGCAGTGCCATGCGCGGCCACGCGCTGGAAATCACCATCGATCGCCCCGAGCGGCGCAATGCCATTAACGAAGAGGTCTGCGCGGGCATCGCCGCCGCGATTGAAGCGGCCGAGAGCAACCCGGACGTGCGCGCCATCGTGCTTACCGGCGCCGGCGAACAGGCCTTCTGTGCGGGTGGCGACTTAAAACCCAATGCCGACGGCGCGCCGTTCACCATGGAGCCGCACGAGCCCAACCACTTCGTGGTGAAACTGTTCCGGCGCATGCAGCAGTGCCGCTTGCCCATCGTGGCGCGCGTCAACGGCGCGGCGATGGCCGGGGGCTTAGGCCTGGTCTGCGCCTGCGACTTCGCGGTGGCCGGCGAGCATGTGCGTTTCGGCGTGCCGGAAACCCGCATCGGGCTGTTCCCGATGATGATCCTGCCCTACATGATGCGCATCATTCCCCGGCGCAAGCTGATGGAAATGTGCATCACTGGCGAACTCATTACCGGCGACGAGGCGCTCGCCATCGGTCTGGTCAACTACGTGGTGCCGGCCGCCGAACTCGATGCCAAGCTCGACTGGCTGCTGGCCCGTATCTGCGACAAATCGCCCACCGCCATTCGCATCGGCAAGCAGGTCTTCCACGCGATCGAAGACATGACGCTTGACCAGTCCTTTGAACTCACGCAGGTCATGCTGCCGGTGATGGCCATGTCGCAAGACGCCAAAGAAGGCTTTGCGGCCTTCAACGAAAAGCGCAGCCCCAACTGGACCGGCAAATGAGCGAAGCGCGCGCGGTACGCATCGGCTGCGGCGCCGGCTTCTGGGGCGACAGCGCGGAAGGTCCGGCACAGCTCGTGCGCGCCGGCAATCTCGATTATCTGGTGATGGACTATCTGGCCGAGATCACCATGTCTTTGCTGGCGCGGGCCAAGGCCAAACGTCCCGAGGCCGGCTACGCCACCGATTTTGTCGAGGCGGTGATGAAGCCGCTGCTGCCGGAACTGGCGCGTCAGGGGATCAAGGTAGTGACCAACGCCGGCGGTGTGAATGCGCCGGCCTGCAAGGCGGCGCTGGAAGCCGCCATCGCCGCCGCCGGGCTCAGTCTGAAGGTCGCGGCCGTGAGCGGCGACGATCTGCTGGCCAGGGTGGATGAATTACGCGCCGCCGATATTCGCGAAATGGATTCGGGCGCCCCGCTGCCCGCCAAGCCGTGGAGCATTAACGCCTATCTGGGCGCCGCGCCGATTGCCGCGGCCCTTGCCGCCGGCGCGGATATTGTGGTCACCGGCCGCTGCGTCGACAGCGCGCTCGCGCTGGGACCCTTGATGCATGAATTTCATTGGGCGCCAGACCACTACGACGCCCTCGCCGCCGGCAGCCTCGTGGGGCACCTGATTGAATGCGGCACCCAGTGCACCGGCGGGCTCTTTACCGACTGGCGCGAAGTGCCCGGCTGGGAGGACATGGGCTTCCCGATTGCCGAATGTTTTGCCGACGGCAGTTGCGTGATCACCAAACCCGCCAACACCGGCGGGCTCGTCAACAGCGCCACGGTTGCCGAGCAGGTGGTGTATGAAATTGGCGATCCGGCGCGCTATCTGTTGCCGGACGTGACCTGTGATTTCTCGCAGGTGCGCTTGCAGGACGAAGCGCCCAACCGGGTGCGAGTCAGCGGCGCGCGCGGCCTGCCGCCCACCGCGCAGTACAAGACCTCGGTGACCTATATGGACGGCTATCGCGCCACCGCCACCATGATGATTGGCGGGCGCGAGGCGCGCGCCAAGGCCGAACGTGTGGCGGAGGCGATACTCAAGCGCACGCGGCGTCTGTTTGGCGAGCGCGACCTCACCGACTACCGGGAAGTCTCGGTGGAAGTGCTGGGCTCGGAAGCCACCTACGGCCCGCATTCACGACACCTCGACACCCGCGAAGTGATTTTGAAGCTCGCCGTCTCGCATGCCGAAGAGCGCGCCCTCGAGATCTTCGCCAAAGAAATCTTCCCCGCCGCGACCGCGATGGCGCAGGGCTTGACCGGCTTCGCCGGCGGGCGGCCCAACGTGCAGCCCATCGTGCGGCTCTACTCCTGCCTGATCGACAAAACTCAGGTGCCGATTACCGTTGAAGTCGACGGTCAGGCCTTGCCCATCCCCGCGCCGCTGCCCACGGGCGCCGCTGTGGCCGCCAGCAGCGAGCTGGCGCTGCCGGTGCTGGTGGCCGGCGACGCCGCGCTTAGCGTGCCGCTGTACTGTGTGGCGCACGGGCGCAGCGGCGACAAAGGCGATTCGGCGAACATCGGCGTGTTGGCCCGTCACCCGGAATTCCTGCCCCTGCTTCGCGCGCAGCTGACCGAAGACGCGGTGGCCGATTATTTCGCGCATCTCGCCGCCGGCCCGGTCACGCGCTACGAATGGCCGGGACTGAACGGCTTTAACTTTGTGCTGCAGAAAGCGCTCGGCGGCGGCGGCACCGGCTCGCTCCGCCACGACCCGCAGGGCAAGGCCTACGCGCAGTTACTGCTCGATTTCCCGATGCGGGTGCCCGCCCATCTGCATCCCCTGCTCAAACCCGAAGACCCTGCGCCCGCGTCCGGAGCCGCCTCATGCTGAAAAATGTCCTCATTGCCAACCGTGGCGAAATTGCCTGCCGCATCATCCGCACGCTGCGTCGCCTGGGGATTGCGAGCACGGCGGTGTATCACTTTGCGGATCGCGGCGCGCCCCATGTGGCGGCGGCCGATCACGCGATTGAACTCACCGCCGAGGTCCCCACCGCTGCCTACCTCGATGTGGCCCAGCTGCTGGCCGCCGCGCAGGCCGCCGGTGCCGACGCCATTCATCCGGGCTATGGTTTTCTTGCCGAGAACGCCGCTTTCGCCGCCGCCGTCGAAGCCGCCGGGCTGGTGTTCATAGGTCCGCAGCCGGAGGTCATTCGGCTCATGGGCGACAAAATCATCTCGCGCGAATTTGCCGTGACGCAGGGCGTGCCGGTGGCGCCCAGCTGCAAGCAGGAAGGTGCGCTGGAAGACTTTGTGGCAGGCGCCACCGCGATTGGCTTTCCGCTGCTCATCAAGGCGGCGGCGGGTGGCGGCGGTAAAGGCATGAGCATCGTGCGTTCCGCAGAGGAACTGCCGGCCAAGGCTGCCACCGCCAGCAGCGAAGCGCTGCGCTATTTCGCCGACGGCCGCGTGTATGCGGAGCGCTATGTGGAGCGCCCGCGGCATATCGAAGTGCAGGTCTTTGGCGACGGCCAGGGCCATGTGGTGCATCTCTTTGAGCGCGAGTGCTCGGTGCAGCGCCGCTTCCAGAAAATCATCGAAGAATCCCCGGCGCCCAATTTGCCCGCCGCGCTCCGCGATCGCATCTGCGCCAGCGCGGTGCAGCTCGCGGCGGCGGCCAAGTACCGCAACGCCGGCACGGTGGAATTTATCCTCGCGCCGGATGGCGAGTTCTACTTCCTCGAAATGAACACTCGCCTGCAGGTGGAGCATCCCGTCACCGAATGCGTGACCGGACTCGATCTGGTGGAGCTGCAGGTGCGCGTGGCCGGTGGCGAAGCCTTCACGCTGCAGCAGGCCGACATCACCCAGACCGGTCATGCGTTTGAATGCCGAATCTGCGCCGAGCAACCCGAGCACGATTTCCGGCCCGCCACCGGCCGCGTGATGACGCTGCGCGAACCGGTGGGCGAAGGCCTGCGGTTTGACGGCGGATTGCGCGAGGGGCTGGCGGTCACCGCAGCCTTCGACTCCATGCTCGCCAAGCTGATTGCCTATGGCGAGAACCGCGCGGAATCTGCTGCCCGCATGCGGGAAGCGCTGAACGAACTCGTGCTGCTGGGCGTGGACCATAACGTGGATTATCTCTCGCGGATTTTCGCGCACCCGGTCTTCCTCGCCGGCGAGTTGCATACGGGTTTTGTGGTGGAACATGCCCCCGCGCTTACCGCCGCGCCGCTGCATCCGGACGAACGCGCGGCGGTGCTGATCGCCGCCATCCTTGGCACCGATGAATTCCGCCGACTCGCCTACGACTGCCCGGAGCCGCACGCTTCGATCGGCCAGTGGCGCAACTAGACCTCACCGCATTACTTCGGGAACCGTTTCATGCCCAGCACGCTCACTCTCGACGGCGATACCAGCACGCTCGACATCATCGGCCGCCGCCCCCAACTGCAAGTGCGGGTGGGGGACGCCACCTACACGGTAGAGGAACTCCCTGCCAGCGATGACGGGGCCAGCACGCTGCTCATCAACGGCCAGCCCTACACCGTGTGGCGCACGCGCGAAGGCGACCGCATCCATCTCAAACTGGATGAGCGCACGTTCTCGGTGGGCTATCAGGAAGCCGTGGTGGCTGCCGCCCAGGGCGGCAATGCCGGCAATGAAGTGCGCGCCGAAATGCCCGGCATGGTGGTGGACGTCATGGCCAGCGCCCAGGCGGAAGTCGCCGCCGGTGACCCCTTGCTGGTGATTGAATCCATGAAGATGCAAATCACCATCGCTGCCCCCCGCGCAGGCGTCATCGAGACCCTGCACGTTGAGCGCAATAGTTCGTTTCAGAAAGGCGCGCTGCTGGTTTCCCTGCACGCGCTTGCGGAGTAAGCCCGATGGCCCGTCTCTCGTCTTCCATCATCACCAGTTCGGCCGAATTCCGCCGCAATTACACCGCCAGCAAAACCCGCATAGCGGATTTCGAGGCTCGCCAGCAGGCCGCGCGGTTTGACCGCCCGGCGCGCGACATCGAGCGTCTGGCCAAGCAGGGCAAAATGCTGCCGCGCCAGCGGCTGGAAGCGCTGCTCGATCCGGGCACGCCGTTTCTGGAGCTGTCTTCGCTGGCCGCCAATATGGCCTACGACGGTGAATCGCCGGGCGCGAGCAGCATTACCGGTGTGGGCATCGTCAGTGGCCGCGAGGTGATGCTGCACGCCGACGATTCCAGCATCAAAGGCGGCGCGTGGTATCCGCATACCATCAAGAAAATCGTGCGCTGTCTGGATATCGCGCTGGAGAATCACCTGCCGGTGGTGCACCTGTGCGACAGCGCGGGCGGCTTTCTGCCGCTGCAATCCGAACTTTTTCCCGACAAACACATGGCGGGACGCATCTTTCGCAACCAGTCGCTGCTGAGCCAGCAGGGCATCAAGCAGCTGGCGCTGGTGTTCGGGCATTGCACGGCGGGCGGCGCCTACATTCCGGCGCTGTCGGACTACGCGGTCATCATGCGCGGCACCGGCGCGGTGTTCCTTGCCGGCCCGCCGCTGGTGAAAGCCGCCACCGGCGAGATCGTGACGGTGGATGATTTGGGCGGCTGCGACTTGCACACGCAGATCAGCGGCTCCTGCGACTACCCGGCGTCGACCGAACACGAAGCCATCGCCATTGGTCGCGAAATCGTCGCGCAGTGGGATCGCCCGGCCAAATGGCCCGCGCAGCGCGATGTCATTGAAGCGCCCTACTACGATCCGGACGAACTGCACGGGATTATTCCGGACGACATCAAGCGCGGCTTCGACATGCGCGAAGTGATTGCGCGACTGGTCGACGGCAGCCGCTTCCACGAATATCAGCCGGCCTACGGCACCACGCTGGTGTGCGGCTTTGCCAATCTGTGGGGCTACAAGATTGGGATTCTCGCCAACAACGGCGTGTTGTTTAACGATTCAGCGCTGAAGGGCGCGCACTTCATTGAACTCTGCAACCAGAACAACACGCCGCTGGTGTTCCTGCAGAACATCACCGGCTACATGGTGGGACGCGAATACGAAGCGCGCGGCATCACCAAAGACGGCGCGAAAATGATCATGGCGCAGAGCTGCAGCCGCGTGCCGAAGTTCACCGTGATGTGTCACGGCTCCTTCGGCGCCGGCAACTACGGCATGTGCGGTCGCGCGTTTGACGCGCGCTTTCTGTTCTCCTGGCCCAATCACCAGATTGGCGTGATGGGCGGCGAGCAGGCCGCGCGCACGCTGGCCGAAGTGAAGATGCGCCAGCTGGAACGCGAAGGGCGCGCGCTCGACAAGGCCGTGATCGATGGCGTGTATCAGGACACGCTGAAGGCCTATCAGGAACAGCTCTCGGCCTACTACTCCACCTCGGAGCTGTGGGACGACGGCATCATCAATCCGGTTGATACGCGCAACGCGCTGGGGGTGGCGATTAGCGCCTCGCTCAACGCGCCCCTGGCGGACAATCGCTACGGGGTGTTCCGCTTCTAGCGGGAGGATATTCGGCGGCCTGTGACGGGCCGCCGGAGCGCAAGCCTCAGCCGCGCTCGAGCAGCATCCGCAGTTCAATCACCGCCGCATTGGCGCGTGAGATATACGAGGCCATCACCAGCGAGTGATTGGCCACAAAGCCAAAGCCTTCACCGTTGAGAATCATCGGGCTCCAGATCATGTCCTGGGTGGCTTCGAGTTCGCGGATGATCTGGCGGATGCTGACCAGCGCATTTTTCCGCTCCAGCACGCTGGCGCAATCCACTTCCAGCGCGCGCAGAAAATGCAGCAGCGCCCAGCTCGAACCCCGCGCCTCGTAGAACACATCGTCGATCTGCAGCCAGGGTGTTTTGATCGTCACCACTTCGGGGGCGGTAGAAGAGCGCTCGGCGGCGGACTCACCGGCCATATCGGTGTTGATACGCACCGTGCCCACGCTGGCCCCGAGGCGCTGCGACAAATCACCCAGACGCTTTTCCACCACGGCGAGGTATTTCGCGAGGTTGTCGGCGCGGGCATAGAACTGCGAATTGGGGTCGTCGGGGGACGAGATGCGCTTGAGATAGCGGGTGAGCGCCTCGGCGGCTTCGGTGTATTCGGACTCCGCGGCCGGGAGCATCCAGGATTCGGAATCAATCCGCAGATGGTTATCGGCTTTCACCAAGTCGGGATCTTCGGTCGACTGGGTCTGGGAGCGGGAGAAGTCATTTCGCATCGCAATCGCCAAATCGCGCGACTGCACCAGCACGCCCCATTCCCAGTTGGGCATGTTGTCCATCAACACGCCCGGCGGAAGCAGGTCGTTGGTGAGATAGCCGCCGCGTTTATGTAGCAGGCGGTCAATGACTTCAGCCAAGGTGGCCGTGAGCACGGCGCCGCGCACCGGTGCGCTCTCGCCGGATCCGGTACGGGTCCGGGCGACCGCACGCACATCAAAGCTGGCGGGCTCATGATCGAACACAAAGCCGAGGATCAGAATGAGCGAGACCAGTAAACCCGTCAGGGCGACGGACGCCCGAACCATCCAGGTGCCCTCGCCCTCCGGCTGTAACCATTGCCGCAACGCCGTCAGCATTCGATTTCTCCTCCAGCGTTGCGGGCCGCCACGAGACCGCGCGGATTAGGCCGTAAATTCCACCTGCAGAACCTTGTCTACGGCCGGAATGCCGGCGATCGCGGCCAACTGGCTCGCCGCCAGCGCACGCGAGACGCCGAGCACGCCAATTGCAGACTCACGCCCTTCGGCGGCTCCCACCTGCATGCGGGAAATGTTGATGCCTTCGCGGCCCAGAAGTTCACCCAGCGCGCCGATAACGCCCGGCTTGTCGGCATGACGGGTAAAGACCACGTGACCTTCCAGCGGGGCTTCGAGCGCATAGTCGTTCACGCGCACCAGACGCGGATGACGGCCGTCAAACAGCGTGCCTTCGAGGCAGCAGCTGCCGCCCTCGGCCTTCGCCGTAATG
>Ga0164295_10002235_pt1 | contig 16048 bp, 16 predicted proteins | sample GEODES006metaG_FD_111798 | JGI IMG/M metagenome (GOLD analysis project Ga0164295, IMG submission 111798) | Oligotrophic lake water microbial communities from Sparkling Lake, Wisconsin, USA - GEODES006 metaG | ecosystem: Environmental > Aquatic > Freshwater > Lake | place: USA: Sparkling Lake... | reverse complement strand
TATAATACTCGAAAAAGATATTACTCTTATTCTTATATGCTGTCAATCCAATATGTCTATGAACTTTTTTCTTATTCAATCGCCTTCTCTTTGAGTTAGCGGGTGCAAAAGTAGAACCTTTTTATTTATTACCAAAATTTTAATACGCTTTTTTTTGAGAAAATCATATCACCGTTTTTAATAATCATTATATGTAGGAACTATTGCTCTTGCGGGGGGCAAAGATAACACCTTTATTTTTTAATTACCAAATCTTTTTGCATCCTTTTTTCAAAATTAAAATTCGTGGGATGTTGGTAATTATTTAATAAAGAACCTCGCTCGCAATGCGGGTGCGAAACTAGTAACTTTATCCGAATTTCCTAACCTTATAATAATCTTTTTTTAAAGTATTTTCTTAACTATTGAAAAACAAGAGGTTACATAGTAGAAATTCTTGATAAAAAAGTTTTGCAGGGGAATTCAACTAGAAAAACAAGGCAATAGCCCTGATAGTAGCGGTATCCTTTTTGTATAGTGGGCTTTATTTCAAAGACCACTATACAAAAAGATGTAGCGGAGAGCAGGAAAGAGCTGCTAATTAAGTTTTATTTTTTCTTTATTTTTAGTTGACCAATTTGCTCTTAATTCGGTTTCGGAAATTGGTTTTTTAGCTTCTTGTTTCACTAGCCTTCCTTCGTCGAAAGCGCGTTGAAGGTAGCTTTCAATATAAAAATCTTCTGGAACTTCCATTGGATCATAACTTTTCTTTAAATCGATATTAAATAATTTAGCGGTATTATTAGACCAAAATGCTTTCCAACCGCTTTTATAATCTTTAATTAAATCAAAAGTGGTTTGCCCTGTTTGACGATTAATTAGTTTAACTAAAATTTGACCTTGTTTTCGGGATAATTTTTTAAGCTTTGGTTCAAACTCTTCATTTAAATATTTTTCTACAAGTTTAAAGTATTTTCTTTTCTCTTTTTGAGATTTTAGTTTTGCCATTGTAGCGTTAATTTGTGTTAACTTTTCGGCTGTTAATTTTGCATATGGATATACAACACGCACTCTAAACTCTAGCAATTTAATTTGTTCGCGTTCAGCTTTTGTGAGTTTTATTGTATTCTCGTCAGAAATAGTAACTTCTTCAATTATTATTTCTCGAATCGTATCTGAATCTTTGATATATTCTATGGTATCCGATACACCTGAACCTTCTCCTTCCTGTGCAGAAAGTGATAAAAAATTAAAAAACAAAAATGCAATAAAAATAGTACGTAACATATCGTATGTATTAAAGTGTAAAATTATAAATTTTATTAGCAAGTTAGATGCCAATTTTTTATTTTAGCAAAAAATAGTTTAAATTTTATGAAAAGTATATTAAAAGATAGCTCGATTGCCTTTTTAGAATCGTATTTAAATAATGCATCGCCAACTGGATATGAAAGTGAAGGTCAGAAATTATGGATGAATTATTTGAAACCATATGTAGATACTTTTATTACCGACAATTACGGAACTGCGGTTGGAGTTATTAATCCAGACGCTGCGTTTAAGGTAGTAATTGAAGGACATAGTGACGAAATTTCGTGGTATGTAAATTACATTACCGATGACGGATTGATTTATGTCATAAGAAACGGTGGAAGTGATCATCAAACAGCACCTTCAAAACGTGTAAATATTCATACAAAAAAAGGAATTGTTCGCGGTGTTTTTGGATGGCCTGCTATTCATACTAGAATTGCTGGAAAAGAAGAAACTGCTAAAGTAGAAAATATTTTTATTGATTGTGGATGCAGCACCAAACAAGAAGTCGAAGATTTAGGCGTTCATGTGGGGTGTGTAATTACATATCCTGATGGATTTGAAATTTTAAATGAAAACAAGTTTGTTTGTAGAGCCATAGACAATAGAATTGGTGGTTTTATGATAGCTGAAGTGGCCCGACTTTTAAAAGAAAATAAAAAAACACTTCCTTTTGGATTGTATATAGTAAATGCAGTACAAGAGGAAATTGGCTTAAGAGGCGCAGAAATGATTACACAAAGCATTAAGCCAAATATTGCCATCGTTACTGATGTAACACACGACACCTCAACACCAATGATTGATAAAAAGATACAAGGTGATATTAAAATGGGGAAAGGTCCAGTTATTGCATACGCACCAGCTGTACAAAACAAATTAAGAGAATTAATTATCGATACTGCAGATGAAAAGCAAATTCCATTTCAACGGAATGCAACTTCAAGGGTTACCGGCACAGATACTGATGCTTTTGCATATAGTAATGGAGGCGTACCTAGTGCTTTAATTTCACTTCCTTTACGATATATGCACACCACTGTAGAAATGGTTCAAAGAGAAGATGTTGAAAATGTGATTAAATTAATTTACGAAACATTATTAAAAATTGAAAACAATCACGATTTTTCTTATTTTAAATAACATTTTTTAGTGTGAATATGATGTTGGAAAATGAAGCTATCGCTAAAAAATGGTTCGAGGCATTTAACTCGCATAACTTGGAGGATCTATTATATTTATATGATGACGCAGCCACGCACTTTAGTCCTAAATTAAAAATTAGAAAACCGGAAACAAATGGTTTTATAACAGGAAAAAGCGAATTAATAATTTGGTGGAAAGATGCATTAAAAAGACTTCCTACTTTATACTATAAAGTTACCTCGCTAACAGCCAACAACGATAGAGTATTTATGGAATATTTGAGACAAGTTGAAAACGAAGAAGATATGCTTGTTGCTGAAGTTTTAGAAATTGAAAATGGTAAAATAGTTTTTTCTAGAGTATACCACGGATAATTTAATTTAAAAAAAATCCCGTCTTTGTAAGACGGGATTTTTTTTATTTACCTAGCATTCCTGCTTTCAAATCGTCATCGGCAGGATTATTTCCTAACCAAATTCCGAATAATGCTTTTTTGAAATCTAAACCTTCAATAGTCCCTTTTTTAGATCCGTTTTTGTAAACCGAAACGCCTGCATTAGGAACATAAACAATAATAAAGACATCTTTTTTATTGATTTTGTCCTTAAAAAAACTTTTGAATTTATCGATTTTTGCTTTCAAAGGAGCTATTTTTTTGCCTGTTGAGCTCTCAAATCCTTCATTGATTGCTGTAATCATTTTTTCAGATGAAATTAATCCTGAAACAATATTCAATTTAATTGCCATAGCTTCATTAGCTGCAGAAATTGCATTTCCATCTGAAGATTTTTTAGTAACGTACAAGGAACCCACATACATGTCCATGAACATTTTTTCTCTAGTTCCGGCACCGTTTAATGTAAGGTTTTGACCTTCAACAGAAAGTTTTGCGTCAACCTTTACGTCTCCAATTGTTTTTTGCGCTGAAGCGAAAATTGCTGTTAATGCAATAAATAGTGTGAAAATTTGCTTTTTCATAATAGTTGATTTAATTTTTTATGTTGCTAAGTTAAACTTATTTTTTATTTCTTCCTATTTAATTATTCTTTTTTAGTGGATTTCAATTGAAAAATAAATGCATTTAATTCGAATCCTAACAAAATTAAAATACAGTTTAACCATATGTAAAACATCATAACTAAAAGTGTCCCAATAGAACCGTATAACTCATTATATCTGGCGAATTTTTCTACATAAATTCCAAATAAATTTGATGTTAAGAGAAATAAAACGGTTGTCATTACAGAACCATAACTTATAAACGATATGTGTTTACTTTCTCTAGTGCCGAATTTATAAAGTGTGGATGTAATGAATAAAATCATTAACACCACAAATAAATATCTAATTGTTTCTATTAGCGGGATTTTAGATACATAACCACTTTGAGTTTCAACTTGATGAATAAAAACGGCAACAAAAATCAAAATAGCAACGGTTAATAAAATTAAAAAAGCAATAATTAACGATAAAACAATTGCAATTGCATACTGCTGAAAGTAACCTCTTTTTTCACTAATATTTTTTGACAATTCAAATCCATCCAACAGTGCATTAATTCCGTTTGACATTAAAAATACGGACAATATAAACCCTGAAGAGAGTAATCCATTATAGCTATTATTTAAAATATCTTTTAAGATCGCTTCTATTGCATCATACGTATTTGGTGGAACACTTTTCGAAACAAAAGTTAAAAAATCATTTTGGAAATTTTCTAGTGGAATAAAAGGAATTAAATTAAGTAAAAAAAGAGCAAAAGGAAACAAAGCCATAAAAAAACTAAAAGCGATAGCACTTGCTCGATGTGTTACTCCTCCCGATACAATACCAGAAAGATATAATTTAATAATATCATATAAGGAACTACCTTGCAAACTAGGAAATTGAATTCGCTTTAGCAAAACAATGAATTGCTTAATTATTGGAGCGTTTTTAATACTTTCTTTGTTAAATTTCATCTTTTTTTAGCTACAAACACGTTAAAAGTATGCGTTGTTCTATTATTTATATTCTTTAAAACTAAATTAAAGAGATTTTAAAAACTTTAATAATTTCATTATTTTGTATTGGTGATATTGTAATTTAAATTGCTTTTAAACTCAAATCCATATTATAAACCGAATGTGTTAAAGCACCAGATGAAATATAATTTACACCACATAATGCATATTCTCTTATTGTTTCTTCATTAATATTTCCAGAAGACTCTGTTAAGCATTGATTTCCGATAATTTGAACTGCATTTTTAGTCGTTTCAAAATCAAAATTATCTAATAAAATTCTGAACACACCACCCGCTTTTAGTATTTCTTCTACTTCTACAATATTTCTGGCTTCTACAATTATTTTTAAATCTTTATTATGTTCCTTTAAATACTGCTTGGTTTTAGCAATTGAAGCAGTTATTCCACCCGCAAAATCATTATGATTGTCTTTAAGCATAATCATATCGTATAATGCAAATCGATGGTTTTCACCACCTCCTATTTTTACTGCCCATTTTTCACAAGCTCTAAAATTAGGTGTCGTTTTACGAGTATCTAAAATTTTTGTGCCCGTTCCTTCAATTAATTGGACATAGTTATTGGTTTTTGTGGCAATGGCACTCATTCGTTGCATGCTGTTTAAAACCAAACGTTCCGCTTTTAATATAGATTGAGAACTTCCGTGAACATGAAAAACTACATCACCATATTTCACTTCAGATCCATCATGAATAAAAGTTTCTACTTTAAGGTTTGAATCAACAAAATTAAACACCATTTTGGCAAATTCTACACCGGCAATAATTCCACTATCTTTTACCAAAAGTTTGGCACTTCCTGAAGCTGAAGTTGGAATACAAGCCAATGAACTGTGATCGCCCTCACCAACATCTTCTCTGATGGCATTGGAGATTATTAAATTTAATTCGTTTTGAAAGTGTTGCTCTGTAATCATATAATTGTAACTCTATCTGAAATGTATAATTACAAAATTAAGCTATATTTTAGTATTAAGAACACAGAAAAAAGAAATTAATAAAATTTTTAATAATCTAAATTTGATTCATGAAATTAAAAATTGTTTATCATCTTTGTAACAAAATAGAAAACACCACTACAAATACTATATGATATCGGAAACGGAAGAAAATTTTGTTAAACAACTCAAGGCAAATCAGAATATTGTCCACAAAATTTGTAGACTTTATACTTTTGATCAAGATGCGCATAATGATTTGTTTCAAGAAATAACCATACAGTTATGGAAAGCGTTTCCAAAATTTAGAGGAGAATCTAAATTTTCTACTTGGGCCTATCGTGTTGGACTGAATACGGCTATTACACTATATAGAAAGAAAAAGCGAAGTATTGAGACCACACCATTTGATTCAGAATTTCATCGTATTAATACGGATGAATATAATTTTGAGCAAGAAGAACAACTAAAATTAATGTATAAAGCCATTGCGGAGTTAAACGATATTGACAAAGCTTTGATGTTTTTATATTTAGAAGATAAAGATTACACTGAAATATCAGAAACACTGGGGATTAGCGAAGTGAATGCACGTGTGAAAATGAACAGAATTAAAGGGAAACTTAAAAAAACATTAAATCCGTAATTATGGATGAATTAGAATTATTAAAAAAAGACTGGAATAAAAATGGCGGGCAATTTAAACAAGTTTCTGAAAATGAAATTTATGCCATGTTGCAAAAAAGCTCGTCTTCAATTGTAAAATGGATTTTCATTATTAGTATTGTTGAATTTTTTGTTTTAAGATTAATGGATTTATCATTATTTTATGATGAAAATTTAAAAAACAAACTCAATCAAATTCATATTTATGAAATTGAAAAAACAGTTACCATATTTAACATATTGGTATTGCTGGCTTTTATTTATTATTTCTACAAGAATTTAAGAAATATAAGTGCTACTTCTTCAGTAAATAATTTGATGAAAGACATCATTAAGACAAGAAAAATTGTAAAATACTATGTTTGGTATAACTTAATAATTGCCGGAATAACAGGTATAATTGTAGTTTACTTTCAAAGTAAATATGACGCCAATTTAAGCATCTTATTAGAAAAATACGAATATTTATTTGTTATTTGTTGTGCTCTTTTGGTGATGTTTCTAATATTTGTTTTCTATTTATTTTATAAATTATTATATGGTTTTCTGTTAAGAAGATTAAAACGAAATTATAATGAATTACAGAAAATAGAGTACTAAAAAAAGACCTGATAAAATTTTATCAGGTCTTTTTTTTTAATATTTCCATTGTCTTTCTACATCTAGTTTAGTTGCTTCTTCTAAAACTTCTTGAGGAATTACTTTTAATAACGAAGGATGTTGTTCAATGGCAAATTCTATTTGTTCCACAATTTTCTCGATTGAATCATTTTCGTAATCAATTTCTAAAGGTGGCTTAATTTCCATTGATTGCAAAATTCCTTTTTTCTTTACAAATAATCCCTTTCTATCAAATGATCTTCTAAATCCATCAATTACAATAGGCACAACAATGGGTTTATGTTGTTTAATAATATGAGCCGTTCCTTTTCGAACCGGTTTAAAAGAGCGAGTTGTTCCTTGAGGGAATGTAATCACCCAACCATCTTCCAATGCTATTTTAATATTTTCAGTGTCATTCGGATTCACATCTCGTTGTACATCTTTACCTTCAGCGCGCCAAGTTCTTTCAACAGTTATTGCACCTATGTATGCTAAAATTCGTGGCAGAAAACCTTCTTGCATAGTTTCCTTTGCAGCAACATAATAAATATTTAACTTAGGTTTCCACAAATAAAACACATTTTTAATATTATTTTCTCTTCCTTTCAAAGCAGCGTTAAACACATGAAACATAGCGGTTACATCTGCGAAATAGGTTTGATGATTTGAGATAAAAAGCACATTTCTTTCTGGTAAATTCCGAATTATTTCAGAACCTTCTATTTGTAAATTATTAAAACTTCTATATCTACTATGCGTTAAAGCACCAAAAATTCGGATTAACCATTTCTTGATGAATAATATATGTCCAAACGGATTTCTTTTGAATAATCCCATACGAATTGCGTTTTAAAAACGATGCAAATTTAGTAATTTTATACTACTTCATTGCGTTTTTAAACAACTCTTTTAACTCACTGAGCATCATAGCAGTAGCGCCCCAAATTAAAAAATCTTCAACTTGAAATGCAGGTACATCAATATCTGTTGCATAAGAAGTAGTCATTTTCGTTTGTACAATAGTTTTTTCATTAAGCAATTGATGAATTGGGAATTCTAATACGCGTTGCACTTCATCTAGATTCGGAATAAATTGCAATTTTTCATTTGAAAAACCTAAATATGGGGTGACTAAAAAATTGCTTGGCGGAATATAAATTTCACTACACTGTCTTATTATTTCAACTTTATTCATTTGAATGCCAACTTCTTCCTCTGTTTCTCTTAGTGCTGTAAATTCTAATGTTCCATCTTCTAATTCTTCTTTTCCACCAGGAAAACTAATTTGAGAAGAATGTACTCCAGGATAAGTATTTCGTACAATTAAAGCCAAATGTGCCATTTCATCTTTTGGATATACCAACATTAAAACGGCTGCATTTTTAGGTTTAATTTCAGAATATAATTTATCCTTTAGATAAGTTATTCGTTCCAAAGGCGCCATTTTTATGTGTGCATCTGTGGCTAACAACTTTTCTTTCTTTAAATTTGCAATATTATTTATAAAGTGAGTGAATTCCATTTTTAGATTTCTAATTTATAAAGTTACAAAAAATAGTACAAAAATGTATAGTAAAGCTGACGCACAATTAATAAAGAAAGAATTTTGGAGCACTTTTGGAAACGAATATCCAAGAAAATGGTTGCTGTATAACACTAAAATTAAAGACGTTACATTTAAATTCAATGTGGATAATAAAAAAGCATACGTAATGTTAGATATAGAACCCAAAGATGAAAATAAACGAAAAATCTATTTTGAGAAAGTCGAATCGTTAAAAGATATTTTGATTGAAGAATTTTTATCTGATGTAATCTTCGACAGAGAACATTATTTAGAAAGTGGTAAAATTATCAGTCGTGTTTGGGTGGAATTATCTGACGTGAGTTTGAACCGAAAATCAGATTGGGAAACCATTTTTAATTTTTTCTACACTAAAATGGATGCTTTTGAGCGGTTTTTCTATGAGTATGAAGATTATATTAAAGATTTGGAAGTGAATACTTAATTGGAAATTAGATATTAGATTTCGGATTTAAGACCAAAGAGTAAATTAACTAAAAAAAGTCCTAAAAAATCAGGACTTTTTTATAACCACAAATTATTTATTAAAAACAATATTTATTTTCTGCGATAACTTTTGCAGCAATTTGCTCACGTAATTTCACTACGTTTGGCATATTGAAGTATTTTGTATAACGACGTAATCCCATTAACATCATACGCTGTTCGTCGCCTTCTGCGAAAGAAACAATTCCTTCTTTACCTTTCTGAGTTACAACATCTACTGCATTGTACAAATACAATTGTGTCATAGCTATTTGATCCACTACTTTATCAGTACCTAATTTTTTCGCCATTTTTTCTGTTCTCAAAACGGCACTTTCTGCCATATAAATTTCAATTAACATATCGGCTGCAGCCATTAAAAGTTGTTGATGCTCTTCTAATTCGGCACCAAATTTTTGAACTGCGGCACCAGCCACCATTAAAAATGCTTTTTTCAGTTTGCCTACCATTTCTTTTTCTTCTGCTAATAATTCGGAATAATCTGGCACATCAAAAGATGGAATTTCCATCAACTCTTCGGCTACAGCCATAGCTGGGCCAATTAAATCAACGTGACCTTTCATTGCTTTTTTAACCAACATTCCTACAGAAAGCATACGATTAATTTCGTTTGTTCCTTCGTAAATACGAGCAATTCGGGCATCTCTCCAAGCAGATTCCATAGGTGTATCTTCTGAAAAACCCATTCCACCAAAAATTTGAATTCCTTCATCTGTACAATGTTGTACATCTTCAGAAACGGCAACTTTTAAAATAGAACATTCAATGGCATATTCTTCTACACCTTTTAATTCTGCTTCTTGTTTAGAATTTCCATCGGCTTCTCTTGCTTCAATTCTGTTTTGAATATCCCCAGCAGCTCTGTACGTAGCACTTTCATCTACATAACAATTTGTGGTAATTTCGGCAATTTTTGCTTGAATAGCTCCGAAACTTGATATTGGCGTATTAAACTGAACTCTTTCGTTTGCGTATTTTACAGCTCCAGAAATGGTTCTTCTTTGCGCTTCTAAACAAGCGGCTGCTAATTTAATTCGACCTACATTTAATGCGTTCATAGCGATTTTGAAACCTTCACCTCTTCCCGCTAACATATTTTCAACAGGAACTTTAGTCTCATTAAAGAAAACTTGTCTTGTTGAACTTGCGCGAATTCCTAATTTATGTTCTTCTTCGCCTAGCGTGATTCCGTTGGTATTTTCTCTGTCATATTCTACAATAAAACCTGTAATGTTTTTATCCTCTTCAATACGAGCAAAAACTATCATTACGTTACAAAAACCTGCGTTTGAAATCCACATTTTTTGTCCAGAAATTAGATAATGTGATCCATCTGCAGATAAAACCGCTTTAGTTTTTCCAGAATTCGCATCCGAACCTGCGCCTGGTTCAGTCAAACAATAGGAACCAAACCATTCGCCAGAAGCTAATTTTGGAACATATTTTTGTTTTTGTTCTTCAGTTCCATACAAAGTAATTGGCATCGTTCCAATTCCAGTATGTGCTCCAAAAGCAGTTGAAAACGAGCCTGTTGCACCAGAGATATAATCGCAGACTAAGGCTGTATTTACAAATCCCATTCCCAACCCGCCATAGGCTTCTGGAACTGCTACTCCTAAAAAGCCCAGCGCACCAGCGTTTCGCATACATTGTTCAGTATACGCATAATCTTTTTTCTCAAATTTATCTTTGTGTGCCCAAAGTTCTTTATCTACGAATTCTTTTACAGAATCACGCATCATAAGTTGTTCTTCATTAAAATCTTCCGGAGTGAAAACATTTTCGCACTTTGTTTCTTTTACTAAAAACTGACCACCTCTTGTTATGTCTTCCATTTTTATATTATTTTAAAGTTTTTATTTTGGAACACAGATTGAAAAAATTAATAAAATTTAAAAAATTTCTTCAATCTGTGTTCCTCTAATTATTTTTAAATCAATTCGAAAATTCCCGCCGTTCCTTGTCCTGTTCCAACACACATTGAAACGATTCCGTATTTAGATTTTCTTAGTTTCATTTCTTCAAATAATTGTACCGATAATTTGGCACCTGTACAACCAAGTGGATGACCTAGAGCAATTGCTCCTCCATTTACATTGATAATATCTGGATTTAAATGTAATTCGCGAGTTACTGCTAATGCTTGAGAAGCAAAGGCTTCATTTAATTCAATTAAATCGATATCTTTTAGTGTTAATCCAGCTTGTGATAAGGCTTTTGGGATGGCTTTTACCGGTCCGATACCCATAATTCTTGGCTCTACACCTGCAGAAGCAAAATTGACTAAACGTGCAATTGGTTCTAAGTTTAGCTCTTTTACCATTTCTTCACTCATTATTAAAACGAAAGCAGCACCATCACTCATTTGAGACGAATTCCCTGCCGTAACAGAACCATCTGCTGCAAAAACTGGTTTTAAATTGGCTAATACTTCAACCGAAGTTCCTAATCTTGGACCTTCATCTTTTGAAACGGTATACGATTTGGTTTCTTTTTTACCGTTTTCGTTAACAAACGTTTGTTCAATATTTATAGGCACAATTTGGTTGTCGAATTTCCCATCAGCTTGTGCTTTTAAGGCTTTCATATGCGAATCAAAAGCGAATTTATCCTGATCTTCTCTTGAAATATTGAATTGTTTAGCCACAGCTTCAGCTGTTAAACCCATACCCCAATAATAGTCTTCATTTCCAGCTGCGGCAACTTTATAATCTGGAGTTGGCTTATAGCCACCCATAGGAATAAAACTCATACTTTCTGCGCCTCCAGCGATAATACAATGTGCCATTCCTGATTGAATTTTAGCTGTTGCCATTCCGATAGTTTCTAATCCAGAAGCACAATATCTGTTGACCGTTACACCAGGAACATCTGTCACTTTTAATCCCATCAAGGAAATTAATCTTCCAACGTTTAAACCCTGTTCTGCTTCTGGCATGGCATTTCCTACCATAACATCATCAATTCTAGTTTTATCAAAAGTTGGTAATTGCGCCATCATATGTTCGATGGTTTCAGCCGCTAATTCATCTGGTCTTTTAAAACGAAATAACCCTTTTGGAGCTTTACCTACTGCAGTTCGATAAGCGGATACTATATAAGCTGTTTTCATATTCTTATGTTTTTTTTATAGAACACCGATTAAAGAAATTAAAAAAATTATTAAAATTTCTCGAATTTCTTTAATCCGTTTTTTAAAATTAATTTCTCAACGGTTTTCCCTTAGTTAACATAAACTGAATGCGTTCTAATGTTTTTCTTTCTGTACAAAGTGACAAGAAAGCTTCACGTTCTAAATCCAATAAATACTGTTCGGAAACTAAATTTGGCTCAGATAAATCGCCTCCAGCCATGACATAAGCCAGTTTGTTGGCAATTTTCTGATCATGTTCTGAAATATATTGTCCGGCTACCATTTGGTCGGTTCCTACTAAAAACATACCCAAAGCTTGTTTACCTAATACTTTAATATCGTGTCTTCTCACAGGTTGAGTATAGCCTTGATTTGCCATTTGTAAAGCCACTTGTTTTGCAGTAGCAATCTGACGATCTTTATTTACAACAACAATATCTCTTCCTTTTTGAAGTACGCCTGTATCGAATGCTTCATAAGCAGAAGTTGCCACTTTCGCCATACCAACGGTTAAAAAATATTCTTGTAATACGTTTAATTCTACATCATTTTTTCTAAATAAATCAGATGCACGAAGTGCCATTTCTTTAGAACCACCCCCACCAGGAATTACTCCAACTCCAAATTCTACTAATCCTATGTAGGTTTCAGCTGCAGCAACTGCTCTATCTGAGTGCATAGTTAATTCGCAACCCCCACCAAGAGTCATTCCGTGAGGTGCAGCAATAACTGGAATGGAGGAATATCTACAACGCATCATCGTGTCTTGAAACATTTTGATCGCCATATTTAATTCGTCATATTCTTGTTCAACGGCCAACATGAAAATCATGGCTAAATTGGCACCAACAGAAAAATTTGTTCCTTGATTTCCAATAACTAAACCTTCGTATCCTTTTTCAGCCATATCAATAGCTTTGTTGATACCTTGTAATACACCAGCTCCGATAGAATTCATTTTTGAAGTAAATTCTAAGTTTATAATTCCGTCACCTAAATCGGTGATAATACTTTCGTTATTATTCCAAACTTTTTTACTTTCGCGAATGTTGTCTAAAATTATAAAAGCATCTTGTCCTGGAATTTTTTCTGTTTGATTTTTATCAATGTTATAGTAATAAGTTGCACCATCTTTTACAGAATAGAAAGTCGTATTTCCAGATGCTATCATTTCTTTTACCCAATTTGCAGGTTGGAAGCCTTCCGATTGCATTAATTCAATTCCTTTTGGAACACCAATAGCGTCCCAAATTTCAAAAGGTCCATTTTCCCAACCAAAACCGGCTTTCATCGCATCGTCAATTTTGTAAAAAGCATCTGTAATTTCTGGAATTCTATTAGAGCAATATTGGAACATGGAAGCGAAGTTTTTTCGATAAAATTCTCCCGCTTTATCCTTTCCTGTAATTAACACTTTAAATCTATCGATTGGTTTTTCGATGTTTTTTGTTAATTCCAAAGTTGCAAATGATGCTTTTTTAGCGGCACGATAGTCTAATGTATTGAAATCTAAAGATAGAATTTCTTTACCAACTTTTTTATAGAACCCTTGTCCTGTTTTACTTCCTAGCCAATTATTTTCCATCATTTTATTGATAAAATCTGGCAATTTGAATAATTCTAAAACCTCGTCTTGTTTGCAATTTTCATAAATTCCATTCGCCACGTGAACTAAAGTATCTAAACCAACAACGTCAACAGTTCGGAAAGTTGCCGATTTTGGTCGACCAATTACTGGACCCGTTAATTTATCTACTTCTTCAATTGTTAAGCCCATTTCTTTAACTTGATGAAACAAGCTCATAATTCCGAAAATTCCAATTCTGTTACCGATAAAAGCGGGCGTATCTTTGGCAACTACGGATGTTTTTCCTAAAAATTTTTCTCCATAACTATTTAAGAAATCTAATACTTCCATTGAAGTTTCAGGCCCTGGAATAATTTCGAATAATTTTAAGTAACGTGCTGGATTAAAAAAGTGCGTTCCACAAAAGTGTTTTTGAAAATCTTCACTTCTACCTTCACTCATAAAATGAATTGGAATTCCAGAGGTGTTTGAAGTAATTAATGTTCCTGGTTTACGAAATTTCTCAATTTGTTCGAAAACGCTTTTCTTAATATCTAAACGTTCCACTACCACTTCAATAATCCAATCACATGAAGCAATTTTTGCCATATCATCCGTTGTATTTCCAGTAGTAATTCTACTAGCGAAACTTTGGTGATAAATAGGTGATGGTTTTGATTTTAAAGCATTATTTAGATAATCGTTTACCAATCTATTTCGAACCACTTTATTTTCTAAAGTTAATTCTTTTTTAATTTCTGTATCCGTTAACTCTCTAGGTATTATATCAAGTAGTAACACCTCTACTCCAATATTTGCAAAATGGCAAGCAATTCCGCTTCCCATAATTCCAGATCCAATAACTGCAACTTTTTTGATGTTTCGTTTCATGTATATTTGTTTTACTTCGGAGACTTTTGTATTCGGTAAAGTATATAAATTATTTTAGTTTGATATTTTTATCAAAAATTTCTTTTTCAAGAATTTGTTCATTTATTATTTCAGTAACTTGTATAAAATTGATAAGTTGTTCTTCCGAAATCTTAGACTTTATCACTTCATTAAATTGGAGTACCGTTTGTTTTGATAATTCTCTTTTTTGTTTTCCTTCTTCGGTTAAAAAAATTAAAACACCTCTTCCATCGGCAGGGTTTTTTTTGCGTAGGATCAAACCTCTTTGCTCCATTGATTTTAAAGTTCTTGTTAAACTTGTGGCTTCCATACCCATCCTTGGACCTAATGCCGTTGAAGGAATTCCCTTATCTTTATCTATACTTAACAAAGCAAAACCCGTAGCCATGGTAGCACCATACTTTGCTGCTTCTTCATTATACATTTTAGAAACCGTTTGCCAAGTATACCTCAAAATATAATCGATTGTTTTTTCTTGCATAAAATTTTTTTTTTCAAATATAAAAAAAATACTATGCACGCATAGTATTTATATAAAATTTTTGATTAATAATACTAGCAAATGTAAATTTACAAATAAAAAGAAGTGAAAAAATTATTTAGATACTAATAAATTGTTAAATCTTATTTGTTCAAGTATGAATTAAATTTATAGTAATAGTTATTAATTATTTTAGTTGAATGGAGCACCAAATTGGAATATGATCCGATATTTTTCTTGCTTCCTTAACAGACTTAAATAAAGTATAAAAAGGTACAATTCCACTTTTTAAGACTTTAACCTTATTTTCTTTGTAGAAAATATTATCATACTCTGATGCTAAGCAGTCGTTATTTATACATTTTTGTCGTAAACTTGTCTTTTGATTTTGAAAAACACTAAGAAATCCAATTTTTTTAATCGGAAAAAAAACATTATGGCTTTGTGGACAATTAAAATCCCCTAAAAAAACTAAATTAAGTTTTGGATATAAATTAGGAAAAAATTTAAAATATTTAATTTCACTTGCTGGGTTTTTATTTTTTGGTACTGCATGAAATGACACCAAAGTAATTGATTTTCCTTTATATAAAAAAGTCCCCATAAATGGTTCACGATCTATTTCTTTTTGATAGTTTTGATCTAACCAACAATTACCTATTTTTTTAACAATTGAAGGTTTCCAAATAAAAGCATAGCGCTCGCGACTTGATGGATTACTACTGGTTGTTGGATTGCTTATTATATATTCCCATTTAGATCCTTTTCTATTTAAAATAGAAACTAATCTACTAACGGCTTTTGCGCCACCATAACCTGCAACTACTTCTTGAATCGCAATAACATCATAACTCTTTATAGCGTTAGCCATCACATCTAATTCACTATCAGATTTTGATTTTCCTAAATTCATAATATTCCAAGAACAAACGGATACCTGAGAATAAGAAAAACAAAAAAATAATAAGTAAAGAAATAAGTACTTATTTAAAAACATATTTATTTTTTTGCTAAGATATAAATAACTGCGATTATGTATAAAAATATTTTATTCATTTCCATTCATTTCTTGTGTTTCGTTGTCTCTTTTTTTGTGATATTTAAAACAAGGATGCCACTATCCTTACTATTGCTTTGGTTTTTATAAGATATTTCCGGTAAACTAACTCACCAACACGCCGTACCTATAACAAAAAAAAGAGGCTATCTTTT
>Ga0164295_10002233_pt1 | contig 16054 bp, 14 predicted proteins | sample GEODES006metaG_FD_111798 | JGI IMG/M metagenome (GOLD analysis project Ga0164295, IMG submission 111798) | Oligotrophic lake water microbial communities from Sparkling Lake, Wisconsin, USA - GEODES006 metaG | ecosystem: Environmental > Aquatic > Freshwater > Lake | place: USA: Sparkling Lake... | reverse complement strand
AGCGCTTCATATTTTGGAACTATATTTTCTATGTCGAATTTTTTAGCCTGTAACAGTGCATTGGCTTTAAAGCGATCATGCGTTTCTTTATTTTGTAAAATAAACAATGCATTTTTACTCATATCTTCTATATCTCCTATTTCGCTCATAAATCCACAATTTCCATTAATAATTATTTCGGGTAATCCACCTGCGTTGGTTGATATTACAGGCACTTCTGCTGCCAATGCTTCTAATGCAGCAAGACCAAAACTCTCGTATTCACTAGTCAGTAAAAAAAGATCGGCTACAGGCAAAATATCTTCCATTTGTTCCTGTTTCCCTAAAAATTTAACATTGTCAACTGAGTTGCTTTTTCTTGCTTCTGCTTCTATCAAAGAACGTTCGGGACCATCACCTAATAATAATAATTTGGCGGGGATTTTTTCATTGATTAGAAAAAAGGTTTTAACTACATCTTCTACACGCTTTACTTTTCGAAAATTACTTGCATGAACAATAATTTTTTCTCCATTCGGAGCAATTAATTTTTTAAACGCTTCGATTGGTTTCTTATTAAAGCGGGTTACGTCAACGAAGTTGTGGATCACTTCAATTTCTTTTTCTATATCAAAATTTTTGTAGGTTTCAGCTTTTAGGTTATCAGATACAGCAGTTAGAATATCACTTTCATTCATTGAAAAAGTAACTACTGGCCGGTAAGTTTTATCCCTGCCTATTAGGGTTATATCAGTACCATGTAAAGTAGTTATTACAGGAATTTTAATGCCCTGTTTGGCTAAAATTTGTTTGGCTATATAGGCAGCAGATGCATGTGGTATTGCATAGTGTACATGAAGCAATTGAATGTCATTATTGGTTATTACATCCACCATCATACTAGAAAGAGCTGTTTCATAGGGAGGGTAGTCAAATAACGGGTAGGTAGGAACCCTTACTTCGTGATAAAAAATATTGCCGTGAAAATGACTTAACCTAACGGGTTGTTGGTAAGTGATAAAGTGTATCTGATGTCCTTTATCAGCAAGGGCTTTTCCCAATTCTGTTGCGAGTACTCCACTTCCACCAAAGGTAGGATAACAAACAATTGCTATGTTCATACAATTTATTTAATATAAAGTTGATTATGATGCAGCCTAAATTGAATCTCTTTAGCCATTTCAAAATAGTTTGCTTTAGAACCAATCAATTTAGCACCAATGATTAAAGCATTTGATGCTGTTTGATTCATGAAAACCAATGCAAGTTATCGATTTATTATGGTCGGTATTTTAATTAAGTATTACATTTGAAATAACAAATTTGTTAACTCAATATCAATTATGATACAAAAAACAATAATTCTAGTATTTACTATTTTACTTTCTTTGGGCGCTGCAGCCCAGAAAGAAGATTCATTAGCCATCAAAAACATTGCCGATAATATATTAATTCATGGAACGGCGTATGAAAATCTTCGGCAGATTTGTAAAAAAATTGGTCCAAGGTTAAGTGGTTCAACACAAGCTCAAAAAGCAGTAGAGGTAACTGCAAAAATGTTAAAAGATGCCGGAGCAGATACGGTTTACCTCCAGCCTTGTATGGTTCCTCATTGGGTTAGGGGTTCAAAAGAAGTAGGGTATATCAATTTACCTAATGGATCTAAATATCCATTAAATCTTTGTTCTCTTGGCAATTCAGAAGGTACAGGACTGAAAGGAATCTCTGCTCCAATAGTTCAGGTTAATAATTTTATAGAGTTAAAGCAATTGGGCAAAGCAGGTATCAATGGAAAAATTGTTTTCTTTAATTTCGAAATGAATCCTACCTACATAGCAACTTTCAATGCCTATGGTGAGAGTGGTCGTTCTAGAACCGATGGTCCTTCTTTAGCAGCGAGTTATGGAGCCGTAGGAGTGCTGGTTCGTTCGTTGGCAAGTAATTTTGACGACTATCCACATACAGGTGTTACCATCTACAACGATTCTTTTCCTAAAATACCTGCTGTAGCAATTAGTACTAATAATGCCATTTGGTTATCTAAACAAATAACAAAGGGCCAAACGCTAACTGCATATTTTAAAAATACCTGTACTATGCTGCCTGATGAACCATCATTTAATGTGGTTGGAGAAATTAAAGGCAGTAAGTTACCAAAGGAAATTATTACTGTTGGCGGTCATTTGGATAGTTGGGATCTTGCTGAAGGCGCTCAAGATGATGGGGCAGGATGTGTGCAGAGCATTGAAGTTATTAGAGCTTTTATGGCTACCGGTATTCGTCCACTTAGGACTTTAAGAGCGGTAATGTTTATGAATGAAGAAAATGGAGGAAGAGGGGGTGATAAATACCTTGAATTGGCCTTGTTAAATAAGGAAAACCATCTTTTTGCTTTAGAGAGTGATGCAGGTGGTTTTTCTCCCAGAGGGTTTTCTCTTGATATGCCCGAAGCTCAGGTTAATAAGATTAAGCAATGGAAAAACTTATTTTACCCTTATGGAGTGTATGATTTTTCAGCCTCCGGAAGTGGGTCTGATGTTGGCCCTTTAAAAGTTACCGGTGCCGCATTGGCTGGACTTAGACCAGATAGTCAACGATACTTTGATGTTCACCATGCCGCTACAGATGTTTTTGAAAACGTAAGTCGGAGAGAACTTCATATGGGAGCCTTGAATATGGCAGCTCTTATCTTTTTGGTAGATAAATACGGATTATAAAGTACAATGCAATTTGTTAAATATGGAAGAAAGTACACTATTAAAAAATTCAAAAAGAAAAATGCCCGGCTATAAAAAAATTCTGTATTCAATCTTTTTTTGTTTGATCATTGGGTTGTCAATAGTTGGTTATTGGAAGTACTATTTCACATTCAGTGAGGGATATCGAACTGGGTTAATTCAAAAATTATCTTATAAAGGAATTTTTTTTAAAACCTATGAAGGGGAGTTGGTGTTAAGTAGTTTAGTTTCTTCTAACAATATCGCACTGGCTTCAGAAAAATTTTATTTTTCAGTACCCAGTGACAGCATCGCTAATCTTCTACAAAACTATGAGGGGAAACAAGTGAAACTTCATTATGTACAAAAGAATCATTCTATTTGTTGGCGAGGCGATAGTGAGTATTTAGTTGATGGTATTACCATCCAGTCAAATTTTAAATAAAAATCTATTGGGCTTGCAATAGAAATATGACTGGCTTTTTATGAAAGTCGATTTCTTCTTTTTGCCAATCAGCGACTGTTTTGGTTTTGACAAATTCATTGGTACCCGTTAGCTCCGCGGCTATACAAATCCTTGTAGTTGCCTTACAAGTTTTTAATAGCGTTTCTATTAATTGATTGTTTCTGTAGGGAGTTTCAATAAATATTTCAGTGCTATTTTTTTTTGCAGAACTAGATTCCATTTCCTTGATTGTTTTTGCGCGCTCGATATTATCAATTGGAAGGTATCCAACAAATTCAAATTGTTGGCCGTTCATTCCACTCGCCATTAGTGCCAAAAGAATAGAACTTGGCCCCACCAGCGGTTTTACAATAACATTTAATTGCTGAGCAAGTTCAACGAGTATTTGCCCAGGATCAGCAATTCCAGGACATCCAGCTTCGCTAATAATTGCTATATTTTTTCCTTCTTTTATTTTTTGCCGGAAACTAATTTTTTGTTCTTCCTCAGCCTTGTGAATGGTAAACCATTCAAAATCATCAATTACAATATCCTTACAAATGCTTTTTAAAAAACGTCGAGTGGTGCGTTCATTTTCTGCAAAAATTACCTTACAATCTTTTACTGCATCTATTAAATAAGTTGGAATCGTTTGAAGTGCTGACTCATCTAATACAGATGGAACTAAGTACACTTTACTCATAGGGTGATTCTTTTATTGAAATATAAATGATTGAGTTTTTCGATTGATCGAGATGTTTTTTTGCCAATGTTTTATTAAGATTACTAATTTATTGACGGGTTTTATAAAAACTAATGGTAGCAGCTATAACTGAATAGCTAGGTGCTAAAACCCAACCAACTCCAACAAAAAGATGCATCAGGTAAAATACGATTCCATTTCCAATGGCCAGCCCTTTATGATCGCTGATGAATGCAATACTTTGAGAGGAGGATAATTTATTTCTTTCGCAACTATAATCGAGCATTGAAAATCCGAGGTAGTAAGCTTCAATTAATATTGCAAAAAATGGAGTAAACCATCCAATGAAAGGAATAAATGATAAAATTAATATTGATAAAATATATACTGATTGCCATAAAGAATTACGCAATACCAATTTCACGCTTCTAGCAATATCCTTTAATAGTTGATTGAAACTAAATGGAAATTCCTTGTTTTCCATGATTGCTTCTGTCTTTTCACTTAGGTAAGCAAAAAGTGGAGAACCGATAATTAAAAAAATATATTTAAATAAAGAAAAATAAAATAGCATCAATACCAATTGAAGAATTACCTGTCCAAAAATAAATAGAAACTTAAGCCAGCTCTCTTCTAATGTCAACATCCATTTTTTTAAGCCAGTTAAAGAAAAGAGAAGGTCGATTGCATTTCCACTGCTAATCCAAAATAAGTAAATACCTACGCCGAACAACAAAGAATAGATAATTCCTGGTATTAAAATCCATTTCCAAAGGCGATGCTTAATGATAAACATATGGGCCAGGTAATAAGATTGAAAGGCTATAATAATATCTTTTAACATTCGTTTGGCAAAGCTGTTTTAATGGTCATTTGAAAAAGACTAAATAATAAGTTGTTGGTCTAGTTTTAAATTTACTAAGTGTCAAAAATTAACTTGTTCTATTGAAATAGCCATTTGATTGACAAAACAAAATACGATTTAGTTGAATCAGTTAACGATTTGATGCATTTAATATTTAACAGCGTTAGTAATTTTTCAAAAATTGATTAAAATTTTGGACAAGGAATACCTTTCGTTTGAATCGTTTTCTTAATATAAATTAAGGAAAACTCTGAGCCGCCTCTACTTACTGTAGCTGCCTTGAGACTAGATGTATTAATATCATAACTAGCTCCAATTCTTAGCCCTTTTATTTCAACGCCTAAATAGGGTATAAGTGCATCATTCATTCGAATCCAGGTGCCAAAATACAAATTGCTAGGATTGTCAGAATCTCCATTAAGATTAGCAGATATTGCGGCTCCCGCTAATGTTTCACTGGCATTATTTTGAATCTGGCGGATCAAAGACGCATTTAGGGATAGTTGGTCATTTAAAGGAAAAGAATAACCTCCATGAATCGTTACTCTAGAGGAAAGATTCCATACTTTGTCAATAAAACTAAGATTAGGTCTATTGATATGATATATGGAGGCACCCAAGTAATAATTATTTGAACCAGTGCTTGATCCAGAATATAGAATACCTGCATTTAAGTCTAGGTAATTTTGCGTATCTCCATTGTTTAATCTTTCTGCCGTAGAACCTGTAAATCCATTTTGGGTTAATTGGTCTTCAAATGTCAATTTATTAAAGTCAAGTATAGTGCTGCTGTAGGTAGTCTGAAAACCAGCTCCCAGGGTGTTGTATCCATTTTCATCCAATGATTTATGGTAGCTTAGCGACAATGAGCCATAATTGAGTTTTAAAGCGGCATCCGCACTCTGGTCGCTTAAAGCAGAAAATCCAATTCCAAAAATATCACCTTCGCCAATTTTATTTTTCAACATATTGAAATCAGCAGAAGCTCCAGTGGTTACATAAGCTTTGGGTATAGAAGGCCATTGATCACGATGGATGGCAGTCATTCTAAAGTCTCCATCAAATTTGCCAGTAAATGCTGGATTTAGGGTGAGCGGCGAAGCGAAAAATTGAGAAAAATGAGGATCCTGCCCTTTTACAAAAATAAAAAGTAACATAGCCCCTAGTGATATGAATAATTTTCTCTTCATTTAAATAATAGCAAATAATTTTTCTTATAATAATTAGTAAATTCTTATCTGCAAGTTCGGACTATTATTTTACAAAAAATTGCTTCGTATGAGTTTAGTCTTTTGTAATGTGTTAATTATACAAATCTTATATATTATTTTTTTATAAAAAGATAAGAGAATTTATATACTTTAACTCTTTTCTAAGATTGTATTTTTTGTCCGAAAGCAAGGTCTCCCGCATCTCCCAAACCTGGTACAATATAACCCTTAGAAGTTAATTCGTCATCTATATCTCCACACCATATTGTGGCATTGGTATGAGCCTTTAAAACATTTTCAAGGCCTACAGCACAAGCAATAGCACAGACAATGTGCAGCTCTTTTATATTCCCTTCATTTTTCAAATATTGAATCACTTTTACAAGGGAAGCTCCAGTTGCAATCATTGGATCGCTAATAATTACCACTTTATCTTCTATCACTGGGCAACTCATGTACTCAAGTTGTATTTCGAAACTCCCGTCTATATTATGTTTGCGGTAGGCACTTATAAATGCATTTTCTGCCTTATCAAAATAATTCAATAATCCATTGTGCATTCCAAGACCAGCCCTAAGTATAGTGGCTAATATAGGTTGAAACTGCAATACGCTGCAGCTAGCTATTCCTAATGGAGTTGTAACTTCTTTGTTTTTCCAAGATAATTTTTTACTGATTTCATATGCGGCTACTTCTGCTATTCGTTCTAGATTTCTTCTAAAACGCATTTGATCACATTGGATATCTTGGTCTCTTAACTCTGCTATCCAATTACTCACCAACGAGTGCTGTTCGCTTAAATTAATTATCATATTGTATGTTAGATTTTAGTAGCAATTTTTTACAAGTACTAATTTTTACAATTTACTAAAAATTTAAAATGATCTCCATCAAAAAGTCCTAGATCGCTAAGTTTAATATGAGGTATTACTAAAAGCGCCATAAAAGATAAAGTCATGAAGGGGGCTTCTAATGTTGATCCTAGCTCATTTTTTACCATTTTGTCAATTGCTGTGTAGGACTCGGCTACATGATAACCATCTTCATTGCTCATTAAACCAGCAACAGGTAAAGCTAATATTATTTCTCTTTGAGATGAAACACAGCTAACTCCTCCTTTTGTTTTGATTACTAAGTTTACTGCTTTACAAATACTTTCATCGTCAACACCAACCGCAATGATATTGTGACTATCATGAGCAACAGTAGATGCAATGGCTCCCTTTTTTAATCCAAAGTTTTTTACAAACGCCTTTGATATAGGAGCTTTTGTATATCGATTGATAATTACTAACTTTAAAATATCATTGCTAACATCGCTTACAATTTCGCCTGCTTCAATTTTTGGTATTAATAAAAGTTTATTGGTGATCAATTGGCCTTCCAATGCTTCAATTACAAAAATTTCTTTTTCATTTCCATACCTAATAGAAAAGTCCTTTACTGATTGTTCTATGCAATTGAACTGATTGATTGGTTGCGAAACATTGCCATTTATAAAAGACTTTCCATTTTCCGCAACTAATTCACCATCGATATAGGTTTGCAGTACTGAAAAATTGATCAAATCTTCTACGACTATAAAGTCGGCAGCATCATTTACTCTTAGTAAACCAACGTCCATTTTATAATGTAAAGCAGGATTGATGCACGCAGCTTTTAAAACCTTTAATGGATGGATACCTTTTGCAATAGCTCTAGCGCAAAGAAGGTTGATATGTCCCTCCACCAAACTATCGGGATGCTTATCATCACTACAAAACATTATTTTATCTGGAAACTCGTTTAATAAATTAATTAGAGCATCAAAATTTTTAGCAGCACTTCCTTCTCTAATTAAAATCTTCATGCCATAATTTAATTTTTCCAAAGCTTCAGTCTCCGTAAAACATTCGTGGTCGGTACTGATACCAGCATTTATATAATCAAAAGCGTCTTTTCCCCTTAGTCCAGGCGCATGCCCATCAATTGGTTTGTTGTATTTTTTTGCAGAGGCAATTTTTTTTAGCACCTCTTTATCTCCCATCAAAACACCAGGAAAATTCATCATTTCACTCAAGTACTTAATTTCATTTTTTTTAAGTAGCGCATCTACGTCTTCTGAGGTCAATACAGCACCGGCTGTTTCAAAATTAGTTGCAGGTACACAACTAGGTGCACCAAAGTGAAATTTAAAAGGAACTGTTTTACCATTTAAAACCATAAACTCAACCCCCTCCATTCCACATACATTGGCAATTTCATGAGGGTCGCTTATAGTAGCTACTGTGCCATGTACAACTGCGAGTTTAGCAAATTCACTGGGCACCAACATAGAGCTTTCTATGTGAACGTGGCTATCAATAAAACCGGGGATAATAAATGCAGTTTGCGTTTTAATTGTTGAATCAATTTGCTCTATTGTTACAATTTTTTTTTGATCAATTGTGACCTCACCAAAAAAAATATTTTCATTAAAAAGGTCTACAATATTTCCACTTATTTTCTGTGACATTTTAAATTATATAGTTGAAACAAATATAAGTCCGTTTCTACGAATGGATTGAATGAAATTAAATTATCAACAATTTTAATATTGCAAGGTCTTGATTATTTTAAATTTAAAATTTTGTGGGTATTATTGCTTGCGATAAATATTGATATTTGGAATTACCAAGTTTTACAATTTAGAGTTTTGAATACCTATTCGGTCATGGCGAAGTGATTTTTCAACGCTAAAATGGGCTTGGGAGAAGGTTATTTCTGATTGACTATTTTCAAATTTTATTAAAATAAGTTAGGGGAAAAGTTTTTATTTATTTTTTGTTAATAAAATGAAATTAGCAACAAAATCAGGTATTGATTTGTTAATTTGCTTTTATTAAAAAATATAATTTATCGTCTTAGGATTTTTTTAAATATGGTGTTTCTAGCTCTGGCGATTTATTCAATCTTGTGTAAACCTTTAAAATCAACAATAATCAACTAGTATGAAAAAATTAACTATTGGCCTATTCGCTATTGTAGCTTTAATAAGCACTCAGTCGATTAAGGCGCAAACTTTGGATGAAGTCGTAAACAATTATGAAATTGCCAATGGCGGTAAAGAAAAGTTGTTGTCATTAAAATCAGTTAAAATGATTGGAAGTCTTGATGTGCAAGGTTATGAGGTAGGGGTAACCGTTACTGCGGTAAACGGTGTTGGTACTCGCAACGATATTTCTGTTCCAGGAATGGGAGAGGGTTTTCAAGTAGTGAATACAAAAAAGGGATGGGACTTTATGCCATTTAGAGGACAATCAAGTCCGGAGGAGATTTCGCAAGAACAGTTAAAATATGCTCAAGCATTATTGGATTTACAAGGCTTACTTGTGAATTACAAGGAAAAAGGAAATCAGGTAGAATTATTGGGAAAAGAAAATCTGTCTGGTACTGAATGCTTTAAATTAAAGGTTACTAGCAAAATTGGAAAAGTATATACTTTGTTTATTGATGCCAAAACCTACTATCGCGTTAAGATGATAGGTAAAGGAAGCTCTGCTTCAGGAGAAGTAGATGTTGAAGTTTCTTACAGTGATTACAAGAAAACCGATGATGGATATGTATTTCCTTATGTTCAAACAATTGAAGCGGGAAGTATCGTATTCAAAACAATTGAGGTGAATAAGACAATAGACGAAAAGATATTTACAGTCGATTAGAACTGATTGTTAAGTTATTATCATTTTAGTTAGTATTGGAATAAAATTATACTGCTTCTCTCCTTTAAGAAAAGGGTTTAAGGGTCTTAGGTATTAAATTGTTTTAAAAAGCTCGAAACTTCGGGCTTTTTTTTGTAGCATTTTTATTACATTTGCTTAGTTTCAAAACAAATAAAAAATATTTAAATATGAGTACAGTAAAAGTTGCCATCAATGGGTTCGGACGTATCGGCCGGTTAGTGTTTCGCCAAATTTATAATATGCAGGGAATTGATGTAGTTGCTATCAATGATCTAACGAGTCCTGCAGTATTGGCACATTTATTAAAATATGATAGTGCACAGGGTCGTTTTGGACAGGAGGTAACTGCTACTGAAAACTCAATTATAGTGAATGGTCATGAAGTAAAAATATATGCTCAAAAAGATCCTACACAAATTCCATGGGGTGCTCACCAAGTAGACGTAGTGATTGAAAGTACAGGTTTCTTCACAGACAAAGCCAAAGCTGAAGCTCATATTACTGCAGGTGCAAAAAGAGTGGTTATTTCAGCTCCAGCAACAGGGGATTTGAAAACGGTTGTCTTTAATGTAAACCATAATATTTTAGATGGTAGCGAAACAATTATAAGTTGTGCAAGTTGTACAACTAACTGTCTTGCGCCAATGGCAAAAGTTTTAAATGATCAGTTTGGAATAGCAACCGCTATCATGACTACCATTCATGCTTATACCAACGACCAGAATACTTTGGATGCTCCTCATCCTAAGGATGACTTGCGTAGAGCAAGAGCTGCTGCGGCAAACATAGTTCCTAATAGTACAGGTGCTGCAAAAGCAATTGGCCTTGTGTTGCCAGAATTGAAAGGAAAATTAGATGGAAATGCTCAAAGGGTTCCAATAATAACTGGATCTCTTACTGAATTGACAAGTATTTTAGAAAAGACGGTTACTATTGAACAAGTAAATGCAGCTATGAAAGCAGCTAGCAACGAAAGTTTTGGTTACACTGAAGATGAAATAGTAAGTTCAGATGTAATCGGAACTAATTTCGGTTCACTTTTTGATGCAACTCAAACTAAAGTAATGTCTGTTGGAGACAAGCAATTGGTAAAAACAGTTAGCTGGTATGACAATGAAATGAGTTATGTTTCTCAATTGGTTAGAACTGTAAATTATTTTGCAGGTCTTATCAGTAAATAATTAATTAGTTAATAAAATTTGAATTTCGGATAATATTGTTTCGAATTCTATTTGATTAATTTGTTTTAAAATCAAAAATTAGAATCGGTCCATTAAACTTTAATGTTTCAGTTCTTTTATATATTTTCATAAACAAGGCTCTCTTTTGGGAGCCTTATTTAATTGTATCAAATTTAAAAATTAGTTCCATTTTAAGTAATATCAATTATTATGAGTAGTAAATTTTCCAATTTTAATTTTAAGGGTTTAAGAGCATTGGTAAGAGTAGACTTCAATGTTCCTCTGGATGCTGAATATAATATCACAGATGATACAAGAATGTCTTCAACTATTCCAACAATAAAAAAAATATTAACTGAAGGAGGAAGTGTTGTATTAATGAGTCATTTTGGGAGACCAAAAGAGGGGCCAACCGATAAATATTCTTTGAAGCATTTGGTGAATCATTTAAAATCTTTATTGAACGCTAATGAAAACACAACTACCAGCGTATTTTTTGCAGATGATTGTGTGGGAGAACAGGCCTATGTATTGGCAAACGAATTAAAAGCTGGTGAAGTATTGCTGCTTGAAAATCTTCGATTTTATAAGGAAGAAGAAAAGGGTGATGAATTATTTGCAGAAAAATTGAGCAAATTAGGCGATGTATACGTGAACGATGCCTTTGGAACTGCTCACAGGGCTCATGCTTCTACTGCAGTAATTGCAAAGTATTTTGCTGCAGATAAAAAAATATTTGGGTTACTTATGGAAGGCGAAGTGATTAGTGCAGAAAAAGTTTTGCATCATTCAGAAAAACCTTTTGTAGCAATTATTGGTGGAGCAAAGGTTTCAGATAAAATTTTAATTATTGAAAATTTATTGGAAAGAGCGACTGATATCATTATCGGAGGTGGAATGGCGTATACTTTTTTAAAAGCGCGCGGAGGTCAAATTGGTAATTCTCTCTGCGAAGATGATCGATTGCAAACTGCTCTTGACATCCTGGAAAAAGCAAAGCAAAAAAATGTAAAGATTCACCTACCCGAAGATTCGATTGTTGCCGATAAGTTTGCTGCTGATGCAGCTACTCAGGTACTTGCTAGTAATTCAATTCCAATTGGATGGATGGGTTTAGATATTGGTCCAAAGGCAGTCGAAATTTTTACAGAGGTAATTCAAAGATCAAAAACTATATTATGGAATGGACCGATGGGGGTTTTTGAAATGGAAAAATTTCAAACTGGAACCAAGTCAATCGCTTTGGCAGTTTCTGCAGCTACCGCTAACGGCGCATTTAGTTTGGTGGGAGGTGGCGACAGTGTGGCGGCTGTAAATCAATTTAGATTAGCTGATAAAGTGAGTTATGTAAGTACAGGAGGAGGAGCAATGCTTGAATATTTTGAAGGAAAGGTACTGCCAGGCATAGCGGCTATTCAGTAATTGATTTAGATAAAAAAATGTTACTTTTTATGAATTATAGATTTTTGTTAGACTTATAAACTAATTTTAACCTAAATTGATTTTATAAAAGAGTTATTTTAATTTCTAATATAAAAAAATCGATATAGAAATTCTTAACATTAAAAATTTAAACTCATGAAACGAACTGGACTTATTATTTTAGGCGTGGTGGCTATTATTGTAATTTGGGTAATTAGTGCTCGCAATGGTATGGCAACCTCAGAAATTGACATCAATGGTAAATGGGGACAAGTGCAGACCCAATATAATAGAAAGGCAAAGCTGTATGAAAATATTGTAAATACTATCAAAGGTGCAGCGCGCAATGAAGACACAACTTTAATTAAAATTGTTCAGATGCGTTCTAGGGTACCCAATATTTCATCAGAATCCAACCCTCAACAAGTAGCAGAGGCAGATAAGCAATTGAATTCTATTGGACGTGCAGCTTTGAGCATAAATGTTGAGTCCTATCCAACTTTACAAGCAACTGGTTTGTACAGAGATTTGCAAGCTCAAATCGAAGGAACTGAAAATCGTGTTACAGTGGCATTGGGTGATTGGAATGCTGCCATTACTGGTTTCAATACAAAAATTATTCGTTTTCCAAGTAATCTAATTGCAGGAATATTTGGTTACACACAGAAAAAAAATTACGAAGCAGCTGCTGGGGCTGAAGATACCAAAGTAGATTTTAGTAAATAATAAAAACATTTCATTTTGGGTTTATTTTCCTTTTTAAAAAAGAAAGCATTTTTTTCTGAGCAAGACCAGGCTCGGATAGTTGCTGCAATAACTTCGGCAGAAAAGTCGACCAGTGGAGAAATTAGACTATTTGTGGAAAGCAAAAATCCATATATGGATCCATTGCAAAGAGCAGCAGAGATCTTCTTTCAGTCAAAAATGGAAAATACAGTTGACCGAAATGGAGTACTATTATACATTGCTCTAAAAGATCGTGAATTGGCTTTGTTTGGTGATGAAGGAATTCATCAAAAGGTAGGAACGCAATATTGGCAGAGTGCCGTTCAAAATATGATTGGGCAATTTTCAAAGCATGAAATTGCTGCCGGAATAGAGCAATGTATACTTCAAGTCGGTCAAACTCTAAAGGATACATTCCCTTATGAATCATCAACTGATAAAAATGAACTATCAGATGAAATTATATTTGGAAAATAAAAGTATAGTTTTAAAATAGATTAATCCTTCATGAAAAAAATCACCTGCTTATTTTTATTTTTCATAATCTGTAATTTTGCTTTTGCTCAAAGCACATTCAATGCAAAAGATTTACTAAATCCTCCAACGGGTACTCAACAACTGGTAAATGATTTTACAGGGGTGTTAACAGGTGATCAAAAGCGTGCTTTAGAGAGTAAGCTAGTCCAATTTAATGATAGTACATCTACTCAAATTGTAGTGGTAATTGTACCAAATATTGGAGATTTTGAAATTGCAGATTATGGAGTTAAATTAGGACGGGTATGGGGTGTAGGAGGTAAAGAGTTTAGTAACGGAGTTGTTTTACTTATTTCCAAAGATGATCGAAAGTTAAATATTTCAACAGGTTATGGCGTTGAAGGAGCTTTGCCAGATGTTACTTGTAAGCATATAATTGAAGAATTAATTGTTCCAAATTTTAAGGGAAACGATTATTATCGTGGAATAGAGGAAGGTACCGACGCTATTATTAGAGCTACCAAAGGAGAGTACAAAGTAGATGGCAAGCATTCTAAGAAAAAGCAATTGGGTCCAATTGGAAAAATCATCATGTTTATTTTCATTATTTTTCTCATATTAGGATCTATTAAGGGTAGGAGAGGTGGTGGCTCATTGATGAGTCATGGGGGTGCATTTCTACTAGGAAGTGCACTTGGCGGCGGCGGAGGTGGTGGATCTAGCTCTGGCGGATTCGGGGGTTTTGGAGGTGGAAGTTTTGGAGGTGGTGGTAGCAGCGGAAGTTGGTAAAATATTAAATGTATAAAAAAAGTCCCAGCTCCTATTTTAGGCTGGGACTTTTTTTATATAAGATGCATTTTAATTATTTAAATACCTTTTCTATATAATTAGCAACTTCTTTAGGTTTTGATTTTGAAATTTTTTCAAGTCCAGCTTTAAAATTAGCATCTAAAAATTTTCTATATTGCTCAGGGATAAAATTCCTAAAAGATATAATATAATCAATTCCTTGTTTTACCTTTTTAGTATCGGTAATTTTTACTAGATAATCACAAAAGCCATCTGTCATCTGAAGTTTTTGCTGGCTAGGAGGTGCATCATTGTAAAGTTTTGCTATAAAATCAAAATCATCCTCTGTTCCGTATTCTATTAAAATATCACTAACTACTTCTCCCAATAAGTCTTTTGCATCTAAACTATATTTTTTTGCAATTTGATATGCTTTGCTGGGTGTTAACAAACTTAAACCCTTTAGTGCAGCACCTGCTACACTATAGGAGGAGTCTTCTATCGATTGATTATAAAGAGATTGATATTGTGGATCTTTGGTTTTCGCTAAAAAAAATAGTGCAGCAGCCTTTGTTTTTTTATTTTTTTCTTTTTCAGCTAACACTGCAATTTCATTGATAATTTTTTTATCGTCAGTAAATTTTGATTTTGATAAATTATTAATACTAAGTTTTCTTAAACCAGCATATTGATCTTTTAAACCTAGTTTTAATTCCTGCATATTATTTTTACTGAAATAATCCAACGCTTCTTTTCTGTCTAAATAGGTAGTAGCATTCTGGTATTGAAAAATAAATTCATCGGATGTTTTATTATCTATTTTTTCCCATAGTAAAATTTTATCCGCATCTACATTAACTAAATTAGGTTTCGTATTACTACTAAAAGTGAAACTATCTGATTTGTCTTTCATCCAAACTTGGTATCGTTTTTTATTCTTATCGGAATAAACGTCAATTGAAAGGGGGAGTTGAAATACTTTTTCTCCTTCCTGAGTTTGTTTAATGTAAACAGATACTTTTGAGGAAGCTTGATTGTAATTATAATTGATTTCTACCTTGGGGTGCCCGCTACCAAAATACCATTGATTCCAAAACCAATTCATATCTTTTCCGGTTACTTCCTCAAAAGCAAGCCTTAGATGGCTTGCTTCACCTGCTTTAAATTTATTAGTGGTTAAATAATTATTGAGCGATTTAAAAAAAGCGTCCTCTCCAACATAGTTGCGCAGCATATGTAATATCCTTCCTCCTTTATTGTAGCTAACTCCATCAAACATATCCTCTTTATCTGAATATTTAAAGCGGACAAGGTCCTTATTTTCACTCCCGCTTTGTAGATATCCAATTAGGTTGTCTAGGTTATGTTCGTCAGCTGAATCTTTTCCATATTTAAATTCATCCCATAAATATTCGCTGTAATTGGCAAAGCTTTCATTTAAAGTGAGGTTACTCCAGCTTTCCGCTGTTACCAGATCTCCAAACCATTGGTGAAATAATTCGTGGGCAATAGTTTCTTCCCAGATATTACCATCTTTTAATTGTCTAGAATTTTGGTAGGCGCTTTCTTGATGAAGTGTAGCGGTGGTGTTTTCCATGGCGCCACTTACGTAATCTCTGCCTACTATCTGGGAATATTTTGCCCAAGGGTATTCAACACCAAGTTTGGTTGAAAAAAACTGAATCATTGCTGGAGTATTTCCAAATACTTCTTTCGCAAAGGGTGCCTCTTTTTTCTCCACATAATAATTCACTTCTTTTCCTTTGTAAAAATCTTTTATAATTGCGAAGTCTCCAACACCCATAAAAAAAAGATAGGGTGCATGAGGTAAATCCATT